>Ga0137418_10003622_pt1 | contig 14196 bp, 20 predicted proteins | sample CZODoug3_1_2_16f_FD_122242 | JGI IMG/M metagenome (GOLD analysis project Ga0137418, IMG submission 122242) | Vadose zone soil fungal communities from Angelo Coast Range Reserve, California, USA - CZODoug3_1_2_16fungal (Hybrid Assembly) | ecosystem: Environmental > Terrestrial > Soil > Vadose...
ACCGGCAACCCGTCGACCGCGATGATGCCGCCGATCAAAAATTCCCACGCCCGCGGCGGGCTCATGAAAAAGGCGTTGGCGGAACGATCCGTCGCCATCAGCCAGACGCACAATGCAAAAGAAGCAACGCTAAGTGCGACCAGCGCGATCGGCAGGCGGAGGCGCGCCCCCTGCCCCTTCGCGTTGCGCAGCAGCGCCCACAGCAATAGCGGCAACGCCAGATAAAACTGCTCCTCGACCGCGAGCGACCAGGTGTGCAGCAGAGGCTTCTCCGCGGCCGCGTGATCGAAATAGCCGGATTGAAACCAAAAGAAAAAATTCGAAGTGAAGGTCACGACAGCGGCTATCGAACGGAAGAATTCCAAGCGCTCGGAGGTGAGGAGATAATGCAATGACGGAATCGCCGTCAGCGCCACCATCGTGTACAGCGCGGGCAGCAGCCGGCGCACCCGGCGTTCATAGAATCGCGCAAAGGAAAACGTGCCGCTTTGCAATTCGGACTGGATAATCCCCGTAATCAGATATCCGGAGATGACGAAGAAGATGTCCACGCCTACGAAGCCGCCGAACACCGCCGGCGCTTCACTAGCCTGCAATCCCGAACTCATCCTTCATGCCTGTACAAAATGCGCTTCGAAAGCTTCCCTGCGCGAGCGAGGGAAATCAAACTACTGGAATCGACACCCCGCCAGATCCGCCCGATACTCATCGCAAATCCTTCCATAGTTCGCAGGCCCGTCGCGAACTAAGGTAGGCAATGCAACGAGAACCGGTCATTCCCACAGGCGGCCCCCGCATCTAGTCCGCGCCTTCGTCAGGAATGTTCAACACGGTGCCACACGCTTTGCAGTGCACCGCGTCGCTATCATGTCGCTGCAGACCGCAGATCGGACATGAGAATCGTACTTTGGTCGGCGCTAATAACGCCTTGGCAAGATTTAAGAAAAGAGTCACGCCGAAGATCATAATAACGACGGTTATCAGGCGGCCAATGGTTCCCGGTAAAGTAATGTCGCCGAAACCGGTCGTAGTCAGCGCCGTGACTGTGAAGTAGAGCGCGTCGGCATAGTTGGCGATCTGATTATTGTGGTACCTCTGAGTTTCGTAGACAATTCCTGTCATCACGAAAATGAACACGACGAGGTTTGTGACGGCAAAGACGACTTCTTCATTTCGCCGAAAGAACGAGCTATCAATTCGCAGCCGGGCCGCCATTTGATAGTCGCGCAACAGCCGCAATGTTCGAAGAGTACGTAGAAAACCGCCAGCTCCTCCAGCAAACGGCGCAAGAAATGAAACTATCACTATTATGTCGGTCCATGTTGAGAGGCGGGTGAAGTCTTGCAGCGGTTGTCGACTAATGAGCAGCCGCGCTGAGAAATCGGCAAGTATCAAGACACCGAACAAGACGTCGAGTGATTCAATGGTCTTGCTGCGGGGCAAGAACGACGTCGCGACAATAAACAGAACCGTCACGATATCGAGCACCAGTAAGGCGTAACGGAACCGCACGCCAATGAAAGTTTCGCCCTCGTAAAGTTGCCTGATCCTGCCTTTCAGTAACTCAAAGGTCATGGCGACAGATTCACCAACCCATGTGCATTTACGCTATGGCGACGGGCGCACATGACAATTTCTTGTCTGGGTGTTGGATCAATCAGTCCTATCAAAGCGCCGAGGGCGCTGGAGATTTCGGACAAGGTCGCTCCTAGTTTGGAAGCTCAAGCGGGCACCGTACCCGCCGGTCAACCTGTTCTGACTTTCATCGGGTCAAGCCCGTCACAGCAGGTGCTTTGCAAGATGCGCGAGCCCTTCCCCCCGGCCCTTGGCGGCAGGACCAATTCCATCCGACTGCCACATATGGGCACAAGGTGACTGCTCTCAGCATGAACCACCCACCCCGCAGCTCGCATTCATCAGCTATTCAACTCAAGACGAGCGTTGCCATCATCCACTTAAGGTACCGGATGGCCGCCCCAATCAGGATTAGTGTCAAATTGACGCTACAGATTGTGCGCAAGGTCGCTATCGAACAGGATAGCCGCGGCTACGGTACACGTGTTCTGAAAAGAGGGCAAAGACCTTTGAGCATCGGATTACTTGCTCTTCTCGACGATGTCGCGGCGATCGCAAAGGTCGCGGCAGCTTCCCTGGACGATGTAGTGAGTCAGGCCGCCAAAGCGGGGGCCAAGGCGGCTGCTGTCGTCGTCGATGACGCAGCGGTCACTCCGCGCTACGTCGTTGGGTTCGTCGCCGATCGCGAATTGCCGATTGTGGGCAAGATCGCGGTGGGGTCACTTCGTAACAAGCTTCTCATCCTGCTTCCCTGTACTTTGGCCCTGAGCTATTTCCTCCCCTGGATGATCACGCCGCTTCTCATGTTTGGCGGCGCGTACCTCTGCTACGAGGGGACGGAAAAGGTCCTTGAAGCCATCGTCCCACATCGGGCGCACGCCTATGAGGCCATGCTAGACACGGCGGCGTTGAACCCGCACACCCTGGAGGAAGAGAAAGTCGCCGGCGCCATCAAGACCGACTTCATCCTGTCGGCAGAGATCATGGCGATCACACTGGCCGCTGTTCCTGATGCAGGCATCTTGATGCAAGCGCTCGTGTTGGCACTCGTAGGAATTGGGATCACTGTAGCGGTCTATGGCGTCGTCGCGTTGATTGTGAAAGCCGACGACGTCGGTGTGGCACTTGCTGGGAACGACGGCGGTTCCATGATCGACGGTTTGTGCCGTGCAATCGGACGTGCCCTTGTTGTCGGTATGCCCGGATTCTTGACACTTCTCGGCGCCGTCGGCACTGCGGCCATGATCTGGGTTGGCGGCGCCATCATTGTGCACGGTTTGGAGGTGTACGGCACGGTCGGCCAAACGATCGATTCCGCTGCCAAAGCAACCGCTCAAGTGCTGCCGTTCGCCGCCGGAGTAGTGAAATGGACCGTCGTGAGCTTTCTATCGGGAATGGTTGGACTGTTGATCGGCGCAGTGTCGATGCCGCTCGTTGGATTTGCCTTTGCACCCGCATGGAAGCTGTTCAAGGCGTTCTATGCGAGGGCCAAGGGCTGAGAACGCCAGCGACCTCCAACAATCGCGAATAGTCCTGTATCGCCCTGATGGACCGGGAATCGTTGATCCAGTGAGTCGTCGACGGCAAACTGTGCGATCACAATTGTGTCAAATGTCTTATTTAGACACGGCTCAGACCTATGAAGCAGTCGGTGCGCGTCGGTCCAACTGGTACGCGTTGCAATCCACCTGCGCATTCGCAACATCCACAAAATTTGCCAGCAGTATTGCCGCGACGGTTGCACCGATGGCTATCCGGCATGACACCTCTATCCTGCGATTGCTTCACGATTTCCATCCCAGTGAAAATGGTACCACGTGCCCTCTCGCATCGTGTCACGCGCGACCAAAGCTGGTCTTGCGGCAGCGCGTCCAACCTGACATCGACCCTGCGATCACAACTGCCGTGGCACTGGACATTGCAGGTGACGTGACCCGCCGATACCCACTCTGCCGGGCTCCCGGGTGGATAATGGCCCGCCCTTTTCGCGTATAGACGCCGATCCCTGCTGTTATCAAAGCGGCACAGCAAGCGGCTGGCAAATTATCCATCCCTCGCGGATCGGATCGCAGTCGCGCTACTGTTAGTCGTGGCTGTTGAGAACTCCGCGCCGGAATGGATCTGTCAGCGGTGAACACTTATGCGATCGGTGCAGGCGCAGGGGCGCTATTTTTTGTTTGGGCCGCTCTCCGCCGTAAGCTCAATTAAGGTCACCAGTGCTTCCCTGTTTCGTCCCCTAGGGAGAAAATGTCGTATATCCGACATAGAAACAGGTAGGATAATCCCATCACCGCCCTGCCCTCGGCCTTCATCGGTGACTGAGAGTGTTGTGCTCCCGCCTGATTTTGGAGACGCGTCACTTGACCATAAATTACGCCGCCACCGTAGTATGCGTAACCGCAGCACAGTGCCGTGATCTTGCAGACGACCATAAAGGTCGGGCGAGAGAGGCCGGTATTTCGCAAAAGCGAGCAGTCCTGTTGACGAACATCGCGCGAAGTTTCAGTGGCCTAGCAAGTCAGCTTGAAATACTCGCGGTCGACATGGCGGAGGAAGCCCACACAGGGATAGCGCGCTAGTGTCGCAGGCTGGTCGCGTCTGTTTTGATCTCCGACGGCAACGCGCGCCTTACAACGTGGCGCTAAGTCACCAGCCGTAAGAGCCGAGAGCGAGAGGTGGCGTTGGAGTTGTGGCGGTGCGGGTTGTCTTTGCCGTCAAACACCGCCGAGCGGCTTCGATCTCAGCCTCGGTCGCTCCCTTGCTTCGTGCCCACTGCTCTGCAACAGGCGCACTGTATTTCGTCACGTAAAAGCGCACCACCGAGCAGGAAGCACGATGCAGAATGGCAGACGCTTCACCGGTTATGGCAGCGGGCGAAAGTCCGAGACACAATGCAATAGCGAATATTCCGCGTAGGTGTACTGTCCGGTCCCCACTTCTGGTTGGGGCCGCACCGACGGACACAATTGAACAAAACAGGACGACCGCGTTTCGGAGATTCCGTTGATCCAAATCAAGGTTACTTAATCTTGGCTGTTCAGCCTGTCGGCGGCATCTAAGCTCCAAAGAGCCAGGAGTGTGCGCGATGCGCGAACACCAGCCAAAATACGTCGACACAATCACGCTGATTGCGTTGGTGCTGATGTTGCTTTCCGGTGCGATGGCCGTCCAGAGATTTCTAACAGCGGAGCAGCCGGGGTTGGCACCGGATGTCCAATTCGCGACGCTTCGCTAATAATCTGGTTGGCAGGCCACAGAACGTAGGCCGACACGACGCGTCCGGCGAAGAACCAGCAAACTAGACCGAGTTTTTTCGACACTTGAACGGAAGGAGAGAAAAAAGAGTGAAGGCATGCCGTCGATGACTGCACTACTGGGAATGCTCGCACTTGCAGGGTACCAGAACCGCGACAAGATAACCGAAATGCTGACAGGTGTTGGGACCAGCGGTCCCAACACCGGGGCTGGCAAGTCAGGCCTAGGAGGGCTACTCGGAAGTCTAGGCGGGTTGTTGGGCGGCGCCGGCAGCACCGGCGACGGCACCGGTGGCGGCACCGGCGGCGCGGGTAACCTGCTGAATAATGGTCTCAACGAACTGCTCGATAGCTTCAAGCAAAATGGACAGGGCGACACGGCTCAATCTTGGATCGAGCCGGGTCCCAATAAGGAGATATCACCTCCTCAACTGAAGCAGGCAATCGGATCCGACGTGCTGGCGCTTCTGGAACAAAAGACAGGACTTTCGCAACAAGAGCTGCTCGCCAGACTTTCGCGCGAGCTTCCGTCAGCGATTGACAAGTACACGCCAGACGGCCGTCTGCCGGGGGCATAGACTAAGAACTAGACCAGGGCTTGTACTCATAGATCCGGATTATCTAATCCGTGCAGGCAATGTCCGCCGAGCGCCGATAGGCGATATGGCGCCGCGTCGACCGAAGGCAACGTTTGCCAACCGAGGCGAGGCGCAATTAGCCCTTAAGGCGAAAGCATGGGAGAAAACAAATGATCAGGTTGATCGCTGCTGCCGCCCTTGCCATAGCCGTCGCAACGTCGGCGCAAGCCATGTCGCCCGCGCCGCTTCATCAGCCAGACGGCATGACCACGCAAGTCGCCTACGGATGCGGAGCGGGCAGGACACGGGTTGGTGGTGTCTGTGTGGCCAGAACCACCAAACGCCAAGTCCGCAGGTGCGCGGTGTGGGGTGTGGGGAACGTTTGCCGTCGATGGCACTGAGTTTGTTGCGTGCAGTAGCGGTGCTGAGATCAGGCGGATGTCTGTTTTTCGGTTATTACCGACACTGCCGCGACCGAGGACCATATCTCAGCGTTGGTACTTCATCAAAAGGAGAGTGTGAGATGGGAATACTATGGACGATTATCATTGGCTTTATTGTGGGAGTGATTGCCAAATTCCTCATGCCCGGAGATAACGAGCCTTCGGGTTTCATTCTGACCAGTATCTTGGGAATTGTAGGTGCGTTCGTGGCGACGTACTTGGGCCAAGCTCTGGGATGGTATCGTCCGGGCGAAAGTGCGGGGTTGGTTGGCGGCGTGGTGGGCGCAATCATCGTGCTATTCATCTATGGATTTATCGCCGGCCGCCGACGTGCCGTCTGATATGGCCATCCTTGGCATCAGCTGCAGTACACATCCTCATGCTTCGTTTGGAAGGCGAGCGGTGCATTGGAAGTTTCAAGGTTCTCCGCCCTTGACTTGAATGTTCATGCGCCGCAAGAGCGCAAAACCACGCGCGTTGATCCAAGTCAACGCAATGGCAAACAACTCGGATTGGTCATGGGCTATTGCCGCTCCAACAGCGAAAGGACAATGACGATGAACAAGCAAACAATCACCCTCGCAATTGCGGGGGCTATTATCGGTGCGGTTGTTGTCGGCTCGGCCTCCCCTTCATCGGCCGCCCCGGTATCGTCAAGCATGACCGCTTTCAAGCAAGCAACTCTCTCTGACGTGACCGATATTTACTATCGCCGCCGTTATTACGGTCGCCGCTACCCGGGAGCTGCAATCGGCCTTGGCGTCGTGGGTGCTGCGGCTGCGGCAGCCGCCATTGGGTCGGGTTACTACGGGCCGGGGTACGGATCCTACGGGCCGGGATATGGATATCAGGAGCCGGGATACGGATACTCTGAGCCGGGCTACTACGGCAACTCCTATCCGTATCGCCGCGGCTATTACAATCCATACTGAGGATACGGCTATAGCTACTGTCCGGGCAAGGCGCTGGTTTTGGACTTGAGAGTCCGCTGCAAGGTTTGGCGGTTATGGTAGGCGGTAGAAGGCCCGTTACTGACTTCCAAAAGCATCAGCAAACCAAAGCTCCGGCATCGTCCGGGGCTTTTTTGCCCGCGCGGCCGCCGCAAAAAACCCCGTCAGCGTTACCCGGCGGGGCTTATGCCAATTGGTCCATTGAGGGGGGTGGGTGTCATGCGGCTTGGGGGACCGCACCAATGAACACAAGTGAATGCGACAAAGGCACTAGCGGTCGGTTGCTTCCGTTGATCCAGATCAAAGCTAGCACCGCAACATGACAAAATGCCTTAGTAGCAGGGTGGATAAGGTTGATAGCCGCACCTCGGGCGCGCAACAACGGCCCCACTAACTACGGCCCCGCCGACGACGGCTCGCCGGGTATTCGTCGAGCAACACAGGCTGCGCGCCGGCGAGCGCGCCTAAAATGTAAGCCGGCCCAACCGTTGCGGGCGGGGATGCCAAGAAAAGCATTCTTTAATTTTCCCTCCCCCGGTGGGGTGGCCACCCGGCTCGGCATGGTTCTCACTTGCTCCACGGCAGCGACGAGCCGTCCCATATTCTTCACCATCCAGACGCTGAAGCTTAAAGCCAAATAGCGGGCGGAACTATGGTCCGTCGAGTTCGCGCGGCAACCTGATGTCCGCTTCACCCCGGATAGCGGATATCAGCCCCAGCGCTCATCAGGTCCGCTATGTGCCGATATTGTTGCAAAAGCTGAACGGCTTTCCGGCCTATTGCCAAATATCTCTGTTCAATGAGGAACTTCTGCCGATTTTGGCGATGATCTTTGGCGGCGTTACAGCGCTCTGGGCTACAATATAAGCTACGGCTGACAAGGCTCGTTTTAGTCGAGCCGCGCCCGGTGGCCCGACAAATCGCCGCGCGGGGCCGCCTGTGCGCTGGCGCGGGGTGGCCCGGGTCTCGACGCTGGCGCGCGTGACGCCTGCCCGTCGCCTGTCCGACGTGGTGATGACGCGATGACGTCATGCCGTCCGCTATCGGTCGCGTGTCGTCCGCGCCGAAGCGCACCTTCTTGGCACCGGGCGTGGGTGCTCGTAGTCGTACCCGGCCCGTTGCTACCCGCCGCGAATGCGTTGCTCAACATTGGCCGCCGGTCCCGCCGCGCGGCCATTGCGAGTGCCGGATGGAAGTGTTTGTGAGCCTGCGAGGCTTTTCCACGGCCCAATAGTTTCGACGATGATATTAATTCCGGCCAACGCGCTGTCGATTTGGCGCTGTACGTTGTCGACCTCGGACTTCAGGAAGTCTTGCATTTTTTGGAGTTCGGAAACTAACCCCTGAAGTTCGTTTATCGAACTTGAGGTCAACCGGGCGACGGAAGAAAATCGTTCGGCGCCGATCTCCAGCGGGCCAGAGGGTTTCGACTTCTCGTTGCTGAGTTGTGTCGGAGGCGTTTTTTCGTCGGGTGCGGCAGACGTTGAGGTATCCATCAGCTCCTCCCTTGGTGCAGGTTTGTCACCAACGCCAATCCCGAACCCATATAGTTAATAATTTGTTAACGGTGACCCTAACCGTCGCAGCGCCGTCCACAGGTCACGGATAGGCGGCCAACGCTTTATGACGGGCGAGCGCTGGCGGGGACCGTCGAAGGATGGCGTCCCTCCGCAATCGGTCGGCAGGGTCCTTTGGAGGGCGAAACCCTCCGGGGGGACCGCGCGACCGCATCTATTGAGGATATCTGTTTCGAGAAAATCCGTGGTTGCAGTTACAGGTGACGCGGCCCGTCCTCCTCAATGTCCGCTATACCCCATAGCGACGAAGTTCCGCGGCGCAGCGAAATGACCCGATGGGCCACGACCGCCCGCGCGTTACATGGTCCGCGTTAACGCTTGCGCGCGCCGGTCAACGCGGCGTGGCGGGAGTAGCCGCAGGTTGCTGGGTCGTAGGTGGCGCCGCAGCAGGGGCCGCAGTAGGTTGCGCCGCGGCAGGGGCGGTAGCAGGTCGCGCGCGTGGTTCACAGCGACCGTTCACCATGCGCATTTTTCGAGAGCTGCACTTGCGGACCGCGGCCCGCACCGCGGAGTTCCGTACACAGATGCCATCGACCAGTTGACGCCCCAGCCCACATCCTTGGCGAACTGGAATGACCGAATTGTTCGGCTGCTGAAGTGGGACGTACGGCATACTCTGTGCTGAGGACACAACGCACAGCGCGAGCGCAACGACGGTGGGTCTGATCATTGCTTTCTCCCAGTTGTTAAAGAAAGGCGCAGGTTATCACTCGCCGGTTGTCGGCCACTTGATTTACGGCAATCGAGCTAGCCGAGCGGCAAGAACCTTGCGGCTCGGAAAGCGCCGCTGAATGCTCCGGGTCATTTGCGTCGATTTGCCGCCTTCTCGGCCCGCTGGGGCGATTTCCGAGGCGGCGTCTCTGGCGCTGCTGGATGGCGGCAACGCTCTGTAACGGGAGCTAACGCGCGCGCCAACGGATTGTGGCGAGAAGATGATTGGCACGTGGTGGCGGGTTCTCCGGTGACAAGCCGCTGCTACGTGGCAGCGACTTTTCGGTGGCCGGAACGTTCCGACAGAAAGCATAGACGGCGTATAACGCCGCCATCACGGCCGCCCTTGCCTATCTTGATCCAGATCAACAAGCGAGGTCCGGATAGAGGGAATACCCCTGATCAGCTTGAAGAAAGGAGATCAGTCATGTCGCGTCGAAGCATTATCTCCCTTGCTGCATCCGTTATCATCGGCATCGGGTGCATAGCGATGATTTCAACTGACGCCTTCGCTTATAGAGGTGGTGGTCGCGCTGGCGTGCATCGCGCTGGTGCTTATCACGGCGGCGTGCATCGCGCAGGCGTTTATCGCGGTGGCGTTTACCGTGGTGCACCCGTAGCCCGGGGAGTAGCGGTAGGCGTCGGTGCTGCTGCCGTCGGTGCTGCCGCCGCAGGTGCCTATTACGCGCCACGCTGCGGATACTATCCTAACCCACCTTGCTACTAAAACTTTCCCAAGTACCCGGTCCCTTTTAGGGGGACCGGACTGCTACCTCGCCGGTGTTGCGCCGGGCCGTTCGCGGCGGTTCGCCGCGTCGAAACGCCCCAGCGCCTCGCGCATGCCGGGGAGGAAGCAGGCAGCAGCCTCCGGCTGCACGATCTCGTCATCGGCGCCACGGCTGGACGATGTCCCGAAGGCATGGCCCGCGCTGGTGCCCGATCCGTTGGCACGCGGTTGGTTGACGAGCTGCACGCCAAGCAACGCCATCGGCGTCGTGTCGCTGCGGAAGTCGATAGTCTCGTGCTGAGCTTCGGCGTGCCAGACCAAGCTGCACTCGGCGCGCTCGATCATCAGCGCATCGGCCATGATCTGCGCTTCCATCTGCTCGCGTTGTTGCTGGCTCAACGCTGCCTCGTCGTCAGCAACTTCATCGAGCGAGGCGCTGATCTTCGCCAGCAATTCATCCTTGAACAGCCAACACGACAGCCCAAGAATGTCGATGGCCTCGAAGAAAGCGAGCGCAGGCTTTTCTCCGCGCACCAATGACGACAGCGACACCGTCTGGAAGGAAAGTCCTTCTGCACCGATGACGGCCAAGGGCTGCTGCGCATCCTGTGCAAATCAGCGCCAAGCTCGCGCAATCGGTGACGATACCGCTCCACAGCGTCGGCGATGCGCTCACCCTTCTTCAGCAACTCCGCCAGCGGCGGGTCGTCAGCCGGCGCGATGTTGCAATCGCCGGGAATGCCCGCCTCTCGACGCGTTCCAGTTGGCGACGTTCGGCGACCACCTGCGGCGCCAGCTCCGGCAAACCGAAGCCGCCTTCGCTTTTCGGCGCGAGCAGTTGCCTGATGCGGTTGGCGTGCCGCATCTTGGTCTCCGCAAGTTCGTGGATGTCCTCGAACGGCGGCATCGCGGCGTGGAGATCGGCCCTCCGCTGTTTCAGCGCCGTCAGCCTGCTCGCTGCCGCCTCGGGCCACAGCTCGACAGCATCATCGGCGCTGATGCTGCCGTGTATTCCGAACGATGTTACCGCCAGTGATGTCGAAGTCGGTCCAGCTTCAAATGCCATAGTGCGCGCCTCCTGATCGCGATCAGTGCATTAAGTCTGGTGGTTCACGAAAACCCTGCGGCGGATGGTCATCTCTGACGGCACCCGGTCGGCCCGGTTCGGCCGGTTGACTTAGATCAAGGTCGTCTGGGGCGGGAAGAGCAGCATTTTAAATGTTTGACATCACGCCGGAAGCTATCTCTCGCTCTGCTTCCGGTGAAGCGGAACTTTTCTACGATGTGGCATTTAGCAACATCGCTTTGATCTGGCGGCCAACAATGGGAGCGCAGCTATGGCAACCCAAATCATCATGGACCTCAACGGCGATACTCGGCATAACTTCGATGCGAAGGACGTGAAGGCACTCTTGGAGGCCGAGCGCCGCTTCAAGGCCCTAACGGATGCTGGCTTCACGGCGGCAACCCGTACCGCTTCTGGAGAATCGGTCGTGACGCGCACGTTTGATCCGACCGTAGAGGAGACCCTGTTTTTTCCGCGGCTCGTAGGCGGCTAAAACTCGGTTCGTGTTCGTGACGCTGCTTTGCGATGCCAACGGTCAGCTCCGGCGGCCCGTGGCCGCCTGCTTGGACTTGGCGCGAGGCTTTCGCGAGTGGTATCTCCGTCCCAGTACAAGGGAGCAGCGCGGCCTCAAGCTCCTGAGGGAATGGCTATCGCAGGAGCAGCTGGCACAATATGACGCGCACAAATATTTCGAGGTCGTCGGCTGTCACAGCGGCAAGCGATACCGTATACACCACGGCAATGGAGCGAACGTCATCGAGCTGGACGATGCCGCCCTGCCGAGAACCGGCTGGTGCTTCGTGCCAAACGATCATCTGGTCGCGGGCGACGTCATGCTGGCCCAGAAGATAGCCCTGGAAACCGACGAGCGAGGTGCGCTGGCGGCAGCGAACAACTTTACACCTAGATAACCTGGCGAGCCAACCGACTGGTTTGGATGGCCGTGTGAGTGTGCGTGAGTGTGCTAACCAATAGCGGGTCTATGTCCAAATGGCTTAAACCGCTTCTTTTTGGGATTTGGGGTCTTCTGCTGATCCCCCTGATCGCCACTACCTTCGAAAAATGGTTGGAGGAAAATTTCTTCTCCGATCCTAACGCTGTGGCCACGACCGTTTTTAACAACCTGCTCGCGCTGGGCCAACTGCGTTGGTTTAAATTTGCGTTGGTCTTTCTGACCGGAATCGTGATTGGCGTTTCATTAGAATGGTTAGCCCGGAAGTCAGACGAAAAAAAAGCTTCCGAGCTCCGAGGCCTCGGTTCTAAATTTCGCAGTCTTTCAGACAGCATCAAAACCCGGACCGCATCGTCAGGATGGCCCAACAATGCGCTCGATCTTAGACCTACAATCATCTCTGCATTTATCTCCGCCAAGAAATTTGATTTGTGGGTACCCAGTGAGCGCGTGTACCAATTGCCGGATGCGTCATTCCTTTGTGAATACTTCAGATGTGTCGGAAGGCTGTTGGAGGATGGACATTTTGACGAGGCCAACCGTGAGGCACTCTCCTGGAAACCATTTCTCGATAAAGCAAAGCTGTCTTGAGTTTCCCGACCCCCGGAGTCGAAGCGGACGTCGGAGAGAGAAACATAGCGGCCTGTTCAAGGAGGCGACGCTCAATCGCAGGCAACCGATGTCGCGCGCGGTCGCGACTTTGTGAAGTTCCCTTTTTCCGTCCGTGCGCTTTTGGACCTTGGAACCGGAACAATTCCCCACCTCTCGCGTGATCTATGTGGGTTGGAAAATAGTCAAGGGGAAGTGCAGTGCCCGACAGACAGATCAAGCCCCATCCCGAGAGCGTCATGGCCGATGTTTGTCTCGGCATAACCATTGCCGGCTTATACACCCTGGTCGGAATGGGACTCACTATCGTGTTCATGTGAAGGGCTCTTTCACGTGAGCCTTGAGCCCCCCAGCCCCAGCGCGGCCTATGCGTTCAGCCCCGGTCGTGAAGAGACATCTGAATCGGATGAGTTCTGCTTCGCCCGCATCATTCCGATAGCCACCAGTTCTTGCCCGCGAGCGCGACATCACCCGTCGTGAGGTCGATGCTCACGCCTGTATCCGCCGGCCTCATTTCGCCCGCCACCGCGAAGGGTTCCTTCAAGGCCGCGACGACGCGATCGCCGCGAACATAGAGGTTCATGCAGTTGAGAGGAACGCCGCGGACGACCATGGTCGCGCCGTTGCCGGAGGCGCTTTCGAGCCGTCCGTTGTGCGTCACACGAAGCGTGGTGCCCGGAGGTGCTGTGGTTGCGAGCGCGGGAATCACGAGCCCAGCGTCATCCGGCAGATGCAGATTCCAATGCGCTTGGTCTGCGTCTCGGGTGACCGTGGTGCCGGGCAGCAGCGTGAAGTCTAAAAACGCATGCGCTGCCGCGAGCTTGCACTCGTACACGGCGCCATCGTTATCGAAGGTGATCAAGCCGGCCGCGCACGGAAAGCCACCGACGATCTGATCGCCGGCAAGTCTGCTCCGCCAAACGTGACTGGAATCCTGCCAGTCCAAGGTCCCCGTCACCTGCACGCCGCTGATATCGGTAACGACAGGTAGACGGACGAAGCTGATTCGAGTCCGGGATTTGTTGGTGAAGTCGATCTCGCTGCCGGCGGGTAGTGCCAGGCCGGTGACGGTTTCGTCGTGGTCGAGCGTGCGATGCGTCTCGGCCTGCCATCTGTTGTACTTCGCATTGTCGTTGATCGTGAGCACCGCGTAGACCACCAACGGCGCGGACAACAGCGCGGCGGCGCCGAAAGCGGCCACGCGCCATCCCCTGGCCATATCGACAAAACAGCCAACGAGGCCCAAAACAACAATCGCGGGGACGCTCACATACCACCCCACGACGACGAAGATCCCGGCGGTGAACCAGAAGGGGAAATCGATTCCGATATCGCTCACAAGTGGATTCCCTTGACGATTGACGATGATCTCGACCAATCCGAGCTTTGCCGGCGCGCCTGATCCTGCGCCCAAACAGGGTCAGAGGCCTGCGCAGGAAAATGCGCCGACACGGCATCTGTTCACTTACCGCTTGTTGCCTACTCGGTCACCAAACAAACCGGGGGTTAGCCCGTAACGATGGGCACCCACCGTCTATTCCAGATATCCAGCCCGCCGCACTATCTGAAGCCTTTTCCACCACAATTCGGAATTCTTTGCGAGGTCTGGGACTGCCAGGAACTCACGCTCGGCCGGGCGCCTCTTGCGACGCCGACAGATGGCGGCCGCGCCGACCCCGTGCAGAAGCCGTCAATTTGACTGATGACCAGCAGCAACCCCAGGGGATGCCGGCGAAATAATCTGTCTATTATCC
>Ga0137418_10003623_pt1 | contig 14196 bp, 9 predicted proteins | sample CZODoug3_1_2_16f_FD_122242 | JGI IMG/M metagenome (GOLD analysis project Ga0137418, IMG submission 122242) | Vadose zone soil fungal communities from Angelo Coast Range Reserve, California, USA - CZODoug3_1_2_16fungal (Hybrid Assembly) | ecosystem: Environmental > Terrestrial > Soil > Vadose...
CTTCGCCTCGAGCGGGAACCATCCGATCCCGCGGGCGATCGCGTGGCGTAGGCCCATCGCGCCGACGACCGCCCTGCGGCTCGTCGTGTTCGCGGACTGTCCTGGACTGGTTCGCTCGAGCGAGCCTCCTGGTTCGCCAGACGCTTTCTTTAGCGAACCCGGCGGTCTTCACGGCGCGTGTGCACGAGCGCGATGTCCTGGCGTACATCAACGACCGCAATGGAGAACGAGTACATCGTGCCGTTGCCACCTGATGCTAGCGCGGCCACGCGAGCCAGATCACGGTGGACAACGGCACGGAGTTCTACTCGAAGGCGATGGACCACTGGGCGTGGAAACACCAGGTGAAGCTCGACTTCATTCGGCCCGGCAAGCCGATGGAGAACGGCTACATCGAGAGCTTCAACGGAAGGCTCCGCGACGAGTGCCTGAATGCTGAGCTATTCTCTGACCTGCTTGATGCTCGCACGAAGCTCGAGGCGTGGCGGCGCGACTACAACGAGCACCGCCCCCACAGCTCGATCGGGAACCTCACGCCGATCGAGTTCGCCAACTCGGTGAGGATTGCGGAAGGACAAAAAGAGGCGATTTCCTCAAGCTGAAAACCGTCCAGCTTTGGGGGGCAGGTCATGTCGACCATGGACGAGGGGAAATCCCAAGAGAAATCTATGATCTGCCCGCGCTCGATTTCACGAAGAGACCCCCTTCTGCGCAGTCGGTCCCCATGCATGACCGTTGCTTCCCATTGCTCTTTGCAATGGCAGGAGCGCGGAACCCATCCAAGCTCGAGGAAGAGAATCTGATCGCGCTGCCCTTACGAGCGCGGCGCCCGCGGACGATCGATGAGACAATCCGGATCAGCTCTCCGTCCGGCAGCCGCCGGGAGATCCAGGGAGGCATCGATGATCCGCCGGGCGTTCGCCGTCATCGCGGCCACCTCCGCCTGTGTCTCTGGACCGCCGTTGCACGCGGCGTCGGCCCGCGCGCAGGTCGAAGAGATGCTCGCCGCGGGGCTCTCCGCGCTCCAACTCGGCCGATTCGACGCGTCGTTCGTGGCCGCCGACGCCTTCAGCTGGGGCACGGGACCTCGCGACGTGTTCACCAGCCGGGAAGAGCTGTCGCGCTCTGCGCCGGGTCAGCCATTCGTCGCGCACGACGTCGAGCGGCACGTCTACCCGGCGCGGGATGGGCAGTCCGCCTGGTTCTGGGAGATATACGCACGCCCGGGACATCTCGTGCGCCATACCGGTCTCGCGGCGAGAGCGGAGGGAAAGTGGATGATCCTCGCACAGCACACCTCGTTCGCTCATGGCCCGGAGACCGACAAGAGGGATGAAGAGGGGACGTTGCCCGATCTCGCGCCGGTGGGCGACGCCGTCGGCCGCGGAGCCGATGAGATCGCGCGTTTGCTCCGCACGGTGGTGTTCGTCGACCGCATGATCTCGGCCGCCACGGCCGGCGATTTCGTCCTTATCGGTACGGATCCGGCATACCTCGCCGGCACTGTCGTTCGCCCTCCGGATCGGGCCGGCGAAAACGGTCCGCGCCCGCGCGACGGAGTCCGGGCCGGCCTCGGTCCCGGGGGGCTCACCGCCTGGGCAGCGGCAAACGTCATCTGGCTGGAGAACGGAAAGCGGAAGATGGGTCCAATGCGCTTCCTCTACGTGTTCACGCGCGAGGACGGGCATTGGCGGCTCGTGCAGAACCACCATTCCTACGCGGTCGATTGATTCAGGGCGCCGGCGGACGGCGGATCAACTCGGCGACGCGCGGATCGCCCTTGAGCGGCCCCAGCCAGGCGCGCTTTTCCAGGTCGACGGGGGCTGAGCGAAACGACATGAAGCTCGGCGAACGCTGGCGCCAGGCCACTTCGAGCCACTGGAAAGCCTTGTCCTTGTCCCCGAGGTGCACGCGCGGCAGGGCAAGCTGGTAGGCGTCGACGTATTGCGTTGCCGCTTTCTCCTCCCACGGCTTCAGCAGCGCGAGCGCCTCGTCCCTCTTTCCACCCCAGGCGAGGGCAGCCGCGATCACGGTATCGTCGAAGCAGCTCTTGCCGGGGTCGAGGACCGCCCTTGCCTTCTCCGTTTCCGCGAGCGACTCGCGCACCCTTCCGAGCTCGAAGAGATTCCAGCCGATCTCCATGTGCCCGTAGAGAAGCTTCGGGTCGAGCTCCAACGCCCTCTGCTGTGCGGCGATCGCCTCCTCGTACCGGCCGACGTAATACAGCGCCCAGCCCAGCGTCATGCTGTAGGCCGACGGGGTCGCAGGGGCGAGCAACACATGCCGCCGCGCCATCGCGATACCTTCGTCATGACGGCCGGTGGCGATGAGCAATGCAGTCAGGGCTTGCAGCACATCGGCGCTCCCTGGGGACAACTCGAGCGCCTTGCGAAATTCCGGCTCGGCGCGTGCGAAGTCGCCATCGAACGTCATCGCCAGGCCGCCGATGGCCACGTGAGCGGTGGCGTTCGACCCGTCCAGCTGGAGCGCTCGCTCCGCCTCAGCTCGGGCTTTCGGCGCGGCGACCCTCGGCTCGATGCAAGTCATCCAGGACGCGAACGCCCACGCGTTAGAGAGCTGCGCGTGCGCTTCCGCGAAATCGGGATCCGCGGCGATGGCGCGCTCGAGGAGCGCCCGCGTGCGCGCGTAGCTTTCGCAGCCCTGGTGCTCGTTTCCTTCGAAGAGGGCGCGGAGCAAGAGATCATACGCCGTGGGGTCGATCGGCCGTTTCTGCGCGAGCCGCCCGGACTCGTCCGGAGTGAGCACGGCGTTCAACCCGCGCGCCAGCGCGCTCGCCATGTCGGCCTGGAGCCCGGGAACTTCGAGGGTCGGGACCTCGTAGGTCTTGGACCAAAGCGTCTTCTCGCCCGCGACGCGGATGAGCCGCGCTGCAAGGCGCACGCGCCCACCGAGCCGGGCCACGGAGCCTTCCACCACCGCATCGACGCCGAGATCCTTCGCGATCTGCGGGAGCGGTTTCTTCGCCCCTTTGTAAGCCATGGCGGAGCTGCGCGAGATCACGCGGAGCGAGCGGATCGCGCCGAGCTCCTCGATCAGCGCCGCCGTCATCCCATCGGCGAGATACTCCTGTTGCGCGTCCCCGGAGCGGTTCTCCAGCGGCAAGACCGCCAGCGATTCGATCCGCGAGACCCCACGCAAGGGGAACATCCTCGAGCCGGCAACGACGACGGCCACGATGGCGCCAGCGGTCGCGACCGGCCACCCGAAGCGGCGGCGCACCCGCAACGGGCTCCCGAAACGCACCGGCGACCCGCCCAGCGCTTTCAGGATCTCGGTGGCGTCACCAAATCGCGCTTCCCGGTCTTTCGGCAGGCAGTGCTCGATGATCTGGCGGAGGTCCACCGGCACATTCGCCGGCAGCGGCCTTGGGGGATCGTGCAGGATCGCGTACCCGGTTTCCACCGTCCCTTCGCGTTCGAATGGCGCCGTCCCGGTGAGCATCTCCTGCACGACGCAGCCGAAGGCGAACACGTCGGTGCGAGCATCGGTCGGCTCACCGCGCACCTGTTCCGGCGACATGTAGCGCGGGGTCCCTAACACCGCGCCGGTGTCGGTGCGGACTCCGCCATCCTCGCGCACCAGCTTGGCGATCCCGAAGTCGAGGATCTTGAGCTCGCCCTCATCGGTGAGAAAGAGGTTCTCGGGCTTGACGTCGCGATGGACGATCCCCTTGGCGTGCGCTGCCGCCAGGCCCTGGGCGAGCTGCAGCGCGAGATCGCGCGCCTCCGCAATTGGCAGAGGCCCGCGCGCGAGCACTGCGCGCAGGGAATGACCCTCGAGGAGCTCGGTGACGATGAACGGCTCGCCTTCGTGCTCGGCGATGTCATAGATGGCGACGATGTTGCGGTGGTTGAGCGCGCCCGCCGCGCGCGCCTCCTGCTCGAATCGGCGCCGGTGTTGCTCGTCGTGGGCTCCCTTGGCGATCACCTTGACGGCGACGTTGCGATTCAACTTGGTGTCGCGGGCGCGCAGCACGCGCCCCATGCCGCCGGCCCCGAGCTCGCCTGCGATCTGGTAGCGGCCCGCATAGAGCGTCCGCTCCACGCTGAGCGTCGAGGTTTCCGCTGCCCGCGTCATTCGAATCGCTGCGCTAACCTTGCGTAGAAGAACCGCCCGATGAAATCGTAAGCCATCGGGTCGGACGTTGGCCAGAAGGAGTTGTAAATAGTGGGCGGCGGGGTGTTGAAGACGTTGTTGACGCCTGCCGCGAGCGTGGTCCGGCCGACGCCCGTGCGGAGGGAGTAGCTGGCATACAGGTCCCAGGCGTTGTACGCGTGCACGCGGCGGCGCACGGTGTCGTCGGCCGAGCAGGCCCCTCCCTGACCGATCAGGCCGCTCGCCGGATCTCCGCATTCGTTGAAACTGCTCAAGTAACGGGTATTCACCGCGACGTTGAAGTTCGCCATCGCCCAGGTCACGCCGGCATTGAGCTTCAACGAGGGATTGACGCCGAGATCGTAGGTGCCGCGCCCATGGAGGACCAACCCGTCTGGAAACTGCAGGTCGAGTCGATGCAGCCAAGTCGAGTCGACGAGGAAACCGAACCTGCCCCATCGCGTCGGCCTGGAATAACGCAAGGATAGGTCGATGCCGTCCGTTCTCATGGCTCCCATGTTGACCTGGACATCGCGGATTCCGGTGATCTTGTGCGTCAGGGGGTCGCGCGTAACGAGATCACACATTGCTGGTTCGACGCCGGCCTGGTCCGGGTAGCACCGGCCGACGATCACGCCGGCACCGGCCGTGCTGATCGCATCGGCGATCGCGATGTTGTAGTAGTCCACGGTGAGGCTCAGCTCGCGGATGAAGCTGGGCTCCAGGACGATCCCGACCGTGTAGATCTTCGCCGTTTCGGACTTCAACTGCGGATTGCCGCCCGACGTGAGCAGATAGTCAGTCCCGAAGTCGCCGTTGTTTGCTGCGGGACCGCAATTCCGGCCGAGCGGGGTGGACTTGTCGATGGGCACCGGGACGCCGCTACAGGGATCGTTGATCAGCTGTTCGCTCACGTGCTGCGGCGTGAAGGCCTCGCTGATGGCGGGAGCGCGAAACGCCGTGGAATAAGTGCCGCGGACCGTGAAGTCGCGAGCCACGCTCCAGCGGCCACCGAGCTTGTACGTGGCCCCGCCTCCGGCCGTGCTGTAACTGAACACGCGCCCCGCGGCCATCGCCTCGAGCGCGTGGACCCCAGGGACGCCGCTGAGGATGGGGACGGACAGCTCCGCATATCCCTCGTTGACGTAGTAGCCGCCGCTCGTGACGTCGGCGCCCTGTCCCACGCGCACCTGGTCGGGCGTAAAGGCGCCATGCACGAGCCGGTATTCATATCCGGCAGCGAACCCTGCCGGGCGTTCCGAGGCGAGGCGGAAGAGGTTGCCGCCGAGCGAGGCCTGGATCTGCGTGAGCTGGTCGATTCCCCGATTCGTACCCGAATACAGGGTGTAAGCATTTTGTTCAGCGGACAGGGATGGAGTGCCATGGAAGAGGTCGAGCGGGACGCATCCAGAAATCATGTTTCCATTCGTTCCGCAGTGCGCCTTGCCGAATTCATCCACCCAACTCGGGCCCACGGCTTGCGGGGTGTGCTCGGGATTGTGCTCGCCGGAGGTGGCGGTGACCGCCGCGCTGTGGGAGTAGTTGAGGGAGACGTCCCAGAACCATCCCTCGAGCGGCCCGGATTCGCGCGGAAGCGTTCCGTCGATCCCTGCCACCCCGCGGAACGAGTCGACGTTCTGGCGGAACCTGCGGTCGCCCGAGTTCATCAAGCGCGTCCGCACGGCCTCCAGGTCGATTCCGAAGGGGTTGTAGTGGTTGGCGCTCGAGACCACGGCGAAGTCTAAATCGGTCCCGTACACATCCGGAGCAAGCTGCTGTTCGGACTGCCGATTGACATACGACGCCTCGTAGTACGCGCGGACGCGGTGGCCGACGTTGAGATCGCCCGTCGAGAAGAGCGCGATCCGGCGGCTCGGAGTCTGGTTGTAGTTTTCAGGTTGGAAGTTATAGGTGTCCTTCGCCACATCGAATGGACGCCAACCGAGCGCGGCCGCTGGATCGTGGATGAAGCTCGCCGCCTCCGGGTACGTGGTGACAAGCTGGTTGTAGAAGGCGATGCGGCTGTCGTTGTTCGGGTTCGGGACGGGGGTCCCCGGCGCTGGTACGAGGAAGCGGCCTTGCGGAACGTTGGAGCTGCCTTGCTGCGGGATCGTCACGCCATTCACCGCGTCGTAGAGGAGCCCGCTGGAGCTGAACGAGCGATCGCCTGCACCGACGGACTGCTGCCCGTAGAAGCTCGCCGAAAGCAATGCGTTTCCCCGATCGCCGGAGAGGCCCGTCGTGCCGCTGAAGCCGAGCAACTGGCCATCGCCGTGCGACGAGACGCCGCCGAAGGCTTCGACCTCGGTGGCATTGAAACGCCTGCGGGTGATGATGTTGACCACGCCGCCCATGGAATCCGAGCCGTAGATCGCCGAGGCTCCGTCCTTCAGCACTTCAATCCGCTCGATCGCGGTTCCAGGAATCGAGTTCAGATCGCCGGATGAGTCGGCGCTCCCGAACCCAGCGGAAATGAACCGCCGGCCGTTGACCAAGACCAGAGTCCGGTTCTCACCGAGGCTGCGCAAGCTGATGCGCGTCGATCCATCGCCCGTGTAGAGGGAGGGGTGATTGTTGACCTGCGTATTCATCGCGTTCCCCTGCTCGGGCATCAACTGCAGGAAGTCGCCGAACGAGAAGCGCCCGCTCTGATCGATCTGCTCGCGCGTGATCACCCGCACGGGCGCGGGCGTCGTCAGGTCCTTGCGATGGATGCGGGAACCCGTGACGACGATCTCTTCCTCGGCGTTCAGGCGCTCCTTGTCCTCGTTTCCGCTCTCCGCGGCCGCGGAGACACCGGTGAGGAGCAGCGGGCAAGCGAAAGCGGCCAAGCCCGATATTTTCGGGAAAGCCATTGCCCCAACCCTCCCTTCGTCTCAAGAGGTGCTGCGTGACCAGGATAGATGCCGTTTGATCGCGATCACGCTAGCAGAGTCGAATGGGGTTCACTACGCCACGGGTTTCGCACACCGTCGCTGCTACGATGTACGTCTTATGTGTGTTCAGACGAACGGCGGATCACGCCTGTCCGGCGTGGATAGGGTCTCATCGGCCGTACCGAGTCTCCCCCACGTCGTGCACCGTGATGATGTTGGGGTGATTCAATCCACTGGCCGCGCGCGCCTCTTGCTCGAATCGCTCTCGCTGCCGCTATTGAGGCGCTCCGGCGTTCAGCACCTTCACTGCCACGGTCCGGCCAACCTTCAGATCTCTCGCCTGCAGCACGCGCCCCATACCGCCACGGCCCAACTCTTGCCCGATGACGTAGCGGCCGCCGAGGACGACCTCTGGCACTGGGACCGATTCCCGCTCCGGCGTGGCGCCGGCGCGATCGCGCGGTGTGCGGTCCTCCCGCTCGGCCATGGCGACTCCCCATCTTTACGGTGCTCTCAGCCGCACTTGCAGGTCAAGAAGCTGGCAGAATAGGGGTATGGCGCGGGGGCGCACCATCACGAAGACGGGCGAACGGCGGCGCGCCCACGATGCGGCCAAGCCATTTCTGACCATCTTGTTGCAGTGCGATCGACCGCTCCAGCCCGGCGCACGCTTCTGCATCGGCGACACCGAAGCCGTTTCGATCGGACGGGCCGATGCGCTTTGCGCCAAGCTGGAATCGGACGTGCTGGAGATTGGCATCCCCGATCAGCGCGTTTCTTCCGCCCACCTCCGCTTGGAATGCGTGCTAGGGGCGTGGATGGCGGAAGACGCCGGCTCGAAGAACGGCACCCTGATCGGGGGACGCCGCATCACCCGCGAGCGGCTTTCGGACGGTGAGATCCTCGAGCTTGGAAACACTTTCCTGCTCTTCCGAGCGGCTCTTCGCGCGCACAACACGCCTACGCTGCTCGACGGCCGCGATCTGCGACCGGAGGCCGACGGACTGGCCACGCTGTCTCCGGCATTCGCCTCCGAGCTTGAGCGCTTGCGCGCGGTGGCCGCGTCCCCGGTGCCCGTGTTGCTTCGCGGTGAGTCCGGGGCCGGCAAGGAGGTACTTGCTGCCGCGGTCCACCGCCTCTCGGGCAGACGCGGACCTTTTCAGCCCGTCAATTGCGGCGCGATCCCGCCAAACCTGATCGAGTCCAATCTGTTCGGGCACCGCCGCGGCGCTTTTTCGGGAGCGGTTGACGATCAACCGGGACTGGTGCGTGGCGCTCACCGCGGAACGCTGCTGCTCGACGAAATCGGGGATCTGCCGCTGCCGGCGCAGGCCGCGCTGCTGCGCGTATTGCAGGAAGATGAGGTTCTGCCTGTCGGCGCGGCCCGCCCGGTAAAGGTAGATTTGCGCGTCGTCGCCGCCACACATCAGGACCTCGATGCGCTGGTCGCGGAGCGCCGCTTTCGTCCGGATCTGCTGGCCCGCCTGTCTGGGTACGTGTGCCAGGTGCCGCCCCTGCGGGAACGGCGCGAGGACTTCTCGCTCATCGTCGCCGCACTGCTGGCGAAGCTGGGTGCAACCGACGCGACCTTCAGCGCCGATGCCGCGCGGTTGCTCCTGAGCTACGAGTGGCCGCTGAACGTGCGGGAGTTGGAGAAGTGCCTCGCAAGCGCCGTGGCGCTGGCGCGCGGAGAACGCATTACGTCCGAGCACCTGCCGGCGTCGGTCAGCGCCGCGCCTGCCGCGCCGGCCCCCGACCAGCGCCGTCGCGACGAGTTGATCACCCAGCTTCGCGCGCACCGCGGCAACGTCAGCGCCGTGGCCCGGGCAATGGGCAAGGCCCGGGCGCAAGTGCAGCGCTGGCTACGCCGATTCCGGATCGATCCTTTCGCGTTTCGCCGTTGAGTCGTCGCGCCGGGTTGCATGCCACATTGCACTCAGGCACGAAACCGGCCCCTACGGGTCTCCTCGCCTTGCAGCGGCTGGCATGAGCGTTGCGCTCGGTCGCCTCAAGGAGGGTCGAGCATGCGGAAGATACCGGCAGGACTCGTTGCGGCGCTGGCGGTGGCTACGGAGGGCATTGACATGAAGAGTCTTGGCGTGCTCTGCGCGGCATCGCTCGTGTCGTCGGCAGCCGTTGCAGCAGGTAAGTCTCACGACGTCACCCCGGACATTGCGCTGTTCTTCTCCAACACGAGCGACCCGTTCGCAATGCGCGGCTCCAACGGCCTGCTCTCCTCGTCAGGGCGGGCGGGGTTGCACCGCAGCCTGGACGGTGGACGAAGCTGGACCCGCGCCATGCGCGGCGCGGTGGATCCCGCGACGGGAGTGGAACCGTTCATGAATGGTCTATGCGTCTCGCCATACAATGGGCCGGTTGTCTATGCGCTGGCGATCGGCGTGCTCGGCGGCGAGGACGGGCTTTATCGCACCGACGACTTCGGCGCGACCTGGCGGTCGGGGAGCTTGGGGCCGGACTATCTCGGCATCGATTGCGCGGTCTCTACATTCAACCCGCAGGTCGTCTACGTGCAGGCCTTCTCGTTCAGCCTGAGCGCGGTCACCGTCATCAAGAGCAGCGACGGCGGCGCCACCTGGTCCCGGACCAACATCCCGGATTTGCAGCAGGGCGCTTACGTCCGCACCTCGCCCGTGGAACGCGATACGCTCTACGTCGGCGATCACGGCGCGCCGCCGGACATCCCGCCGGCGATCTACGTCTCGCACGACGGAGGGAATTCATTCTCTACCGTTGCCGGTGGCACGATCCGAAGCTTCTACCTCTTCCCGCATCCGACGGATCCGAACATCCTTGTGGCGGCGGCAGACGAAGGCCTGTACCGCTTCGAACTCAAGAATGGAGAAGACGGAGTGTCGCTCGTTCTTCCTGGCGGATTCTTCTTCGCCTTCGATCCAGCCAATCCGCAGACGGGCTACGCAGCGGCGGACAAGCTGTATCGAACGACGGACGGCGCCAAGACCTTCACGCCAAGCGGGGGACCGACACCGGCGCAGATCGGGTTCGGCATCTCGAGTGTCGCCGTGGCTCCGCACACGCCGGAGGGACGCGCTTCGTCCCGCGTCTACGTCGGCACCACGCTCGGCCCACACCGTTCGGACGACGGCGCAAACACGTTCGTCCCGATCCACGACGGATATCGCGGCGCATCCGTGAACGACTTGTCCGTCGACGCTTTCGGTCGCCTGAATGTGGGCGTGCAGCACACGGTAGCGGTGTTCCGCGCAAGGTTTCCCGGGCAGCCCGGCGAGTACAGGAGTTTTGGGGCCAATTTGCCCGGTTCCGACTCGGTGGCCATCGCTTCCTCGCCCACCAAGCCGGGCTCGATGATCGTCGGGCTCTCCTTCGGTGGGGTGTTCCACACCGAGGACGACGGCCACACCTGGGCACAGTCGGACGTGACGGACGGCGGCTTCTTCGGGAACTTCACGCGCATGTCGTTCGCGCCGAGCGACGCAAGCCGCGTCTATTTGGTCACCCCGCGGTTCGGAAGCGGCCTGTACCGCTCCACCGACGCGGGCAGGGTTTTTACGAAGCTGACGGACGTGCCCCTGCTGGGCCTCGCCGTCCACCCCACGCAACCCGATGTCCTCTATCTGGGGACATACGAGCACGGTGGCGGGCTTTTCAAGTCGAGCGACGGAGGAACCACGCTCGTTCCGCTCGCGCAGGCTGGGGACTTCCCTGCGATCGCCATCGACCTGCGTCGGCCCGAGTTCGTCTATGCGGGCCGCGCCAAAGGCGGCGTCATTATCAGCAAGGATGCGGGCGCGACCTGGACGGAAGCAAGCACTGGGCTGCCGTCGGGCGAGGTCATCGGCATCGTGGTGGACAGCCGCATCGACAGGGTCTTCGCCTGGTTGCGCGGCGACGGGCTCTACCAGAGCGATGATGGCGGAACGAGCTGGGTCGCCACCAACGACGGGGAATCGAAGCGGCGCTCGTCCATCTTCGCCGGCCGAGGCAAGGTGGTCCTCGACCCGGTCGTCCCTGGCCGCGTCTACCTCGGCAACAGCGGCGTCGTGCAGGTCGACACCGCGTCGCGCGAGCACTGAGCGGACGTCGAAGACATGCAACCTGCCGTCCCCGATCGGCGACGAGGGAGAACGGCCGACGAAAACGGGGGCGCACCCGGGTCTGGGCTACACCAAGCAAGTCATGAATCAGGGGGTTCCTATGGCGAGGACATTCGTACTGGTAGCGCTGGGATTCGTGTCACTGGCTGGTTGCGGGGATGGAACGGTGCTCGCAAATGAGATGAGCGAGGCACCTTATGCCGGCAGGGAGGTCTCGTGCGGTGCGCGTTGCGCAGCACCTGTCTCAGAAGCGGCGGAGCGGAAAGAAAGCGATGGCGAGCGCCGCAAGAGCGCGGTCCAGGCGAAGTTCGGACTGGGCGATCCATCGGAGGGTCCCTTTCCGTCGGACCGCTTCACGATCGCGGATCCCGCGCAGAACACCTGCAGGCGCGTGAACCTGCCGAAGCCAATCTGCGCCGACCGACCCTGGGACTGCTCGCAGATCGATCTGGTCAACGAAGTGGACGGCTTCAACGTCCAGCCGCGAGTTTCCATCCCGTTCAACGGCCCCGTCGACCTCACGACCGTGCACAGCGGAACCGTGTTCCTGGTCAGCCTGGGAAGCTCGCTGGTCGATGGCGTCCCGGACTGCCGTTTCGGCCAGGGCGAGGCCGACGAAGAGGACGAAGAGTCGTCCGTGCGCCCTCGGTCCGGCTGGGTCGTCGGGATCAACCGCATCCTTTGGGATCCGCCGACGACCACGCTGTACGCGGAGGCTGACGAGATGCTCGATCAGCACACGCGATACGCGCTGATCGTCACCCGCGGCGTGAAGGACGGGAACGGCGCTGCGATCGAGCCGTCCAAAGCATTCAAGCAGGTGCTGGGCGACGAAGGAGATGAGGAGGACGGGCCCGTCGATCCCTCGGTGCGCGCATACCACCGGTCGTTGCGTGCCGCGATCGCCGCCCTCCGTCCGTTTGGCGTGCACAGGCAGAGCATCGCCGCCGCGAGCGTGTTCACCACCATCAGCGTGACCACGCCGCTGGAGACGCTGCGGGACCAGCTTGCGGCGACATCGCTGCCACCGCCCATCAATTTCCGCATCGGCCCGAAGGGTGTGGACGGTCTGGACGGGCCTCCGATGGTCTTCGAGGCCGGCACGATCACTGGCATGGTCCACAACCGGGAGGCGTCCCCGGGCAAGCTGACTGCGGTCACTCTCGCCCCTCGCCTGGCGGCGCTCCGGATCGTCAAGGATACCGTGGCCCGGGTGGCGTTCGGACAATTCTTCTCTCCGAACTACCTGGTGAAGCAGCGCGATGAGATCACGGGCAATTGGTGGCTCAGGTTGCCCGCGGTGGGGACGTTCTCAGGCGTTCCGGAGCCGGTCTGCACCGATTCATTCTCGGTGGTGCTCGACGGGGTCTGCCACGACCCGGTCTCCGTGGTCGTCTTCATCCCCACGGGCACTGCCCCGGCCGCAGGCTGGCCGCTGGTGATTTTCGGGCCGGGCAGCGCCGACACCATGCTCGGCTCTCCGTTCAACGTGGCCGCCATGTTCGCTTCGCATGGATTCGCAACAGTCACCATCCAGCCGGCTTCGCACGGTTGGGGCCCCGCGAGCACCCTGACCGTCTCCCGCGGCGCAAGCTCGATCACGTTCTCCGCCGGCGGCCGCTCGATGGATGCGAACAACGACGGGCTGATTGTTTCAGATGAGGGCTCCCAGGCCGGTGGGGCGAAAGGCCTGCTCCTGACCCGTCACCCGTCGCGCCAGACCGTGGTCGACCTGCTTCAGCTCATCCGCGAGATCAAGGTAGGCATCGACGTCGACCACGACGGTATCCGCGATCTCGATCCGTCCCACATCTACTACGCCGGCACATCCGCTGGCGCGACCATCGGCGTGCTGCTGTTCAGCGTGTCCGCCGACATTCTCGCCGCAAGCTTCACCGGCATCGGCGGCCGGGCCGATCCGGCCTCCACTCCCGTAGGTCGCAGCGCCGTCGGGCTGGCTCTCGCGAGGCGCGTACCATCGCTCCTCAATCCGCCGGGGACGCCGTTGATCACCGACCTCGGCGGCGTTCCCGTGGATCCGCCCTATTTCAACGAGAACCGCCCGGAGCGAGACGCGCCTCCTCTGGTCAATACGATCGAGGGCGCACTTCCGATCCAGGTGTTGTTCGAGAACATCAATTGGATCGGCAACGTCGGCGGCGCCCCGTTCGCCTCTCACCTGCGGTTCGCTCCCCTGCCCGGAGTCCCGGTGCGGCCATTCATGGTCCAGGAGTCGCGCGGCGACCAGAACGTTCCCAACCCGAGCACGGCGAACTTCGTGCGGGCGGGACTGCTCGCCGACCGCGTCACCATCTATCGACATGACCTGTTCGCCAATTCCCGGGACGCGAGTTGGCGCGAGGCGGTGGTCAACGCGTACGCAAACCCGCACAGCTTCCTGATCCGGACCGACAACCAGATCACCGACCCAGCGGTTCGCGCGGAAGTGCAGAAAATCTCGCTGATGGCGCAGGATCAGGTCGGCCGCTTCTTCAAGGCGGACGGGCTTCTTGACCCGATGTTCGATCCGGACGGCGCGGGGCCGCTGTTCGAAGCACCGGCCGCTACGATTCCGGAGGACTACGGATTCATGTACTGAGATCCCTCCTTGCGCGGCGGAGTCAGTCCGCTTCCGCCGCGCTTTGCCAGGCTGAGCACGATGAAGCGGGAGGAGGGCCAGGCGACAGAACCGCCCTTCTCCGCTCTTTCGCCGGATCGTGACGTAGAATGGGGCGGTCGCAGCAAACCCAGCCTGCGCGCCCCCGCAACTTCCTTGGCGAAAGATGGGATGAAGCGGCTGGCCGCCCCTTGCGAGGCGAGACCAGAAGCTGCCGGGAGCACGTGGCGGAACCTGATCGCAACCGCGATCTACCTTGGACTGCGCAAGGGCGAGTTCTCTCTCCGGAAGCAGGACTCGATCTCTAGAGGACCGGCTGCTCTACCTCCGCTACTATCACGGCTCGCGGACACACCTTGCGCTCGACAAGGATGCACCTGAGCCACGCGATGTCGAGCCGCCCGAACACGGCCGCGTTATTGGCCTGCCCCAAGTCGGCGGACTACATCACCGCTACGTCCGCCGCGCAGCGTAATCGCAGTGGCCGCACAAA
>Ga0137418_10003624_pt1 | contig 14195 bp, 14 predicted proteins | sample CZODoug3_1_2_16f_FD_122242 | JGI IMG/M metagenome (GOLD analysis project Ga0137418, IMG submission 122242) | Vadose zone soil fungal communities from Angelo Coast Range Reserve, California, USA - CZODoug3_1_2_16fungal (Hybrid Assembly) | ecosystem: Environmental > Terrestrial > Soil > Vadose...
GAGTGGGTATCACCCGCCGGGATCGGCGGCGTTTGCGGCCAGGGAAAGCCGTCCTGCGTCCAGGGCGGCAACTGGCCGTGCCAATGGATAATGGTGGATGTGCCAGCTCGATTCACGAGATCGACGTGAAAGCGCTCTCCGGGCGAGAGCGTGATGCCAGGTTTTCCGTTCGGCCCGATAAGGCCGAATACTCGCGCCGGTTTGCCGTTGACGGCGAGCGTTCTGATGCCGGCAGTAAGGCGAAGCTTAGCGGTGCGGGGTTCAGGCGCGGCAGTAGCCCTCGTTACTGGCAGGAAGGGGATCGTGACGGCCATGGCAACGCCGGACGCAAGGATCTGCCGGCGGGTTAGAAGGGTCGCGACTCTTGCCGGGTCACGAGTGTTCCAGGCGTCCTCGCCGAGCCGGACTTTCTGGATCGCGGCGTCGCGGTCGAAAGGCGGAAGCGGCGGCCGCGGACTTGGTGACGTCGTCATGGGAGTGCCGTTCTTGTGACGCCGGTGGCGGCGCCGGCGCCCCGCCCGCATGCGGTTTCCGCAAGGATGCGAAACGCGACCGCAAGACATCCGCCCTTCTAGCTCGCGGCTTCCCCCTCCCAGCCGTGGCGGACCCCACCAAGGTCGGGTAGACGGCGCCCGCCCGCGGCCATAGCCTTCCATTTAGACTCGGCCGATGGGACTGCGGAACACGGTCTCGGCCACGCAACCGACCCTGAGCTACAGGGGCACCCGCTCAGCGCGCAATGAAATCGCGCACTTCAATTATGCAAGTTCGATCGTGTCCCGTTGGGGCCACCAACTTGACAGACAGTCCGAGTTAGAGACCGAAGAAGAGGCTCTTCCGCTTCCCCTCCACGCCCGCAATTCACCCAGGCAATCCTGACGCTCGCCGTGTGTCTCTCACCTTGCGTCGTGGAAGATGGGCGCACGCCATCTTCTCGATATTTCGGCCACACCCGAGGGACAAAGGCGGCCAGAAGCGGACAGGAACGTCATATATAACGTCACCACCGTCGAAACCTACTCCTTACTCTCACCCACTCGCGCGCCGGTTCGGAAAGGAAGGCGGAGAGAGTCAACCACCGTGCCCGGACATCCGGTGCGGCAGCTGGGCGCGGGTCCGGCTCCATTTCCGCGTCCTACGCCTCTCGGTACCAGTAGGGAAGATGCCAGAAGTCAGAGTCCCAGCCGCTCTGGACCGCGTCCCGGAGCTTGAGCGAAATGGCCGCCACCTGCGGCCGCAAGACGACCGGAATTACAACCACGTTCTGGATCACGAGGTCGTTCATCTTGATGAAGAGCGCTGCCCTCTTGACTGGGTCCAACTCGGTTTCAGCGGCGAGGTAGGTGCGATCGTACTCTTCGTTCCGCCAGCGGGTGATGTTCCTCTCTTGCCACTTGTTGCCCTTCGCCGCTACCGCCCAGGAGGTGAACTGGCGCATGAAGAGTCTGGGGTCGGGCGCGGCCATCGGGATCGAGTACATCTGGATGTCGCTGTAGAAGTGAGAATAGGTGTCGGGATTGGCTGGATCGGAGGAGAAGAAGACGGAGGCGACGACGGACTTGATCTCGATCTCGATCCCGGTCTTTGCGCACGCCTGCTTGACGATCGCCTGTGTCTTCTGGCGGGGCGCGTTGATCGAGGTCTGGTAGAGCAGCTTGAGCTTCTTGCCGTCCTTGGCGCGCACGCCGTCGGGACCGCGCTTCCAGCTGGCGGCGTCGAGGAGCTGGTTGGCCTTGTCGATGTTGAACTCCCACCGGGTGTTCTTCGACGCGAAGCGCGGCGGCTGGTTGAGGAAGTTGGCGGTGACGATGCCGGTGCGCCCGTAGATCTGCTCTTGGATGGAGGCACGGTCGACGAGCAGGTTCAGGGCCTGGCGCACGGCGGGGTCGGTCAGCAGGGGGTGGGGCGCCTTCACGCTCGAGCGCTCGCCATCGACCTCCTTCGACGGGTCGGTGAAGTTGCACTGAATGTGCTCGATTTGGCTGCTGGCCACGATGTCGACGCGCCCCCGGCCACTCCGCTCGAGACGCTTGAGGATCTCGTCCTCAACCTGGAGGTTCCAGGCGTAGTCGTACTCCCCGGTCTGCATGACGGCGCGGGCGGCGGAGACGGCGTCGCCCCCGCCCTTCAATTCGAGTGTGTCGAAGAACGGCCGGTTGGGGACGTGGTAGGTCGGGTTCAATTCGGCATGGATCGAGTCGCCCGGCTTGAAGTCCACGCAGCGGTACGGCCCGGTGCCGACCGGCTTGAGGTTGGTGGGCGCCTCACGGGACTTCTCGCCTTTGTAGGGCTCGAAGAGGTGCTTGGGGATGATGGCGCGCCTGCCGCAGAACGGGTCCGCCCAGAAGGGCATGGGCCTCTTGAAGCGGATTTTCACGGAGTGGCTGTCGAGCTGTTCCACTGTCTCGATGTCGCTGTAGGAGCCGATGGTCGCCGCGGCGGTGGCGGGATCGACGGCATACTCCCAATTGAAGATCACGTCGGCGGCGGTGAACGGGTGGCCGTCGTGCCAGGTCACACCCTTCTTGAGCTTCCAAACGACCGAGCGCCCATCCTTGCCCACGCTGCCGTTCCGAAGGCTCGGAATCTCGTCAGCCAAGACTGGCACCGGATTGCCGTCGGGATCGAAGGAGGCGAGCGGCTCGTAGAAGATGCGCAAGCCGTCAGAGTTCGTGCTGCCGACGGAGAGGTGCGGGTTGAGGAGGGTGGGCGCCTGCCACCAGAGCAGGCGAAGACGGCCTCCGCCGCCCCGCTTGGTTGGCATGAAGCCGGCGCTCTTCGGCTGGCCCTGGGCGACTCTGCTCACGGGGAGCAGTTGGGCGGCCATAGGTGCGGTCAGGCCCAGCCCAACCATCGTCTGCACGAACGAGCGACGGGAGACGCGGCCTGCCTTGACCTGCTCCAGCAGCTTACGGATCTCGTGTTCGTCCATCGGAGCCTCCGCGACTACAAAGACCCGGACCCGAGTTCTGCGCTGCGAATCCCTCACCCGAGTGGCGGACGCAGGCTGCTCCGGCGCCGCCTTAATGGCCCACGGCGGAAATCTAGCACTCGGCCGGATATTTCGCACAAGGGGGGATTACGAAATGTGCGCCGCACCCAATGGAGGGTCGACAGATATGGAATACGTACATGGCTTTCGGGTGGTATCGCGGCCGTTCCACATCGGAGATTACGAGTCGATTCTGCGAGGGATTGAGATCTGGCCAGATCGTCTCACGGAGGGACTGACCGGCTGGGAAGAGTATGGCGATCAGGATGTCCTCTCGGTCTCATTGCGCTTCGAGATCCTCGATGGCTCGCCCGCGGCGCTAAAGGCGTGCGAAGATGGTACCGGCACCGGGCGCATGTCAACTGCCGCGGCTCTTCGCTCTGACGATGAAATATCGGCTGCCTACGATGCTAGCCGCCATTTCCAAGCACAAGGATTTTTTGATTGAGTTCGGTGTCTGATCGAACACTATCGGCGTGCCGCGGTGTACATCGACAAGATCCTGAAGGGTGCTAAGCCCGCCGAACTTCCCGTCCAGCAACCCACCAAGTTCGAACTGGTCATCAACCTCAAGACGGCCAAGGCCCTCGGCCTCACGATCCCCCCGTCGCTGCTGCGGCGGGCGGACCAAGTGATTGAATGACGGTCGGCGCTACTTCCTTGGCTTCGTCATCTCGACCGCCGCCCTCCATCGCTCACTGGTGTCCACTATTGTGCTCGATCGGCGCCCACGCTAAACTGCGCGTCCCTAAACCCAGTGGGGGGCAGGAGGCGCAGATCGCCGTCAAGTCCCGTCTTCGTCGGCTCACCTAAGGTGAAGGCTCGAGCGGGTCGCCTTCATCGCGGAGGCCCACATGGCAACCCTGCGTGGCAATCGGCTGATCATCCTCATCGGGCTGGCGCTTATCGCAACCTTCCTCCTCATCGCGACGGATAGCACTTTTGCTCAGGAGAAGCACAAGATCTCGTGGACCGCAAAGGCCGAACACACGAAGTATACGTTCCAGCACTCATTCGAGATTCCCGACATTTCGGGACACGTTCTTCGGCTGTTCGAGCTTCGCTCTACGTGGCCGGACGGCGGTGCTCCGACCATCCAAGGCGAGAAAGTCGTCGAGGCGATCAGTCGGGCGACGTCTGATCGTGTCGCAGGTAACGGGCTCGTTCGTGGTTATACGATCTGGCGCTTCGAGAATGGTGATCAGGTGTTCCAAGAGTACTCAAATACCGTCCAGACAGTCGCGAATCCCGATCAGAGCGCGAAGACGACATTCGTTGGCACTTACGTCATGACCGGGGGAACGGGAAAACTGAAGGGCATCAAGGGCGTGGGCAGGTTCTCGGGGCTCGCCGTGTTGAACCCCGAGGGGAAAGTGGGGCGGACCGAGTATTCAGCGGAGGGCGAATACTGGTTCGAGAAATAGCATTGGTCGATGCAAACGTCCTACAGCGTCGAGGGCTACTCTCCGTCGGACGTTGGCATCGCACGACTCGTCGGCGCCTGATCCTGTCGCCGTGAGGCAGCCGCGATGAATCGCCGCGCCTTCGTGATTGGCTTCGGAGCATTGCTCGCCGTGCCGCTCGCTGCCGGGGCGCAGAAGTCTGGCAAAGTGTGGCGGCTCGGTCTTCTCACGAATACTCCACCGACCGCCGCACCTGACACAATGCGCATCTGGAAGGTATTCATCGACGCGTTACGCGAGCGCGGGTACGTCGAAGGCCAGAACTTCGCCATTGAGGCCCGATACGCCGAAGGGCGAGCCGACCGATGGCCGGACCTGGCGAGCGAACTCGTCCGCCTCAAGGTCGACGTCATATTAGTAGACACGACACCTGCGGCGCTTGCCGCGAAGAACGCGAGCCGCTCGATCGCGATTGTCCACTGTTGTGCGATCGACCCCGTCGGGGCGGGACTCGCGGCGAGCCTTGCTCGGCCGGGAGGGAACGTCACCGGCCTCGCACAACTCTATCCCGAGCTATCCGCAAAGGGCCTCCTCCTACTCAAGGAGGCCCGACCTGGCCTGTCTAGGGTGGCCGTCCTCTGGAACCCCGCGAATCCGGCGAATGCCTCCGCCTGGCGGGAGACGGAGAACGCTGCTCGAGCGTCAGGTTTAACGCTTCATTCGGTGCCCATACGGGTGCTCAAGGATTTTGATCACGTACCCGCCGGCCTCGCTGAGGCACGAGCGGAGGGCGTCCTCCTCCTGGGCGACTCTCTCGTGTTTGTGCTGCGAAAGCAGATCGCCGGCTTGATAATTCAGAAGCGCCTGGTAGCCGTGACGCCGTACAGGGAAGTGACCGAACTTGGTGCCCTCATGTCGTACGGCGTTGACCTCGCCGACCTTTTCCACCGAGCGGCCGGATACGTAGACAGGGTCCTGAAAGGTGCGAACCCGGCCAATTTGCCGTTCGAGCAACCCACCAAGTTCGAGCTCGTGATCAACATGAAGATCGCGAAGGAGTTGGGCCTCACCATCCCGCCGTCGCTGCTGCTCCGGGCGGATCAGGTAATCGAGTGATGGATCGGCGCTCTTTCATAGCTGGCGCGACCGCATTTCTCGCCGTGCCGCGGGGCGCCGACGCGCAGCAGGCGGGGAAAATCTATCGGGTCGGTCTCCTGGCACATGCCACACCAGAGGCAGCGTCGGCACCAATGGCCCTCTTTCGCCAGAGGCTCGAACAACTCGGCTGGCTAGAGGGACGCAATGTTTCGCTCGAGTTGCGCCTTGTTGAGCGGCAAGACCAACTCGCTCGCGCGGCCACTGGCTTAGCGGGTAGTGGTGTTGATGTAATTGTGACGGTCGGCACGCCTGCCGTACTCGCCGCAAAGGGAGCGACGACAAGGATTCCCATTGTCATGGTGAGCGCATTAGACCCGATTCAATCGGGCGTCGTGAGCAGCCTTGCGAGGCCGGAGGCGAATATAACCGGTAATGCGACGCTGACAACCGAGTTAACAGCCAAGCAGATGCAAATGCTGAAGGAGGTCCTGCCATCGCTAGCTCGCTTAGGCGTGGCGTGGAATCCATCTAATCCGGCCTTCAGCGACGCCACGTGGAGTGAACTGCGTGTGGCCGCACGCGCGCTGTCAGTAGAGTTGCAGCGCTTCGATGTGGGGAATGTCGAGGAACTCACGCGAATCTCGACGGAGTCCGTGCGCGCGTTGCTTGTCATGTCGGACCCAGCCTTTCATCTCGGCTTGTCGAGCATTGCCGAGTTTGCTTTGCGGCGGAAACTGCCAACGGCGTACCTGTTTCAGGAGTTCGTTAAGGCTGGCGGCCTGTTGTCATATGGACCAAACCTGGCCGACCTGGTTCGTCGATCTGCTGTGCAAGTTGACAAGATACTTCGCGGGGCGAAGCCGTCGGCGATGCCAATTGAGCAGCCGACTAAGTTTGATCTCGTGGTCAATCTTAAAACTGCCAAGGCGCTCGGCCTCACCATCCCGCAGTCGCTGCTGCTGCGAGCGGATCACGTGATCGAGTGAAGGGCCGAGCGTCGCGGCAGAACGTGGAGGGCTGGGCGCGGCGCAAGACCGCGCCGGCTCCGCCGGTGCCAAAGCCGGCGCGTCCCCCACGACGGCCAGGACCGCCTCGACCGGCACCGCCCAAACCGCGGTGATGATTCCCCAATGAGCTACTGATGCCCCTCGCCCACCGTCGCATCTGCGGGCTCTCTGGTCGCGCCTTCGCCATCGTCATTCCACCGGACGAGGACGAGACTGAGCGCGACAAACTGTGTCCGGCGTGCCTGACGTTGCCGCCAGCGCCACAGGGGACTGACGATCAGCCGGCTTAAAGGAGGTGGATCACGCTAATCGGATCTGACTACCGTCGTGATCTAGAGCCGATTCGAACGGCCGCGCGGGGCACGGCCTGCCGAGGAGGGCGCAAATGAACAGATCCTTCCTTCTGGCGGTATTTCTGTCATGCGGCACCGTCGCTGGATCTATTTCAGCGCTGGCGCAAGGCGATCCGCTCTCGGCGGCTCGACGCTACGTCGAAGCTGTTAACAGCGGCGATGTGACAGCGATCGTCGCTCTCTTCACGGACGATGCTACGGTGGCGCACGGACGGATTTGTACGCCGCCGTGCGTCGGCGATCTCGGGGCTGTTCGGCGTCAATATGAACAGGACGTCGCGAGTGCCATAAAGCTCACGATTGTTGACTCGCAGGTGTTCGGGAACACCGTTTCTATCCGTATCGAGCTGAGGGGAATCCCCATGCGCGCCGCTGGCGTGGACCGGATTGTCGGCACGGATGTCATCGAGGTGCGGGGCGACAAGATCGCGTCCCTTCGGTATACATCAGACGTGACTGACCCCCAGACAGCGAAGTTCCGTGAGTGGGTGCGGACGCAGAGTCAACCGCCGAGATAGTGTGGGACGTCGAGGTGAGAATCCCGCATATTCTCGGAGGACAAGCCCCAGGTCGAGCGCGTCACATGCCGGAAGCCCACCGCCAAGGTCGCTGAAGAACGGGGCGTGATCTACGCGCGGCGGTGGGTCGACCGCCACTGCATTCGACGTTAGGGCCGCGCTGATCCTATTGTCTGCACGCTTCGGCGATTGAGATGGCCTTGGGAAAGTCGAGGAACGCGCTGTCGCTACGCGGCGGTGGGGGGACCGGCGCGGGATGCGGAACTGAAACGCCCCGGGCCGATCCCGGGGCGCTGTCCGGAAGTCTAGGTGCGCTGGTTCTCGATTATCGGAGACGTTTTGGCGACTCGTGGACTCGGAGCGAACGGCTCTATTTCATCTTATATGTGCCCGTCTGATGATTGCAGTCCTGGAACGTTCCTGGTTTTACAACCGGGAATGGGCCCAACGGTTGAACCGTCCCGCTGCCGATGAAGCCCTCGTATTTCCCAGTGCCGGTGACATTTTCTCGTATCACCTTGCCCTCAGGCGTAGTGGAAAAGAACGCAAGCCGTTTGGCGCCATCGGCGGCAAGCGCCTCGCACACCGTGGTTCCTCCGTTCTTTCCGTCGAGGGCATAGTTGATTCCTACGCATCGGAAGGATTCCTTGTCGAATAAGCCGTCCGGAGGATTGCTTCGGATGTTCCCTGTCATCTCGAAGCTGGACGCGGTGTGGGTCTTGGAGAAGTTGATCGTATTGCTGATGCCTGCCCAACAGGCTGTGAAATCGTAACGGCCCTCCTTTGGCAGATCCGCTGCGATTGCGGGGCCGAGCGCGGCGGCAGCTAACAGCAGTGCGATCGGCAAGGATCGTAAGTTAAAGGTCATGTCGTCCTGCCTTTCGGTGTAGGCGACTCAGACTGAGAAGGCACCCGCGCCTTTAGGTTTCGAACGGACCGATGCACCGATCGGGTGGGGCGCGGCCATGAGCGGTCAGGGCAATTTTCCCCCCTCGCTCCTCTGCGGAACGCGTGTCGTCAGAAGCTAATCGAAGCGATCGATGTGCGCAAGGGAGGCGTAACGCTCGAGGCTCGTCGTTCAGGACTCGCTGTCAACGGGCCGCATCTGACTGTAGACGCCGCTTCCACCGATGCTCGCCCTCGGTCCAGTTCGCCTGTTTGACCTTGAGCCAGTCCCGCGTCCGGCCGCCGACGTAGACGCTCGCCTCATCCTTTGCGACCAGCCCCTCATAGCCGCGCTCGAGCCGGTCCGACGTCGAGTTTGTCAGTCACGTCGGGCAGCGAGCGAGCGGTCGAGCGGGCGGTGGCACCGAAGCTGGCGCTGCCCCGCGGGCCGCACATAGCCGGCGGCCGACGGCGCAGCGCCATACTCGTCTTCCTAGAGCTTTTCGAAGACGGCGACGTTGTTCACCATCTGACCCTGGGCGTTCGTGCCCTTGGTCGTGACGGTCATCGTCTTCCCGTCCTGAGAGACGACCCGGGTGAGGATTTGAACGACCTTGTCGCCCTTCCTGTCAGTGCGCTCCGTCGTCCGTGCGTCGATTCGCTTGAGTGACACCATGTCGGCGCCGAACTGAGACCCGGTGAGCGGAGCGTTCTTGCCGTCGAAATTGGCCGTGTACTGCGTTGTCGTGCGAGTCCCGTCCGCATTGGCAAAGTCGGTGGTCGTCCGCTCTCCCTGACCCGCGGCTTCGACCTTCACCGTCACGCTCTGCGGTGCCGGGCCGGGACTGTACTGGGACTTCGCCACGTTGAGCGTCCACGTGCCAATTCGCGGATCGCTCATCTGAGCCGACAGGCCCGCGACGCCGATCCCTAGAACGACTCCTACAGCCAAAACCACTCCGAGTGTCCACGCGTAGTTGCGTGAGTGCATTGTCCCCTCCGGTTTGTGAGTGAGTTGCAACCCGCTCTGCCCTCGCCCCGATGAATACGGAGGCGAGGAACTCCAAACGCTCTTGCAGGGCCGCCAACCCCGTGCCTGCCCCTCGGCCGCGCGCGCGGCGGCCTCGGCCTCGGACCAGGCATACCACTGCTTTTCTGTGAAGGAGTCGTCGGACGCACAGCCGTAGGCGAGGAGGGACGACGCACCCACACGGCACCATCCGTCACCCAGATGTGTGATCGAATGTCCGCGCAACTCATCTTACCCCAAACGCGCGTGCGCCGGGCGGAGACTGTGGCTCACACCCGAGAACCGAGCCGCCAAGCCGATCGGCACCCTGATCGTGTTCTTCAGGGAGATGCCCAAGTGCACGATTCGGTGTGGTTACCTCGACGCGTCTCCCACGCCCAGATTCCGCCAAAAAGTCCGGAGCCCTGTCGCGCGCCAGGCGGGCTGTCCCGGCTGCGCGGGGGGTTGCGTTTCCTGCCGCGCGATGCCACGGCCTGCACATCGGGGCTTCGTAAAACCCCGTTTTACGGGGGCTGGAGCAACTCATGACCAGCCCGCGATTTGAACCAGTCGCTAAGTTTCAAGGAACATCGGGCTGCGTGTTTTAGTCGTGTCGCATTTTCCGGAACTAAACAGCGTGCAACCCCGTATATCTCTGCGCGAAAACGTGATCGTGACTCCAACACGGGTTCGGGTCCCGCTGAGGCGGGCCCTGGTGATTCCCGGGCCCCCGCGTAGGAGCACGTCGCGCCGCTTTGCGGTATCGTACGAGTGGCAAGGCTGAAACGGAGGCTACAAACCATGAGACACATCTTCGTGCTGCTTCTCGCGATGGCTCTGGTGGGTTCGAGCACGCCGAGTTGGGCCGCCTCCTCATCGAGCAGCTCCGCTGCCGAGGTCGGCTACGGGGCCGGAGCCGCGCTCGGGACGCTGGTTTACGTACCGTTCAAGGTGACCTTCTGCATCCTCGGCGGAATCGGCGCAGCGGGCACCGCGATCGTCTCGACGCAGACCGCGGGCAAGGTGGCGAGCGCCAGCTGCCGAGGAACCTGGGTGATCACCCCTGACGTCGTGAAAGGACATGACACCGTGAAATTCGTCGGGGACACTGCTTCACCGGACCGGGCCAGAGCCGCGCGCTAAGCGTCACGCGCGCCGAACGTTCCCGCGTCCTGGTGCGGCTCGGCCCTCTCCGGTCTCAGCCTGAAGCGCTCCCTATCCCATCGCGTCGTCGCTGGGGCCGTGGCTGCTGCGGTGGTCTCGGGCGCGCCCTCGCTCGCCGCCGCCGCGGCGTCGGCCGTGTGTCCATCTTCCACGATGGCTCGAACACAGGGCGCCCGAGCGCAATTACGGGTGCAATAACGGGCGAGGCCGCCGCCTTCGCCAGAAACTGCACTTTGGGCCGAATCCCAGCTAGCGATGAAGTGGACAGTTACCGGTTCGGTCTAAAGTGCAAGTCTTGGCGGACGCGACGACGGGTCTCCGTTCTACGCCGGTATTTGCCGCCGAGAACGCGTCCGGCTTAAAGGAGCCAGACGGCCAAGGATACCTGCGTGCCCTCGTCCGGCCCGTGCGCATGTCCGCCGACGTCGCCCCAGGCCGCCATGGCCGCGAGCGCGAAGACACCCGCGACGGCCGCAGGAGCCACCCCATACGTTGCGCTCGCCCTTGACGTCGCGGGCACCCCGACCATATAAAGTTCCCCTACCTGACCGCGGTGAGCTCGGAAGGAGTCCATGATCGCAAAAGCGGGCGCGGTTCTCGCCTCATTCTTTCTGCTCCTGGCGACGTGGGGCGGGGAGGCCGCCAGCCAGGGCCGGCCCGAAGGCGAACTGACCATCGCCTTCGACGCCTCCATCGCTCCCACGTTTCTCGATCCCGCCGAGACCTCGGGACTCAGCACGCCGTTCGTGTTCCTCTACGCCCTGCACGACGCGCTGTTCAAGCCACTGCCCGGCAACAACATGGCGCCGTGCTTGGCCGAGTCGTGGAAAGAGAGTCCGGACGGGCTCGTGTACGAGTTCAAGCTGCGAGAGGGGCTCAGGTTCCACAACGGCGATCCGTTTACAGCCGAGGACGTCAAGTTCAGCTTCGACCGCTACCGGGGCGTCTCGGCAAAGATCCTGCACGAGCGGGTGAAGGCCGTGGAGATCGTCGACCCCCACCGCGTGCGATTCGTCCTGAACGGCCCCTGGCCGGACTTTCTGGTGTTCTACGCCACGCCGGCCACCGGTGCCGCCTGGATCGTGCCCAAGAAATACATCGAGAAAGTCGGGGAGGACGGCTTTGGCCGTCACCCCGTGGGGCTCGGGCCCTTTCGGTTCGTGCGTATGAACCCGGGCGTGGAGCTGGTGCTCGAAGCGAACGAGCAGTACTGGCGCAAGAAGCCGTCGATCAAGCGCGTCGTCATCAAGGGCGTCCCCGATCGCACCACGCGCCTAGCCATGCTGAAGACTGGCGAGGCGGATCTCGGCTACCTGATGGTCGGCGTCGAAGCGGCGACCATCAAGGCTGACTCCAAGCTTCGGTTAGTCCACGTCATCCCCACCGCGAGCTGGTGGGTGGAGTTCCCCGAGCAGTGGAAGCCGAAGTCGCCCTGGGCCGATCGCCGCGTCCGGCTGGCGGCCAACCTGGCCATCGACAAGCAGGGCATCAACGAGGCGGAGCGGCTGGGCTATTCGCGTCTGACTGGATCGATCATCCCGAGCATCATGGAGTTCGCGCTTCGGGTCGAGCCATATCCCTATGACCGGGCGCAGGCCAAGCGCCTCCTCACCGAGGCGGGCTATCCCAACGGCTTCGATGCCGGCGACTTGACCCCGCTCCCTCCATTCACCACCATGGGAGAGGCCCTCGGTAACAGTCTGGCCGCGGTCGGCATTCGCACGCGGGTGCGCAGCATGGAGCGGGCGACCTACATGGAAGCGTGGCGAAGCAAGAAGCTGCAAGGGCTCATCCTGACGGTCACGGCGGCCCAGGGCAACGCCGCCTCACGCATCGAGGCCTTCGTCATCGGCAGCTCCCCTTACGCCTATGGCGGCTATCCGGACATCGACGACCTGTTCCGGACGCAGGCGCAGGAGCGCGACCGAAAGCGGCGCGAGGCACTGCTTCATCAGATTCAGCGACTCATGCACGAGCGGGTCATGCACGCCCCGATCTTCGAGCCCGCCACGTTGCACGGGGTGGGGCCACGGGTCGAGGAGTCAGCCATTGGCCTGAACCCGTTGCTCTACTTCGCCGCACCCTACGAGGACCTCCGCCTGAAGAAGCCGTGAGGGGCGGGCGATCATCAGCCGCGGCGGCGGGCTGTGGTGTTGATTCGGGAAGGGCTCATAACCCAAAGGCGTTGGTTCAAATCCAGCCCCCGCAACCATTGACGGCTAGGAGGACGCCGCCGCCGCTAACCCCTTTGCTTTACCCAGACTTCACCCAGGAATTGGCAACGGCTCATGCCAGCGCTCTCATCTCTGCTTCCGCCTGCATCAGCCAGAAATGCATGTCCATCTCGCTGTACATCGTCGTCGCCGTCGTGAAGTGCTCGCGGGCCTGCTCCCACTCGCCTGTCCCCCGATGGAGCTTTCCGAGACCGAGGTGGCAATGGGCGACAAGAGGGCGCATATCAAGCTCGTTGGCGAGGGCCATGGCCTGACGGTAGTGGCCGGCGACTGTCTCCACGCGGGGAGCATCGCGATGGGACCCGATCTCGCCCAGGAGGTGGAAAATTCTGAGTTCGACACCGCGTTGGCCGCGCTCGCGAGCAAGCGTCAGAGCGCGCTCCGCGAACTCGAGCTCGCGGCGCCGACGATCAGTAGACATATCCAACACCACAACTATGCTGGTCCTGTCCCGGTCAAAAACCTGATCGGCACGTCCGAAGGAATTGCCTGACCACACTGGTGCCAACGGGCGGACCGAGCCGCCCTGCTGCGGCCGCTTCGGACGAGGAGTGCTGCAAGAAGACCGACCGACCGCGAGGCTAAGAGCAGTCCTGCCCGCATCCTCTTGGCCGACGTCGCGAGCGACAGGTGAAGCCGGAGCGATCAGGCGACGCGCTGATAACGGTGATGAAGTCCGCCGACCTGCGGGATCGCGACAATTCGCCCGCACGGTGGCGGCTGCACTTCGCGTAGACGGGGGCTGTTGCTGTGGAGGGCCTGATGCGGGCGGGTGGCGTTGTAGTACGCGAGGTAACTGCGCAGCAGGCGTCGGAGATGCCGTTCGTTGATCACGATGACGTGATCGAGGCATTCCCGTCGAATCGACCCGATGACGCGCTCGGCGAAGGGATTCTGCCAGGGCGCTCGAGGGGCAATGAGGATCTCGCTCATCCCCAGGCCTTTCATCCGCCGTGCGAACACGTCGCCGTAGATGGCGTCTCGATCGCGGAGCAGGTACTTGGGCGCTGTCTCTTCTGGGAAGCTCTCGACAAGCTGGTGGGCGGCCCAGGCGGCGGTGGGGTGGTCGGTGACGTTGACATGGACGAGTTCTCGCCGGTCGTGGCGAAGGATCAGGAAGCCGAAGAGCAAGCGGAAGGTGAGGGTGGGGACGACGAAGAAGTCGACGGCGACGATGTCACCTATATGCGCCTCAAGGAAGGTGCGCCACGGCGAGGATGGCCGCGGCGAGGGGCGCCGCATGTACTTGGCAACGGTGAGCCCCGTGACCTCAAAGCCGAGGAACCGGAGTTCAGCTTGGATCCGGCGCCGGCCCCAGGTCGGGTTCGCTCGAGCCATGCGGCGGATCAGCGTGCGGATCTCAAGATCGAGCGGCGGGCGACCCGCTGAGCGGCGCCTGGACTTCCAACGCCAGTAGAGCTGGAAGCCTTGGCGGTGCCAGGCGAGGACGGTCGCGGCCAGCGACCGCGTCGAGAGGGCGTCGGTCAGCCCTGCGCCTGCAGCATGCTGATGCCGAGGGCGAACGCGAGACA
>Ga0137418_10003625_pt1 | contig 14187 bp, 11 predicted proteins | sample CZODoug3_1_2_16f_FD_122242 | JGI IMG/M metagenome (GOLD analysis project Ga0137418, IMG submission 122242) | Vadose zone soil fungal communities from Angelo Coast Range Reserve, California, USA - CZODoug3_1_2_16fungal (Hybrid Assembly) | ecosystem: Environmental > Terrestrial > Soil > Vadose...
GTGAAAGGCTGGGGCGGCAATCAGCCCAAATTTTTTACCGACCAGATACAGCTGAGACTGTACGCCAGGTTGTTCGGGAAATAGACCGTAGTCAGGCCGGCGCGCCCGCGCTCTCGAGCAGCTCCCTGGCATGCGCCCTACTGACCTTGCTCTCGGGATCCCCGCCCAGCATGCGGGCTATCTCGTTCACTCGGCTGCTTCCTTCGAGCACCGTGATGTCGGCGGTCGTAACTCCACCTTTCGCGCCTTTCGCTACGACGATGTGGTGATGCGCGCGAGCCGCGATTTGCGGCAGATGGGAGATCGCGAATACCTGATGCTCCTTCGCGACGCGGCGCAGCGTGTCGCCAACCTGAAGTCCTACTCGTCCGCCGATTCCGGCATCGACCTCGTCGAATATCAGTGTCGGCACACGGTCCACGCGAGCGAGAATCGTCTTGAGCGCCAGCATCACCCTCGACAGCTCTCCGCCCGATGCCACTCGCGCCAGCGGACGATCCTCGTGGCCGACGTTGAGCGCGACACGAACCTCGATGTCCTCCGCGCCTTCGGCGGTCGGCTCGTCGCGCGCGATGAGCGCCACGGATAAGCGGCCGTCGGGCATTCCGAGCGAGGGCAGCAGCGCATCGACAGCCTTGGCGAGCTTTTTCGCAGCGGTGAGACGCATCTCGGAAAGCTTTTCGGCTTCGGCGGACAAACGGCGACGCGCGTCCACTTCCCGCGCGGTGAGATTGGCTAGATCGAATTGCGCGGTGTCGATCAGATCCAGCTCCTCGCGCGCGGATCGGCCAGCCTCGATCACGTTGTCCAGCGTCGGGCCGTACTTCTTGAGTAAGCCAAAGAGGCGATCGCGGCGCTGCCGCACTTCTTCGAGACGCGCCGGGTCGAGCTCCACGGACTCCGCGTACTCCTCCACGCTTCGCGCCAACTCCTGCAACGCGTAGAAGCCCGCGTCGAACAGCTCCTGCATTCGCGCCGCTGAAGGATCGATGCGCTCGATTGATGTCAGCGGACGCTGCGCGGCACCGAGCTGACTCAGCACACTCGCCTCATCGCTGGAAAGAAGCTCGTTTAGGCTGTTGGCGAGTGTGCGTAGCTCATCGGCGTTTTCCAGCACCCGCGCCTCGTCCTCGAGCCTGGTGTCCTCGCTGGGCGCGAGACGCGCATCCTCTATTTCCTTCGCCACGTGTCTGAGGTAGTCCGCTCTCTTCTCTGCTTCTGCGCGGCGCGACGCGAGGCTGGTGATTTCTCTGCGCACGCTGGAGAGATCAGCGTAGATGCCGCGAACCACGGCTGCTTGCGGCTCAGCACCTCCAAACGCATCGAGGATCCCGCGCTGCGATTCGCCATCGATGAGCGTTTGCGCGTCGTGCTGGCCATGCAGACTGACGAGTTGACGCCCGATCTCCGCCAGCACCGTCGCGGTCACGGTAGCGCCGTTTATCCACGAGCGTCCACGTCCATTCGCCGCGATCTCGCGCTTCAGGACGAGTGTGTCGTCCTCGACATCGATCCCATGATCGTCGGCCAGCGCGGCGATTCCTTTCAGCTTCGAGACATCGAACACTCCCTCGACTGTCGCCTTCTCGGCTCCCGATCGGATCAGATCCGCGCTCGCCCTTTCGCCGAGCAGTAGCCCCAGCGCTCCGACGATGATCGACTTGCCCGCGCCCGTCTCTCCGGAGAGGACGTTGAATCCCTCGCCGAGCGGAAGCGTCACCTGTTCGATTATCGCGAAGTTCCGGATGCGCAGCTCTGTCAGCATCAGTACGGCTGGTCGTGGTCGGGCAATCCTCCCCAACCGAGTTTGACCCGCATTCGCTCGAAGAACGTCGCACCAGGAAAGCGAACGATCCGAACGGGATTGTCGGCCTTTCGCACCTTTAGCTTCTCGCCTTTGACAAAGCTGGTCCCCACCTGGCCGTCGACCGTAACCAGAAGCTCCGTCGGAGTCTCGTTTGCTTCCACCGTCACTTCGGCGTCAGCCGGGATCACCAAAGACCGAACCGCCAGAGTGTGCGGAGAAATCGGTGTGATGATGATGGACTCGACCGTCGGCACGACCACCGGCCCTCCGGCCGAAAGACTATAGGCTGTCGACCCGGTCGGTGTGGAGATCACGACGCCATCAGCGGCATAAGTGCCAATGCTTTCATCGTCGATGAAAATGTTCAGCCGCACGACGCGCGCGAACCCGCCTTTGTGGAGAACGAAATCGTTGAGCGCTCTCCACTGTTTGCGCGCCTCACCGTCGGAGCCGATCGCCCGGGCCGTGAGAGCCATGCGTGGCTGTGCCACGTAATCACCGCTTGCAAGATTCTTGAGCGCGGGCTCGAAGTCGCTGCTCTGGCAGCTCGTGAGAAACCCCAGACGCCCGAGATTGACGCCCAGTATCGGAATGTCCCGTCCGTCGAGAAACCGCGCGCCGCGAAGCAGAGTTCCGTCGCCACCCAACGTCACCAATGCGTCGAGCTGCTGCGCGTCCTCAAGTCGCGCTCCCTTTCCCGCTACCTCGTGAAGACCCTGCTCGAGCAGAGGCTCGATGCCGAGTGTCGGCGCGACACGAAAGAGAGTGCGCAGGATTTCAGGCAGCTCATCGTATCCCTGATGCCCGATGACGCCAAGCCGCATCAGACGGCACGAAGGTGGGTGCCCCGCGAGCTCTCCAATCCGAACGCATCGCCCACGCGCTGCGCGATTCCGCGCGCGTCGAGTCCGAGACGCGCGAGCTGCTTCGCGCGCGGTGCTTGATCGACGAAGTCGTCCGGAACTCCATGCGCCACGACTCTCACCGACGAGTCCATCTCTGCAATCACAGCGGCCATGCGCGAGCCGAAGCCGTTGACGACCGTTCCTTCCTCGACTACCAGAATGTTGCGGTGATCGCTGACGATTTCAGCGAGAGCGCGCGCATCGTGGGGCTTGAGATATCGGCAGTTCACTACCGTCGCGCTCATGCCGCTGTCGTTGAGTATGTCGGCCGCGGCGAGCGACGGAAGAACCATTGTACCGACCGCGAGTATCGCAACGGCCTTGTCAGGGTCGCGTCCAGCGATGGTGCTGCGTCGAACGATTTCCCACGTCGCGTGCGAAACCGCTTCGATCTCCGACGCCGGTGGAACGGTGTCCGGCGTGGCGTCGCGCGGGTACCTGAGACAGAAGGGTCCCTTGTCGTACTCGAGTCCACTCCGTAGCAGCGCGATCATCTCCCTGCCGTTCTTCGGCGCGGTGACAACCATTCCGGGAACAGCGAGCATGTACGCGATGTCGTACAGACCCATGTGCGTTGGACCATCCTCGCCGACAAGTCCGGCACGATCCATCGCGAACACGACGGGCAGGTGCTGAATGGCGACATCGTGAATGACGTTGTCGTAGGCGCGCTGCAAGAAGGTCGAGTAAATGGCGCACACCGGTCGAATTCCCTCAGTGGCGAGTCCGGCCGCGAACGTCACCGCGTGTCCCTCCGCGATTCCGACATCGAAAAAGCGCTGCGGATACGCCTTCGCGAAGGCAGCGGTTCCCGTTCCACTCGGCATCGCGCCCGTAATGGCGACCACACGTGGATTCTCGGTCGCGAGCTCTACCAGCCCCTGTCCGAACGCCGCGGTGTAGGCTGAATTCGCGGAGGAAACTTTGCGCTGCTTTCCGGTGGCCGGATCGTGTCCCGGCGGAAGCGCGTGCCACTTCTCGATGTGCTCACCAGCGGGAAAGCCCTTTCCTTTTTGTGTGATGCAATGAATGAGACGGGGACCGTTCATATCCCTCACCGCCGCAAACGTATCCATCAGCGCGTCAATGTCGTGACCGTCGATCGGCCCGAAGTACCGAAACCCAAGCTCCTCGAAAAGAACACCCGGAGTGAAGAACGTCTTCACGCTCTCCTCCCACTTTCTGACCAGCGTGCCCACTCCGGAAAGGGGGCCCGGAGCGGCATCGATCACGGCTCCGATCGCCGAGCGAACGCGGTTGTAAAGCGGGTTCCGCTGAATGGAAGTGAGGTATTTCGACATCGCCCCCACGTTTGGCGCGATGGACATCTCGTTGTCGTTGAGAATGACTATGAAATCGCGCTCCGATGCACCCGCGTTGTTGAGACCTTCGTATGCGAGGCCGCAGGTCAGTGCTCCATCGCCAAGAATCGAGACGACCTTGAAGTCCTCACCATTCAGATCGCGAGCTACAGCCATTCCGTATCCCGCGGATATCGCCGTGCCCGCGTGCCCAGCGCCGAAGGTGTCGTACTCGCTTTCGGACCGCTTCAGGAATCCGGACAGCCCGTTCTCCTGGCGGAGGGTCTCGAACCTGTCAGCGCGTCCAGTGAGAAACTTGTGCGGGTAGCCCTGATGTCCTACATCCCAGACGATCCGATCCTTCGGCGTATCGAACACTGCGTGCAGCGCCACAGTCAGCTCGACCACTCCCAGGCCGGCGCCGATGTGTCCACCGGTTCGCGAGCAGGTCTCGATGAGACGAACGCGCATCTCGTCGGAGACGGTGCGAAGCTCGTCGCGCGTCATCGGCTTGAGATCCGCGGGGGAGTGGATTCGATCGAGGATGGACATTTCGGACGTGGTCGTCAGGACGTACGGGTCAACATGAAATTAGCAACTTGTGAAAGCTCCTGCGTCAGCAGCTTCTGCTGCGCGAGGCTGTCGAGACCGTCGGCGATGAGGGCCTGCGCTCTCTGGCGGGCACCTTCGACGCCGAGCAGCGCCGGATAGGTGCTCTTTCCGAGAGCCGCATCCCTGCCGATAGTCTTGCCAAGGGCGCTCGTTGTCGAGGTGACATCGAGGACATCGTCCATGATCTGGAAGGCAAGTCCGACGGCGCCGCCGTAGCGCTCCAGCGCGGCAATCTGGGCTTCGCCGGCTCCGGCCGCGAGGCCGCCCATCATTATAGAGGCGACGATCAACGCTCCGGTCTTCGCAGAATGGATTTCCTCACGGTCTTCCAACGATAGCGACAATCGTTCTCCCGCCAGATCGCGAACCTGTCCTCCAATCATTCCGCGCGACCCGGACGCCTTGAGCAAGGTTTCCAGAAGCCTTGCTCTCGTCTCTTGGGACAGCCCCATCGACCGCGCCGAGTTCCGCACCACCTTCGCCGCGAGCGGAATCATGACCACCCCGCCGAGCATCGCGGTCCGCGACCCGTAGACCTTGTGCACCGTCGGCCGGCCACGGCGCATGTCATCGTCATCCATGCACGGCAGATCGTCATGCACCAGCGAATAGGCGTGGATGACTTCAGGCGCGCACGCGAGTAGCGTCGCGTCTTCCTTCCCACCGGCAGCGCGGTAGGCATACCGAAGAAGGAGCGGACGCACCCTCTTGCCCGGACTCTTCAGCCCATACCGGACGGCGTCCGCAATTCCTACGGGTAGATCGGAGAGGTAGTCCGCACAGATCTCGTCGAGCCGCCGCTCGATTCCCTCCCGATCCGCATCGAAGCGAAGGGACACTTCCCTAGAGATCCATCTCCCGTAGCTCGAAGCCCCCGTCGGACTTCTCGAGGAGCATCTGCACCTTCGTCTCGGCCTTGTCGAGCTCCGCAGAGGCGGCACGGAGCAGTTCGATGCCTTCTTCGAACAGCTTGAGCGACGCGTCGAGGCCGACCTGCTCTCCTTCAAGAGCGGCCATGATTTCATCGAGGCGACGGATGCTTTTTTCGAAGGTCATGGGGAAGCGGGAAGGGGGAAGAGAGTCAACGCGGTGAGGGTTTGATGCGATACGCCGGTCGCTGAGATCTACATGAAGAATATCAGCGCGCGGGGCGCGGTAGTGCAAACGCAATCACCTGATCGCTCCAGCCACAGGCGTTGCCGTCACCGCCAGCCGCAATAACGACGTACTGCCGGCCGTCCGCTCCCAAGTATGTCATTGGAGCGTTCGCCGACTGCGAGGCCACCGCTTGACTTCCGCACCAATTCGTTATAACCTTTAATCCGGATGAACGGATTAAGCATTTGACTACCCCGGCCCTTTTTGGCCAGATGACAGCCCTCGCCGACCCGACGAGGAGCCGGCTTCTGCTCGCCCTCGAGCGGAACGAGCTGAGCGTGAACGAGCTGCGGTCGGTGCTTCAGCTTCCACAATCGACTATCAGCAGGCACCTCAAGATGCTGAACGCTGAAGGCTGGGTTGAAGCGCGGGCGGAGGGAACGAGTCGCCATTATCGCCTCGCTTCGGACTCGCTCGATCCCGCCAGCCGCAGGCTCTGGCATATCGTGCGCGACGAGATCATGCATACGAGCGCCGCCGAACACGATGCGCGTCGTACGCAGGCCGTGCTCGCCGAGCGGAGTACGCGGTCACAGCAGTTCTTCTCGACATCCGCGGGCCAGTGGGACAGGATGCGCATCGAGCTGTTCGGACGACGCGCCGACGTCGCGCTTCTCGGGCTTCTCGACGAATCGTGGACAGTCGCGGATCTTGGCTGCGGCACCGGAGCCATCACCCAGTCGCTCGCGCCCTTTGTCGACCGCGTGATTGCCGTCGACGAGTCGGGCGCGATGCTGGCCGCGGCGAGAAAACGGCTCCATGGAGTCGAGAGCGTCGATATCCGAAACGGACGCCTGGAGGCGTTGCCACTCTCCGACGCGGAGGTCGATGTCGCACTTCTTTTCCTGGTGCTGCACTACGTTACCGATCCGGCGCGGGTCATCTCTGAGGCCGTTCGAGTTCTCAAGCCGGGTGGGCGTCTGCTCGTGCTCGACATGATGCCGCACGACCGGCAGGATCTGCGGCAAACCATGGGACATCTCTGGCAGGGATTCGACGCCGCCACCCTCGGCGGATGGATGCAAGCGGCGGGATTGGAAGGCTTTCGGTACAATGGCCTTCCGGCTGATCCCGACGCCAAAGGTCCGACGCTTTTCGCCGCCTCCGGCAAACGGAGTGCGGTCGCAGCAAAGAGCTCACGCAAGAAAGCGGATGCGGTTCCGCTCATGAAAACCGCGTAATCTCGTACAAACGCTGACTTCCAATGGAGCGCACAGTGGGCACGATCACAGAACCGATGAACGCATTCACGGCGGCAATCGAAGCAGGACGGGAGCCGTACAAGGTCAAGGATCTCGAGCTCTCCGAATACGGACGAAACGAGATCCGTCTGGCCGAGCACGAGATGCCGGGACTGATGTCGCTGCGCGCGGAGTACAAGGCCAAGCAGCCGCTCGCGGGCGCGAAGATCATGGGTTCGCTACACATGACGGTACAGACCGCCGTCCTCATCGAGACCCTCACACAACTCGGGGCAGACGTGCGCTGGGTGTCGTGCAACATTTTCTCGACGCAGGATCACGCCGCCGCGGCAGTGGTCGTGGGCAAGACCGGCACTGTCAGCGATCCGCAGGGCGTTCCAGTGTTCGCCTGGAAGGGCGAGACACTCGAGGAGTACTGGTGGTGCACGGACCAGGCGCTCGTCTGGCCGGATGGCACAGGCCCCAACCTGCTGCTGGATGACGGAGGCGACGCTACGCTCCTCGTTCACAAGGGCGTGGAGTTCGAGAAGGCGGGCCGCGTTCCCGAGTTCGATCCCAACAAGGATCCCGAGGAGTACGGTGTCATCCTCGGTCTGCTGAAGCGTGAGTTCAAGAAGGATCCACAGCGCTGGACGCGCATGTCGAAGGATCTGCGCGGCGTGTCCGAGGAGACGACCACAGGCGTGCACCGTCTTTACCAGATGATGGAAGCCGGGACCCTGCTCTTCCCCGCAATCAACGTCAACGATTCGGTAACGAAGTCAAAATTCGACAACCTCTACGGCTGCCGTCACTCGCTTACCGACGGAATTCTGCGCGCGTCCGATGTAATGCTCGCCGGCAAGGTCGCGGTGATCTGTGGGTACGGCGATGTCGGCAAGGGTTGCGCTCAGGCGCTCAAGGGTCAGGGCGCACGTGTCGTGATCACCGAGGTCGATCCGATCTGCGCGCTGCAGGCCGCAATGGAAGGCTACCAGGTGACGACGCTCGAGGATGTCGTGAAGACGGCTGACATCTTCGTCACGGCGACTGGCAACATGAACATCATCAGCGCCGAACAGATGGCGCAGATGAAGGACAAGGCGATAGTCGGCAACATCGGACATTTCGACAACGAGATCGACATGGCCGGCCTCAAGAAGACGAAAGGCATCAAGCGCGTGCAGATCAAGCCGCAGTACGACGAGTACGTTTTCCCCGACGGGCACAGCGTGATGATCCTTGCCGAGGGTCGGTTGCTGAACCTTGGCTGCGCCACGGGGCACCCAAGCTTCGTGATGTCAGCGAGCTTCACCAACCAGGTGATGGCGCAGATCGAGCTGCACACGAACTTCGACGCGTACGAGTGCAGGGTCTACACGCTGCCGAAGCATCTCGACGAAAAGGTGGCGAGACTGCACCTAGACAAGCTCGGGGTAAAACTCACCACGTTGTCGAAGGACCAGGCTGATTACCTGGGCGTTCCGGTCGAGGGCCCTTACAAGTCAGACCACTACAGATATTAAGAGGAAGAAAAGCAGAGAAGACGACCTGCCCGGGGCTATCAGCGTAACAGCTGATGGCTGCGGGCGGAAACGAAAGAGCCCCGTCAGAAATGGCGGGGCTTTGTGTTACCGAACGGTGAAACACTCGCCCCACACGGTGAAGGGCTGGAGAACATTCTTGCACGCGCTCTCCCCCTCACTGATATTGGCAACCATGAAGCTGCTGCGTATTGTCTCCTTGCTGCCTCCAGCGGGACTTCTGTTGCTCCAGATGTCTTGCGGCGGCGGCGACGCCGCCGGTCCTGGCAAGCAGCCAGCAAATATCACCGCGAATTCATCAACGACCATCACGGCACCACCGGGGGCGCAGGTGACGGAGCTTCCGTCGGTTCTTGTCAGCGATGCGAGCGGTAGACCATTGGCTAGTGCCCCTGTGACGTTCACTGTCACCAGTGGCGGTGGCGCAGTGACTGGTGGAAGCGCGACGACCGATGCATCGGGCATCGCGACGGTGGGCAGCTGGACGCTCGGCGCCGGCTCCGGAGCGAATACAGTTTCGGCAGTGACCGGAAACCTTCCCCCGGTAACGTTCACGGCCTGCACGACAGAGACACACACATTGGGCTCGACCAGCGACAGTCAACTGTCATCCACGGATTGCCAGTTGTCCGACGGCACCTTCGTCGACCTCTACACCGTGACCATTCCAGCGAGCGGCACCTATATCTTCAATCAGACATCAGCGACTTTCGACACTTTTCTCGCATTTTACACTTCCGGAACTGTGCTGATCGGCGTCAATGACGACTTCGGAACCAGCGACTCGAGGGTCAAAGTCATCGTGCCGGCCGGATCCTACATCATCGGCGCCCTATCCTTCGACCCCCACGTGACCGGCAGCTATTCCCTGGCTTCAGCGGGGTCGACGGACCAGGTCTCCAACTGTGAGGATGTGTTCGTGCAGAAGGGGATCAGCACTCCCCAGAGTCTGCAGACAACGGACTGCTCCACGGTCGGATTCTACTCCGATGAATACGTCATCTTCATGACCACGGGACAGGCCATCACCGTTGGCATGACCTCGAGCGTCCTGGATTCATATCTGGAGATTCGCCCCAACGGCAACTCGGCGGTCCTGGCGTCCAACGACAACATCAACGCCAACACCAAGGACGCTCAGGTCGCGTTCACCGCGCCGGCCACGGGCTTTTACATCATCGCGGCAGCGTCTAAGACCGCGGGTACGACGGGCGACTACACGTTCTCCATACAGTGAGAACGGTGGGGCCGATCATTCGCTCATTTCTTCGTCACTGTTGAATCAGACGAGAAAAACGGAGACCGGATAATGGGACGGTTCTGATCGTAGGATCGTCTGGTGAGGAATGCGACGGTGCTGTCGCGCCCCGACCATCTCCGTACGGTCGCCGAATCGAGAAGCTTGTAACGCCGTGCGAGCTCAGCGCGGTACCACTCCGCGCCGAGCATTGGCAGCGTGACGATAGTAACATCCTTCCGCGTCCCCTCAACCTGCTGGAGATACCATAGCGGATAGGTGTCGTTGTCTCCCAATGCCAGGAAGACGCCCGATGGCGGCGTCTTTTCGAGCATGTCGGCTTCGACCAGTCGTGCGCGCGTCTCGACCTCGTCGGTTCTGCGATCGACAGCCCTCCAATTGAGCACCCCCGGCGCGAACGGCAGCACCATCACCAGCAGACCAAGCGGTGCCTTGAGTCGGTGTGACAGATGGATCGCCCCAAATCCCGCCCAGAGCCCCCAGCAGATAAACGCCCAGTAGAAGAAATAATCCCGCTCCCGGGCCTCGTGCGGAGCGTTCGTCGGAAGAATCCCCGCTCCGAACGATGGTCCGACTTTGAGATTGAGGTAGATCACGACGCCGATAGATGAAACAACCAGGAGCAACGCCATGGCTCGCCAGCTACGCCGGTCGGCACTCCGATGCGCAAAAAAACCGTAGAGACCAACAAGCGCATAGAGAATCGTGATACTGGTTCTCCACAGGTTCGGCGGCGCTGCGGAAGCGAGTCCTTTCGCGAACTGCCAGTCGGCATACTCGAAGACGTTCCCAAGCTGCAGATAAAACGGAGCCTGTCGCGGCCAGAGGTGGGGCACGTCGTATTGCCTGCGAAGGATTACATCCACGAGTGAGCCCAACGTCGATGGATTTCCCTGGTTGATGGCAGGGTCGTGACGCGCCCGAATCAGCAGAAACAGGACGCATGTCATTCCGAGAATCGTTACGACGATTGCCGCGCGCAGGAGCTTCGCGAGCGAGTGCGCTTCGCGCCTGCCATCGGCGTAGCGCCGTCCCACCGGAACTGCGAAATAACCGTCGACCGTGCTGAAAACGAGCAGGATCGCGCTCGGAACGACCAGCAAGGCCATCAGATGCAGCGACCATCCCAATCCCGCCAGATAGGCGGCGAGGAGTGCCCACCGCGCGTCGGAGTTCTCTCCAGCGCGATCCGCGGCCCAGAGAATCATACAGCCGAACAGCAGGGTGACCGCGTACACCTCTGTCTCGGTCGCGCTCAGCCAAACGGTCGACATTAGTCCGGCGGTGAGACCAGCCGCCGTGCCGGCAAAGCCATCACCCGTCCAGTTGGCGAACAAATTGGCAAGAATGCCGCATCCAAAAGCCGTGCAGACGGCGGAGAGAAGGTTGATCGAGCGCGCGAACCCGAACACCGAAGCGAACAGCATGCTCCAGACCTTGCCGATCAGGACGTAAAGTGGAGTGCCAGGCGGGTGGGGAATCCCGAACGAATGGATGGCGGCCAAAAACTCGCCCGAATCCCAGAGCGTGACGCCCGGAGCGAGGGTGAGCATGTAGACGAACAGAAGGATTACGGCGGTAGTCCAACCCGGCGATGGGAATCGTCTTATCGGGATCGCCCCGGTGAAGGGTGTCGACTAGAAATTAATTCAGCGGCTCGTGAGTTGCCCGTTACACCCGCGGTTGACATCACGGATTCAATCGTTTCTGACGCCGGCCAGGAGGCAATACGTACGCGATCACTCACGCCTCAGCAGCGCTGATTCTCAAGAGAAAGTACTCCAGAGTCGGGCTGTGGCCGCTCCTCACGTCTCCAGGAAAGCTGTCCTGATCATTCCGCGAGAAGCTCTGAGGCTTCCGGAGTCAGGGCCCACGCGGCATCGAGTGCGAGACGGTTGGCGCGAACGCGATGAACCCGGAAAATCCGCGCACCGGCAAAAAACGCAACGACGTTGACTCCAACGGTTGTCATGTCGCGATCGTCGTTCGAGATCAATTCCGGAGCGAGAGTCGTTCCTCCCGCCGAGGGTCCTGCCCCACCAGTGTAGCGAATGAGCTCGGCGATCACGCGCTTACGCGACGCGCCGACGAACACGGGGTACCCGAGCGCCACGATTCGCGGCAGCTCTACAAGCACGGCAAGAGAATGGCCGGTCCGTTTCGAGAACCCGATCCCGGGGTCAAGCGCGATGCGGCCCGGATGAATCCCGCCCCGCTCCGCGGTCTGAACGCTCTCCTCGAGCTCGGCGACGATCTCTCCAACCGGATCATTTCCGTAAACGGCGTTTTCGTAGCTCGCCATGTCGGCCACTGTTCCCCGCGAGTGCATCAACACGACGCTGCAGCCAGCCTCCGCGCAGACGCGCGCCATTTCGGGATCGAGCGACATTCCCGATACGTCGTTCACGATCGATGCGCCCTCTGACAGTGCAGCCCTCGCGACCTCGGCCTTGACAGTATCGATCGAGATCGAAATGTCGCTCCAGCGCGAGCGGATCCCGCGAATCGCCGGAAGCACACGTTTCAGCTCTTCGCGCGCCGAGACCGGCTTGGCTCCCGGCCTGGTCGATTCTCCGCCAACGTCGATCGCATCGGCGCCCTCGGAGATCATTCGATCCGCTTGTGCAATTGCCTCCTCGGTGGAAAAAAAGTTACCCCCGTCGCTGAAGCTGTCGGGGGTAACGTTCAGAATTCCGAAGATGGTAGGCCGCTGTGATTTCGACGGCCAGGCGAAGGTCACGCCGGGGCTACCTCCGGTCCTCCGAAGAGCGGCGGTTTCGACGGCTTGGGATGCATGACCGGAGCTGCGAGCGCCGGGGCCGAAGGCGGCGGGCTGACCGGACGCGGCGGCAGCGTCTCGCCGCGCGCGAGCGCCGCTACTTCATCGCCAGTCAGCGTCTCCCGATCGAGCAGCGCCGCCGCCACCGTATGCAGCAGATCCATGTTCTCCTGCAGCACCGCGGTCGCTCGGGCATAAGCTTCCTTGATGACGCGTGACACCTCGGAGTCCACGAGCTGCGCCGTGCGCTCCGAGACTTCGCGCCGCGTCTGCAGTTCGCGACCGAGGAAGAGCTCCTGCTCATTATCACCAACGAGGATGGGACCGATCTCGTCGGACAATCCCCACTGCGAGACGTAGCGGCGTGCCAATCCGGTCGCCTGCTGGATGTCGCTTGCAGCACCGGTCGTCACGCGATCGCGCCATCGCCACAGCAGCAGCAGCCCGGCAACGCCCGACGGCACCGACGGAAACGGTACCTTGGCGGAGATCTGGATCGTGTAGTTGGTGTAAACGCCGATCAGGAACAGGCAGATAAGCGCGACATCGATCCAGCCAAAGGATGCGCCGCGGCGCCGGGAGCCGGCCTGCGGCCGAAACCCGGCGAACGATCTCGAATTGACGACGCCTGGTAGGACGTGAGGCGACGCGGCCATCTTGCAAGCCTCGCTAAAGTGGACCCCCGCCCTCCCTCGACGGATTCTGCCGGGCTTCGCCACTGGTGGCCTGTGGTCGATTCATGACCGCCTGGGGTCGGGCGAAGAAGTAGCCCTGGGCCAGGTCGCATCCCAGCCGCCGCAGGTGGGTCACCTGGTCGCCGGTCTCCACACCCTCGGCCACGACCACCAGGCCGAGGGCGTGGGCGAGGTCGATGACGCTCTTGACGATGGCGGTGTCGGAGGCGTCCTCGCCCAGCCCCCGAACGAAGGCCTGGTCGATCTTGAGCACGCTCACCGGGAAGCGCTTGAGATAGGTCAGCGACGAGTAGCCCGTCCCGAAGTCGTCGATGGCCAGGCGCACGCCGAGGGCCTCGAGCTCCCGGAACAGGGGGCGGGTGTCGGTCACGGCGTCGACGGCCATGCTCTCGGTGACCTCGAGCTCGAGCTGGCCGGGGTCGACGCCCGTCACCGCCAGCACCTCGCTCACCCGCTCCACGATCCGGGCCCGCCAGAACGCCCGGCCGGAGAGGTTCACGGCCATGCGCACGGGCGGCAGGCCGGCGTCGACCCACGCCCGCACCTGGGCGCAGGCCGTCCGCATGACCCAGTCGTCGAGGGCCACGATGAGGCCGCTCTCCTCGGCCAGGGGGATGAACTCCGCCGGGTCGACGACACCCCGCTCGGGATGGTCCCACCGCACGAGGGCCTTGGCGGCGGTGACCCGCCAGTCGTCGAAGGAGACGATCGGCTGGTAGTGGAGGCGCAGCTCGCCGGCGGTGATGGCCGAGCGCAGCGCCCGTTCCATCTCCAGCCGGTCGATCATCCGGCGGCGCATCTCGGCGTCGAACAGCTCGATGCGGGACCGGCCCCGCTCCTTGGCGCCGTACATGGCGACGTCGGAGTCGCGCAGCATGTCCTCGGCCCGGGTGCCGACCTCGGCGTGGGCGATCCCGATGCTGGCGGTGATCACGCTCTCCCGCCCG
>Ga0137418_10003626_pt1 | contig 14187 bp, 10 predicted proteins | sample CZODoug3_1_2_16f_FD_122242 | JGI IMG/M metagenome (GOLD analysis project Ga0137418, IMG submission 122242) | Vadose zone soil fungal communities from Angelo Coast Range Reserve, California, USA - CZODoug3_1_2_16fungal (Hybrid Assembly) | ecosystem: Environmental > Terrestrial > Soil > Vadose...
AAACCGGCGCCGCCTGTGATGACGAAGCGCATTTAGGTAATCCCCTTTAGCAAGTAGTGGCAGGCGGGTGGCTGCCACGTTAATAAACGAGGGCTTCGGAAGGACGAGCGCCTCGCGTTTTGGTAATCTCGAAATCGTGCCGACGCGCCGAGTATTCGGCCTTCATCGCGCGCGCGAAAAGTATTGTACGACGGAAGGCAATGAGGCAACGTATTGTTTCCGATCAGGTTCACACAAATCACATGACCAAGCACACCACCACCATGGCAGCCTTTGGCGCTCTGGTTTGCGCAGCCGGGGTTTTCTATTGGGCGCACGGGCTCGGGCCTTCGTCGCATGTCTCCAAAGCATCGCCGCCGGTGGCCACCTCCCCCACGCCCGCAAATCCGGAGAAAGTGGCGCCTTCTGGCCCCGCCACGCCGCCAAAATCGATAGATTCCACGGATCGGTCCGGCTCGGTAGAAACGGCAACACCCCTGCATGCCGGCGAGGTTCTGGAGTTTGCAGCGGATGTCGCCAAGCTGAGTAACGTCGCGAATCTGCGCCTGCAAATCGTCGAGCGCCGCAATTTTTTCGGAAAAAGCGCATGGCATCTTCAGGCGTTCGCGCGTACGGAGAACCCGTTGCGCATGATGTTCGAGCTGGACGATCAGTTTGACTCATACAGCGATGCTGCCACGCTCTCCAGCTTGCAATATGAAATGCATCTGAACGAACGCGGGGAAAAGCAGGAATCAATCCAGCGCATGATCACCAACGGCACAGAGAGTGCCGCGCCAAACACCACCCAGACGCACGTGGTTCCCGGGACGCGCGACCCGCTGGGGCTGATGCAGTATTTGCGCACGGTCGACTGGAATAAAGTTCGAGAGGTGCACGGCCCGGTCTATGACGGGCACAAACTCTATGACGTACGCGCCTCCTATGCAGGAGGTGCCGAGAACATTGGCGTGCCCGCGGGAAATTTTGCCACGTCGAAAATCGACCTACGCGTTTTCGACTCCGGCGTGGAAATGAAGGACGCCCGCTTCACACTGTATCTGGCGAGCAATCCCACCCGGACGCCGGTGTTGCTTGAAGCGGTGATGCCGTTCGCGACTGCTCGCGTAGCTTTGGTTAAGATGAAATAGTTCCACGCTTGAGGCTAGCAGAGCACGATTTTGTCGCGATGGCGGGTCACGCGACGAGTGGCATTGCGCGTATCCACCACCAGCTTGGCGGCGTCGACGATCGCGCCGTAATCGTAGCTGGAGTGATCCGTGGCCACGATCACCGCGTCGTAGCTGCCCAGCGTTTGCGGACTCAACGGCACTGATTTCATGTTCTCGTAGTTGTAGTGCCGCATTTTGTGGAGCTGCGGGAAGTATGGATCGTTGTAATCGAGTTGGGCGCCCCGCTGTTGCAGAAGTTGCATGATCTTGAGCGTGGGGGATTCGCGTAAATCGTCCACGTCTTTCTTGTACGCGACACCCAAAATCAAGACCTTCGCGCCCTTCAGGCTCTTTTTGTGGTTGTTAAGCGCGCCCGCAATCGCATCGACGACGTGATAGGGCATTGCGGTATTGACTTCACCGGCGAGTTCGATGAAGCGCGTCGAAAAGTCATATTCGCGCGCTTTCCAGGAAAGATAATACGGGTCCACCGGAATGCAGTGCCCGCCAAGTCCTGGGCCGGGATAAAAAGGCATGAAGCCGAATGGCTTGGTCGCCGCGGCGTCGATCACCTCCCAGATATCGATGCCCATGCGCAAGCTGAGCATCTTGAGCTCGTTCACCATCGCGATGTTCACGCAGCGAAAAATGTTCTCCAGGAGCTTGGCCATTTCCGCCGCGCGAGTGGAGCTTACCGGAACGACGCGCGCCACCACCTGTGCATAAAGCGACTGCGCAGCGCGCCCGCTCGGAGGATTCACTCCGCCCACGACCTTCGGTATTTGCGCCAAACCAAACTGCTTGTTGCCCGGATCTTCACGCTCCGGAGAAAACGCCAGCCAAAAGTCGCAAGCTACATTGTCGTTTTCGAGTCCCGCCGCAATGGGGCACCGCAACCCACTCTTTTCTAAAATTGGCAGCACCAGCTCTTCCGTGGTTCCGGGATACGTCGTGGATTCCAGTACGACCAATTGACCCTTCTGCAGGTTCGGCTGAATCGAAATAGCTGTTTGCTCGACATAACTCAGGTCTGGCTCACGGCGCTCGTCCAACGGCGTCGGCACGCAGATGAGAATGGCGTCCGCTTCCTTCAAGCGAGTAAAATCCGTGGTCGCGCCAAAATGCCTGCTGTTGACGAACTGCTGGATCTTCGTCTGCGGGATATGCTCGATATATGACCGACCCGCATTCAGCATGTTGATTTTGTTCGGATCGGTGTCGAACCCGGTCACCTTGTGCCCGGCTTCCGCAAAACGCAGCGCCAGCGGCAAGCCCACATATCCGCATCCGATGATGGCGACCTTGAGTTGGGCGCCTTTGAAGAACTCAGGTTTTCGGTCAATTGGCATGAGTCGCGTCGCACTCCTAAACTTATGTTGGAATCACAAGCTGCAAAGCCATACGAAGAGACGAATTAATATAGCAGGTTCCTAGCGTGCGCAAAAACGAACGCAACGAGGTTCCCACAAAGCACAGTCCCGTTGCGATGAACCGCTAAAACAGAGCAAGATAGTATGCGCGCGTCAGGGTCCCAGCCGCGGTTCGAGGCGCAGCCGGCATTCCGCATGCAGCCAGTGGCATCTGGTCAGGCCGAAGAGGCCCGCCCTCGTGCGCTGTCATGGTTGCTTGCCAGGAGTTCGCGAATCGTATGGTGGATTTGCATTGCCACATATTGCCCGGAGTTGACGACGGCCCCGCTGAGATCGAAGAGTCTTTGGCGATGGCTGAATCGGCGATCAACGATGGCATCACGCATGTAGTGGCCACGCCACATTGCAGCAGCGAATATCGCTTCGACTATTCTCGCGTACAACATCTCCGCGATCGCTTGCAGAGTGAACTCGGAGACCGGTTGAAGCTGGCCACTGGATGTGACTTCCATCTGAACCCCGAGAATGTTGAGGCCTTGCGCAAGAGCACCTCGCCCTTCTGCATCAACCAGCATGATTATCTCCTAGTTGAGTTCAACGAAATCTCCATCCCACCCTCTATGGATGACACGTTGCACAATTTGCAACTTAAGGGCCTTCGTCCCGTAATCACCCATCCGGAGCGCAATGCCATCCTGCGCCGACAGCCGGAACGCCTGAGCGCATGGGCCCGCCTGGGGTGCTATGTGCAGGTCACGGCCGGTTCCTTGACGGGAACTTTCGGTCCGCGCGCGCAAGAAGATTCCTTGTGCTGGATCGGGCGGGGCTTTGTGCACTTCGTGGCTAGCGACGCACACAACACCAAGCGCCGGCCACTGCGTTTGCAACCTGCTTACGACGCGGTTAGTAAGCAATTTGGCGAAGAAAAGGCGCGGGCGCTATTTATCGACAACCCGCTGGCCGCTTTCGAAGGGCGCGACTTGCCGCATGTACCGGATATTCCCGACGAAAGGGTCCCGCCACGCCGGAAGAAGTTTCTTTTCTTTTGAGCTGCGCCTCATCGTCAAGGATGTAGAGGCAAACCTGCCCAAGCGTTCAAAAGTCCCAAAACTTCCCGTACGACGTCCAGCGCATCGCGCGTCGTACGCCACCAATGGTCAGGAGCAAAAGGGTCGTTGGGCGCCGCTCGTACAATAACGCGGCGGCCAGTGGAAAGCGCTCTCCATAGTGTATGTACCCTCCGCGTGTGCGCCTTAGTCGTAACGATAATCACTGTTTCCGCCTTAGATCGCTCCAGCTCGGCTGTAATAACCCGCAATTCTTCATCCGTATTGTTGATTGCCGGCTCTAATACGAGGATTGCATTCGATGGGATACCTTCGTGCATCAAAACACGTGAGTTAAAGAAGTCCTCACCTATGTAAGCGATATGCATTTCCTGAAGTGAAGCAGCCGGTTCTACACCGCGGGTCAGCCAAACTTGCGGCGCCCATCCCGCGTTATACAATCGGGCCGCTTCCTGGGCCCGCATCGGCATTCTCCCGCTGAGGACTACAATTGCTTGCGCCTTTTCCAAGCGATCTTCCACTACCAGCCAACGACCGACTCCAAAAAAAATGACCAAGGCAACTCCGGTTAGCACAGCACCCATGGCAGCAATAACAATGCCGGCGAAGCGGCGTCTTTTAGTATGTGAGCTGTTCGTAAGCAAATCGGCGCATGGTAGCGCGCCTTGTCGGTGTGGTCAATCGCTCGCGAGCGCGATAATATCTCTTGCTGGGTCTTTGGGGGGAGGATTCATGCGCGCAGTAGTTACCGGCGGAGCGGGTTTTCTGGGTTCGCATCTCTGCGATCGCCTGATTGCCGAGGGATGGGATGTTCTGGCGCTGGACAATCTTGTTACTGGGGTGGATGACAACATCGCTCATCTTCAGAAGCATCCGCGCTTTCGCATTGCACGAGCAGATGTTTCCAACTACATAGACGTTGCCGGGCCGATCGATTACGTTTTGCACTTTGCCTCGCCAGCCAGCCCCGTCGACTATTTGAAAATGCCCATCCAGACCCTAAAGGTTGGCGCGCTGGGCACGCATAACGCACTCGGTCTGGCCCTCGCCAAGAAAGCTAAATTCTTCCTGGCTTCCACCAGCGAGTGCTACGGTGATCCGGAAGTTTCGCCCCAGCCGGAAACATACTGGGGCCATGTGAATACGATTGGCCCTCGCGGCGTTTATGACGAAGCCAAGCGCTTCGCGGAAGCTATGACCATGGCGTACCACCGCTACCACGACGTCGATACGCACATCGTCCGCATTTTTAACACCTACGGACCTCGCATGCGCTTAAACGATGGCCGGGCTCTTCCCAATTTCGTTCACCAGGCGCTCACCGGCAAGCCGCTCACTGTGTATGGCGAGGGCAAGCAGACCCGCAGTTTCTGTTACGTCTCTGATTTGATAGAAGGCATTTACCGATTAATGCTATCCGATGAACATGCCCCCGTGAATATAGGCAATCCGCAGGAAATCACTATTCTTCAATTTGCGGAGCGCATTCGGACTTATTTCCAGGACCCACCCAAGATTATTTTTGAACCGCTTCCCCAAGATGACCCCAAGCAGCGCTGCCCGGACATCAGCAAAGCCAAGCGCATCCTCGGTTGGGAACCGAAAGTTGGCTTGGATGAAGGATTGAGAACCACGCTTGATTATTTCAAGGAGCATTTCGCGGGCAAACAGACTACCACTGCTTAGTGGTCCGTTTGTTCTTCGGAGATTCGCTAAAGCTATTCCCGGCCGAAGGAATAATATTCAAACCCTAGCTCGCGCATTCGTGCCGGCGAGTACAGGTTCCTGCCGTCAATCACCAGGCGTCGCGCCATCAGTTTCCCAGCGCGCTCCCAATCCAAGTCTCGAAAGACATCCCATTCCGTACAGACTAGCGCGGCCTCCGCGCCCTGCAAAGCGTCGTAGGGATCTTCATGATAAGCAACGTCGGGATAGAGCGTTTTCGACCTGGAAATCGCTTCCGGATCGCTGGCCTGCACCTGCGCTCCTTGCCGGAGCAGTTCCCTGACCACCTCCAGCGCAGGCGAAAATCGTATGTCGTCGGTATTCGCCTTGAACGCCAAACCAAGGACCGCGACGCGTTTGCCTTTGATTACCCAGAGTGCCTGGCGCACTTTTTCGAAAAATTTTTCGATGCGCTGCTTGTTAACCCGCTCCGCCGCTTTCAAGATGTCGAAATCGACGCCCACGGTTCCAGCCAGATGGATGAATGCCTGCAAATCTTTGGGAAAACAAAAACCGCCGAAACCCAACCCGGCGCGCAGGAATTGAGTGCCTATACGCGGATCCAATCCCATCGCGCGCGTCACTTCCTCCACATTCGCTCCGATTTTCTCGCACAGGTCGGCAATCACATTGGCATAACTGATCTTCAGCGCCAGGAACGAGTTGGAAGCATGTTTGATCAACTCGGCGCTATTGATTGTGGTGATGAGCAGATCTACCGCACTGCCCGCCGGGCACGTGCCATTGTGCACCGGGCAGCGAAACGAGCGCTCCAGGATTGGACGGTAAATCTCGCGCATATCGCGTGCCGAATTCTCATCCTCCACTCCGACCACAATACGGTCGGGGTGAAAAAAATCCGATACCGCAGTGCCTTCGCGGAGGAATTCTGGATTGGAAGCTACGCGAAACGTTAAGCCGCTGTTCCGCGAATAGGCCGTGAGCGCGCGGCGCAATTCCAGTCCCGTGCGCGCCGGAACCGTGCTCTTTTCAATCACCAGCTTCGAAGATCGCGCCTCGGTAGCAATCTGTCGCGCCACATGGTCGATCGCAGAAAGGTCCGCATCTCCGTTTTCTTTGGGAGGCGTGCCCACGCAGATAAAGATTGCATCGCCCTTGCGTATCGCGTCGCCGGCGTCCGAGGTGTACGAAATCTTACCCGCCTTTAACGCCGATTCCAGAATCTTGTCCAGGTGATGCTCGTAGATCGGCACCTCGCCCGCCTGCAGTTGCGCAATTCTCTTCTCATCAATGTCCGTACAAACAACCTCGTGCCCCGCTTCTGCGAGACATGCGCCGGTCACCAGACCGACGTAACCACATCCGACTACTGAGAGATGCAAGCTAAACCTCCACAACAAAAGTCTTTACGATCACACATCCCTAAAATCCCACTTCTCTATCGACGTTCGCTATTCCACCCCAGCAGCAGCCCTCGCAGCCCCAGCAATATCAATTGCGGCTGCCGGCGCAGCACGTTCCACAACAGCCGCGTCGATTCGTCGCGGGTAACTTCGCTCAAGGTTTCTCGTGTAGCCGCATTGAGCAGGTCCACCAGCCGGGAATAATGGGTCTGCTGAAAATGGTGCATCGTTCGCCGCAATAGCCAGTGTGTGCTTAGTTCCCGCCGCAGCGCACGTAGTTCGCGGCCGCGCCCGGCTCCCAGGATAGACTCCGCCACAGCCTGGGCCCCGCGAAAACCGGTAACGATCCCTCCCACCGTCGATACTTTGACCTGCGCCGCCGCATCGCCCACCAAGTACACGTCCCCTTTACCGAGTCGTCGCTTTACCGGCACCCACCGCTTGTACACCGGGATTCGCGCCCCCTGCCATTCCAGCGGCTCCATGCCCTTTTTTTCAAGGAACCGCGTCAAACATTTCGTCGTGTCGCGCCCGTCCTCTCCGATTACCCCAAGTGCCGCGCGCTCCGCCGATTCAGGAATCAGCCAGTAAAAATACGGTGTATCGTCGGGCACGAACCAGACCCGAGTGGTGTCAACCGGGCAATCCTTCGGCAAGCGCACAATTGCTTGGAGCAGGGGTACGGTGTCGACTGGAGCCCAGCCAGATGTCCGTGCCACGCGGCTCGCCGCGCCATCCGCTCCTACCACGCTGTTGGCGTGCAACTCCTCTTGATGCCCGCCCGATTCCACTTGAACGTGAATGCCATTCGCGTTCGGAGACAATCCCAGGAAACGGGTGTCAAAGGAAATTTCCGCCCCAGAATCTCGCGCCTCTCGCGCCAGCCCCGGAATTAACTTTGCGCGTTCGATGATAAGGTCCGGTTTAGCCAACGCGACCTGCGCAGAACGTCCGTCTGTGAATAGCTCAAAACGACGAATCTCGTTCAGTACGCTCTCGTTCGCGGAAGCTCCCAATTGAGTCCGAAAGTGATTCGTCACAATCAGCGTCCGGGATGCCGGCTCCAGACTGGGTTTGGACTCCAGCACACGCACACGCTTGCCGCCCTGTGCCACCTTCGCCGCGGTATAAAATCCAGCCGCGGACCCCCCCACCACAATCACTTCTTCGCTATCCCGCTCGCGGCGGTTTTTTTCCTGATTAACTTGCAGCAATTTTCGCCTTGTCCGTACTACTGTCGGCAGATTCGCAATCGCCGGTTCCCATGGTTCTCCCAAGGGCACCGCTTCCCGACGCTGCTGAATGCAGACGAGTGGGTGAGTGAACGACCGTGGTAAGTATAGCGAATCCGATTACTGCGGCAAACCTTGATGGCCGCGAATATCTTGGAGACGCGCAGAATCCACGCTAGATGTTCAGCTCGTTCCGGCCTTGGCGGCCTGCCGTTCGAAAGGTGCCTTCTCCAACACCACAATGGCTGCTAGCATCGCGGCAATGATCAAAACGGCCAGCAACAACGCCGCCGTTGCCGAAATATAGCAAACTAGCACTGCCACAGTGCCGCTCACTGCTCCAAGTAAGTACAGTGTCAGCACCGCGCCGCGTTGCCCCAGTCCTAGATTCGCTAACCGATGTGCGGCATGATCTTTTCCGGGCGCTGCAAAGGGCAGCAGTCCTCGTCGCGCCCGCGAAATTGTCACCAGTGTGGTATCAAAAATGGTGACTCCCAGAATCAACAATGGAGCCAAAAGCGCGGCCGCATGAGTCCCGTTGCTCAATCGTAGCTTCAGCCCCAGGGTCGCCATCAGGAATCCCAGGAACATGGCCCCGCCGTCACCCATGAAAATCTTGGCCGGCTTAAAATTCCAACGCAGGAAGCCCGCGGCGGCTCCAAAAATCGCCGCCGCCAGGGTTGACACTACAGTTTGGCCATTCAAAAAGGCCAGTATCGCGAAAAAGAATGAAGCTGTCGCCGCAACCCCTGCGCACAGCCCATCCATGTGATCTAAAATGCTGAATGAAGCCGTAATCCCCACCACCCAGAAAATGGTCAGCGCTGCATCCAGCGCATACCCGGTTTTACCGGGCAGCACTAGTTCGAAAGCCTGCGCATGGATTCCGCTTGCAAGAAGAATGCACGCCGCTAGCGGCATACCCAGGAATAGCTTGATCTGATGATGTAACCAGCCGCGATCATCCAGGAAACCCACCGCAGCAACGAACGTTGCGCCGGTCACGATTCCCACACTTTGCGCTCGCGCCGCGCCATCAAACGCGAAAATAATCGCCAGCATCACTCCGCCGTACATCGCCAGTCCGCCCAACAGCGGAATCGGCTGCACGTGCACTTTGCGTGGCCCGGGCAGGTCCACCATGCCCACGCGCAACGCCAGCGCTCGTACAGGGACGGTGAGCACCATCGATGCAAACAGGGCAATTAAGAACGCCAGCAAACCGGCCGACATAGAACCTCGTAGAAATAGATGTGATTCACCAGCGCAGGGGACCCTGCATCGACGGTGTTCACACAAACGGCCGGTTGGGGCCGGCTCACAAATCACTAGTACTGCTGTCCCACGCAGCACTATCACAATACTGCGGAAATCGCGCTCCGGCCAGAAAATTCCGGCGTTCACCGGGTCGTCAGCATTCGCCTAAACATCCGCTCCACGTCAACCATGCGCTTCCGTAATCGAGAAGAGTTCTCCACTCCAAATCCGTTCGCCATTGTCACGCCGAACGCGCTTCCTCGATGATGCGCACAAATTTCTGCAATTCGCTCGCTCGGTCATAGTCGTTTGCCGCGGATCGCGCGGCTTCGCCCATCCGTTTTAACGTTTCGGCGTTTCCAGAAATCCGGCGAATCACATCTGCCACACGCAATGCATCATCGGGATTCGCTGACACCGCAAAGCCTCGTTCCTCTCCGATCTTCGCCACGTCCGTGTCCTTTCCTGCCACGGCCACAATCGGCTTTCCCGCTGCAAGAATTCCATACATTTTGCTCGGAACAATTACTCCTTCCAATCCGCGTTTGATGGTAACCAGGTGAGCGTCCGGCGCAGCCAGCACAGATGAGATCTTGCTCGCTGGGAAAAATGGCAGGAATCGCACATTCTTGCAGTCGGCCGCCGCCGCTTCGATTTGCCCGCGTTGCGCACCGTCTCCCACAAATACCAATCCGATCCCCTCGTCGGCCAACTTTCGCGCTGCCTCAACCAATGTCTCCCACGCCCCATAAAATCCCAAGTTCCCGGCGTGCAGAAGCACAAAATTGAAATCGCCTCGAATCGCGCGCACAACCTCAGGGTCCACGCCAGGGCCGGACCCCGCTTCGCAAATCTCCGCTCCGTCACGTACGACCGAGACGAGCTCCGCCTTCACTCCCTTCGCCACAAGTCGAGCGCGCATATCCTCGCCCAACACTACAACGCGCGTCGACCTCCGCAGCGCCCACCTGTGCAGCACCTCCCATACCTTCGTCAGCATCCCGGGCTCGACGATAGATCCGCCCATCGCCATCTCTGGATACAGATCGCGAACGTTGTACACCAGCGGTTTGCCCTTGAGCAACGCCACCAATGCTGCCACGATTCCCTCAAACGGCGGGTCGGTCATCCCCAACACCACATCACAAGGCACAAACAAAGAAATCGGCACGCTGAGGGCCACGTATGTGAGGTAGTTCAGCACGCGCCGTCGCATCTCCGCGCGCGAATAATCTGTCGATCCCGCCCGTATGATTTTCACGTTAGCGGAGCGGAGCGAACCGCCCGCTGTTTCCGTCCGCCACAAACGCCAAGCCCGTCGCTCGGTAGGCTCGTACGAGGGCCGCCCGCACACCACCGTCACTTCATGTGCCGCCGACAGAGCATCCACAATCGTCTGCGCCATCTTTGCGGTAGCCGAAGTGTCCGGTGGATAGTAGAGATTCAGCAGGAGAATTCGCACCGCAAGATTGTACAGGCAGCGGCACATTTGCCTGTACTCGCTGGGGGCTCAGATGCCGCGGGTCACCAGAAAATCGCTCAGTACCAAGGCGTCCATCTTTGTCCGCAAAAAACAATCGATCGCTTCTTCCGGTCGGCAAACAATCGGCTCGTTATCGTTGAACGATGTGTTGAGCACAACCGGCACGCCGGTCAAATCTCGAAACGCCGAAATCAGTGCGTGATATTTCGGATTAGCTTCCTTCGTAACTGTCTGCAAGCGCCCCGTACCGTCGACATGCGTAGGCGCTGGGATCAACTCGCGTTTTTCCGGCCGCACCGCATACGCCAACGTCATAAATGGCGAAGGATGTGATTTCTCAAACCACTCACCCGTCGCCTCGGCCAAAATGGATGGCGCGAACGGCCGGAAAATCTCGCGGTGCTTGATTCGCCGATTCAGGATGTCCTTCATATCCGCTCGCCGCGGATCGGCCACAATGCTGCGATTTCCCAACGCTCGCGGTCCCCATTCCGCCCGCCCCTGAAACCATCCCAATATTTTTCCTTCGGCGACAATCGCCGCCGCGCGCCTCGTCAACTCCTGCTCCGGCAATCTCTCGACAACATATCCGTTGCCCGCAATGCCGCTCGACTCCATCGCGGCGCGAGTCTCTCCTGCCGAATATCCCGGCCCCCAATATGCGTGCTCCATCACAAACGATCGCGGCTTCCCCAATTTCTGATGCCACACGTAATACGCCGCCCCCACGGCCAGCCCCGCGTCGCCCGCAGCCGGCTGCACGTACACCTGCTCAAACGGGGTCGCGTCAAATATTTTACCGTTCGCCACACAGTTAAAGGCCACTCCGCCCGCCAGGCAAATCGATTTCAGTCCGGTAGCCTTCGCCAGTTTCTGCAGCATCCCGAGATAGACTTCTTCAAGTCTGGCCTGCAGCGAGGCCGCCAGGTTCCTGTGGCGTTTCTCCAACGGCTCGTCTGCCAACCGGGCCGCGCCCAACTTTTGTGACATACGCCCGGAAAAAAGTTTCCCCAGCGTTGGCGTCTTGTCCGCCTCGGCCCAACTCATTTCCGGTCCCGTGCGATGATGCACAAAATATTCGAGTCCCAGCCGGAATCCGTTGCCGTTTCCATTCGCGTCAAACCGCACGATGTCGCGGAAATCTTCTAACTTCTCGGGCTCGCCGTATGCCGCCAGTCCCATCACTTTGTATTCGTCGCCAAATTTCTGAAAGCCCAGGTACTGCGTCACTGCCGTGTAGAACAACCCCAGCGAGTGCGGAAACGCAATCGCATCGGCGATATCCATGCGATTCCCGCTTCCGCTACCCCACATCGTGCTCGCAAAATCCCCGAGTCCATCTGCGGATAGCAGTGCTGCCCGTTCGAATGGCGAGACAAAGAACGCGCTTGCCAGGTGCGCCTGGTGGTGCTCGATGCGATGAAATTGAGCCTTGATTTTGTTGGGATCGCTGTCGAACGCCGCCGCTAGTGCCTCGCGCACACCGGTAAACTTCACCAGCACCTTGGCCCGCCCACGCACAAATGAGGGCATCCGCAGCGCATAGAACAGCTTGGTGCCCAACCGCGCCAGCGGATTGCGGGGCACCGCAACGTGGTCAATTTCTTCCAGCTTCAGGCCTGCTTCCTTCAGGCAATAACGAATCGCTGCCGCCGGAAATCCCGCCGCGTATTTGACGCGATTGAATCGCTCTTCCTCCACCGCGGCAACCAGCCGCCCGTCGCACACCACGGCCGCCGAAGCGTTCCCGTGATACGCATTGATCCCCAGAATATTCATGTATGTGAATCAGTGTACCGCACCGCGACCAGCCGCCGCGGCTGCCCCGTAGGAGCCCAGCATGCTGCGCCCCAGCTAGGCATAAATTTAGAATTCGCGTGCACCACGTCAAATGCCGCCTACAAATTCTTCCGGCACCACTCATTCACCACGTAAATCGACCACGGCCGCGACCACGAAGTCTTACCCTCAAGAAACGCTCCCCAAACCTCGCGCACTCCGTCTGCCCGAAGATAAGGCGCCAATCCCGGCGCCACTTCTGCAAAGCTGGTCTCCAGCCGCTTCCGCAATCCGCCCCGCAGCCAATCTTCCCATGGCAATGTAAACGTCCTTTTCTTCTGCGCCACAGCCTCTTGCGGCAGCAAGTCTCCAATCGCCGCAACAAGCAATGCCTTCGAGGTTCCGTCCCGGCGCCGTGCGCCCTCCGGCAGCGCGCCAACAAACTCCACGAGTGGCGTATCGAGCAGCGGCACGCGCACCTCCAGGGAACGCGCCATGCTCACCGCATCCGTATCGCGCAACAACGTGCTCGCCATATAGGAGCGCATCTCGAGCCACGAAACGCTGCTCGTCGCCTCCAACTTGCGCGCTCCATCCGCCGCTCGTTCCAGCCATCCAAGCCACGTTGGCTCGAGCGTCACGCCGTCGGCAGCCACACTGCTCGGCCGAAATCTCGGCTCGATCAATCTGGACAGCTGCGCGCCGATTGGAAACAAGGCTCGCGTGAAAAAGTACGGGTGCGGGAGCGCGTCTGGCGACAACCACGCCGCTACCGCCTTGCGCGCAGCGTCCGGGCTGCTTCTCGCCGCGACCAGTGCCCGCAACAGCGGCGCAACCGCCTTCCGCAACGGCGCAGGCACGAACCACGCCATCCGGATTAGTCTCGTAATCCGCGGCGTGTCCGCGAATGTCGCATAACCGCCGAACAATTCATCGCCGCCAAGTCCTGAAAGCGCCACCTTGAGCCCAGCTTCTCTCGCCGCCCACGAAACAAAGTACGTATTGATCCCATCCATGCTGGGCTGATCTAGCGCGGCAACCGCTTCGTCGATCCTGGACACCACCGCTTCGCCTCCCAGCGGTATATCGCGATGCCGCGTTCCACAATGTTTCGCAATGCTGCGCGCAAGCGGTGCCTCATCGTATGCCGTTCCCGGAAAACTCAGCGTAAAGCTGCAAATTCCAGCCTGTGCCCGCCCCGCAATCGCCGCAATCGCGCTGGAATCCAAACCGCTGGAAAGAAACAATCCCACTGGAACATCCGCAATCAGGTGCGCACGCACGGCATTTTCCAACAGGGTCCGTAAACTCCTCGCCGAGGACGAGAAATCGCCGATTGCGCGCCCATCCTTCGCCGCCGGGCTTCGCGTAGCGTCCCACCACGCCCGCGCGCGCGGCATGCGCCGCCGTTCCGGCACATACACCAGCATGCGGTGCCCAGGCGGAAGGGAAAAAACTCCATCCAGCAGAGTGACTGGCTCCGAAACACTGCCAAAAAGAAAGTAAGATGTCAGCGCGTCTTGCGAAAGCGTCTTGGCCGCCATTTTCCCGGCCACCAGCGCGCGAATTTCTGACGCAAATGCAAATCCATCGCTGGTCTGTGTGTAATACAGAGGCTTGATACCCAGCGGGTCGCGGGCCAGAAACAGCAACGGCGCCGTCGCGTAGCGCTTCCGCAAATCCAGCAGCGCCAGCGCAAACATTCCGCGCAACTCTTCCAGGCAGTCCTCGCCCCACTCTTCCCACGCGTGCACCAGGA
>Ga0137418_10003627_pt1 | contig 14184 bp, 11 predicted proteins | sample CZODoug3_1_2_16f_FD_122242 | JGI IMG/M metagenome (GOLD analysis project Ga0137418, IMG submission 122242) | Vadose zone soil fungal communities from Angelo Coast Range Reserve, California, USA - CZODoug3_1_2_16fungal (Hybrid Assembly) | ecosystem: Environmental > Terrestrial > Soil > Vadose...
GTTGGGGGCCGCGCCGGCCCGGCGTACGCCGACCACGATCTCGTCGATGATGGCCTCCGGCCGCTCCGATCGCGGATTGTCGGAGGTCACCCACACCTGGTCGCAGAGACGGGCCGCGATCTCGCCCATGATCGGCCGCTTGCCGCGATCCCGATCGCCGCCGCAGCCGAAGACGACCGCGAGCCGCCGGCGCGTCAGCTTGCGCGCCGTGGTCAGCACGCGCTCGAGCGCGTCGGGGGTGTGGGCGTAGTCGACGACCACGAGAAACGGCTGGCCGGCCCGCACCTGCTCGAAGCGCCCGGGCACGGTGCCGACCGCGCCGAGCGCCCGCGCGATGGCGGGCGGCTCGAGCCCCAAGCCGAGCCCGGTCGCCACGGCCCCGAGCAAATTCATGACGTTGTGCTCGCCGATGAGCGGCGACGTCAGCGCCAGGCGGCCGCGCGGGGTCTCGACGGTCATCTGGACGCCGTCGATCGACGACTGATGCTCGACCGCCCGGACGCGCGCGCCCGCGCCGAGCCCGAACGTGAGCACGTCCAGGTCGAGCCCGTGCACCATCGACGTGCCGGCCGAGTCGTCGGCGTTGACCACGGCCGTGCGCGTGGGCTTCGGCGATTCCGCGAGCAGCTCGAACAGCCGGCGCTTGGCGAGCCGATAGCGCTCGAGCGTTCGGTGGAAGCCGAGATGGTCCTGCGTCAGATTCGTGAACACCGCCACGTCGAACGCGAGCCCCTCGGCGCGCGCGAGCGCGAGCGCGTGCGACGACACCTCCATCGCCACGCCCCGCACGCCGCGGTCGCGCATGTGCGCCAGCATCGCCTGCAGATCGAGCGCCTCCGGCGTGGTCTGGTTGGCCGGGCGCGTCTCGTCGCCGAGCGCGTACTGGATCGTGCCGATCACGCCGGTGGCGAGACCACGCGCGCGCAGCAGCGCCTCGACCAGGTACGAGGTCGTCGTCTTGCCATTCGTCCCGGTGATGCCGACGAGCGCGAGCTGGCGCGATGGGTGGCCGTAGAACGCGCCGGCGAGCCGCGCGAGCGCCACCCGCACCGACGGCACGAGCACCTGGGCCACCGGCAGATCGGCGACCGGCTCGCCCTCCGTGACTACGATCGAGGCGCCCCGCCGGATCGCATCCGGGATGAAATGGCGGCCGTCCTGCTTGAAGCCCGGCACCGCGACGAAGCACCCACCCGGCTCGACACGCCGAGAATCGCCGGCGATCGAGGAGACCGAGCGGGGGGGGTCGCCGATCACGCGCTTGTCCGGGAGCGTCGCGAGCAGCTCGCTCATGGCCGCGCCCGCCATGTCACCGGGTACCCCCCGACGCGGTCAGCGTGAGGCGGGCGACGGCGCCCGGCTCGAGCGGGTCGCCCGCGGCCGGCACCTGGCGGAAGACGCGCCCCTGCCCCGCGAGACGGACGTCGACGCGGAGCGGCTCGAGCGCCTCGAGAGCCTGGCGCAGCGTCTTGCCGCCGAGGTCGGGCATCCGTCTCGTCCCGTCCGGCTGAGCGGCCTCCGCCGTGCTCACGAGCCGCATGCGGGCCGGGCTGACCGGCTCGGTCGGCGGGCCCGTGACGATCTGGACCGGTTGGACGTCGCGCGGTGGGACCTCGAGGTAACGAAGGATCTCCCGGCCGATCGCGCTGAAGATCGGCGCCGCCGCCTCGCTGCCCCACTTCTCGTTCCGGGGCTCGTCGAGCATCACCAGCATGGCGAAGCGCGGCTCGTCCGCGGGCGCGAACCCGACGAACGACAGGACGCCCGGCGCGTGCGAATAGCGACGGGTGGCCGGGTCGAGCTTCTGGGCCGTCCCCGTCTTGCCGGCGACGGGGTAGCCGGGAATCGCCGCGAAGTGGCCGGTGCCCGACTCGACGACCGCCGTCAAGAGAGTTGAGAGGGTCCGCGCGGTGGTCGGGGAGACGACCTGACGCACCGCCTTGATGTCGAAGCGGCGCGTCTCACGGCCCTCGGGGTCGAACGTCGACTTGACGAGGCGAGGCTGCATCAACGTGCCGCCGTTGGCGATCGCGCCGAACGCCGTCACCAGCTGCAGCGCGGTCACCGAGATTTCCTGGCCGATCGACATCGTTGGGAGCGACAGGAGTGACCAGCGCTGGGGTTCGCGCAGGAGCCCCCGGCTCTCGCCGGCCAGGCCCACGCCGGTCGGCGCGCCGAAGCCGAATGCCTTCATGTATCGGTAATAGCGGTCGCGCCCGAGCGACAATCCCACCTTGATCGACCCGACGTTCGAGGAGTTCTGCAGCACCTCGGCGAAGCTGAGCCAGCCGTACTTCTTCCAGTCGCGGATCGTCGTCCCGGCGAGGGTGATCGAGCCGTTCTCGGCGTAGATCCGGTCGTCGGGCCGGACCACGCCTTCCTCGAGGGCCGAGGCGGCCAGGATAGCCTTGAACGTCGAGCCCGGCTCGAAGGGGTCGGTCACCGCGCGGTTGCGCCAGGCGTCCGAAGACGCCACGTCGAGGAACGCGTTCGGGTTGAACGTCGGCCGCACCGCCATCGCGAGGATGTCGCCCGTGCGCGGCTCCAGCACGATCGCGATCGCAGCTTTCGCGTGAGTCCGGCGGTAGGCTGCGTCGATCTCCCGCTCGGCGATGTACTGGATCGTGCGGTCGATCGTCAGCATCACGCCGTGACCGGGCTGGGGCTCTCGAAGCACGTGCTGCGCCGCGACCTCGCGGCCGAGCGCGTCGCGGCCGGCGATCGCCTTGCCCGGCACACCGGCCAGATCCGCGTTGAAGGCGCGCTCGACCCCCTCGAGCCCGCCCTCGGCGCCCTCGAAGCCGAGGACGTGCGCCGCCAGCTCTCGGTTCGGATAGAGACGCAGCGGCTCCGGGAGGAACCCGAGCCCCGGTTCGCGCAGCGCCTTTACCTGCTCGGCCACGGTGGGCGGCAGCTTGCGGCGCAGCCACACGAACGAGCGGGTACCCGTCAGCGCGGCGTGGACCTCGGACACCGGCTGGCCCAGGATCGGCGCCAGACGCGCGGCCACGCGCACCGGATCGCCGACGCTGCGCGGCTGCACGAAGAGCGACTCCGTCGCGGTCGACGTCGCGAGGGCGCCGCCCTGGCGGTCGACGATCGGGCCGCGTGGGGCGTAGAGGACGATCGTGCGGGAGTACTGGCGCTCCGCGAGCTGGGCCAGCTCACCGTGCTTGATCACCATCAGCCAGCCGAGGCGCGCGGTCAGGCCGCCGAACGCGATGGCGAGGATCGCCGCCAGCATCAGGACACGCGTCCGGACAGCCGGATCCTTCACGGAGCGGGCGGCCTCGGGGCGCGCAGCGACGCCGCCCGACTCCGGTCGGCCGCCAGGCCGGTGCCGCCGGCCACGTATTCCTTCGCCAGCCGGATCTGATCACGCCCCGCCGCGACAAGGCCGAGGGCCCGGGCGCGGGCCTCGATACGGCTCGGCGAGCGAAGCGTCGCCACCTCGATCTCGAGCTGCCGGATCCGGTCCTCCGCGCGTCCGCGATCGCTCCGCACGGCGTCGAGCCGGTAGGCGAGGTGGACCTGCTCGACCCTGACGCCCACGACGGTGAGGGCGCCGGCCACGAGGAGGGCCGAGGTGGCGAACGCCACCACGAGCGAGCGCCGCACGCGGGGATCTGATTCGCGATGAAGCCGCTGGTCCTTCGTCATGAGAGCCGCTCCAGCACGCGCAGCTTCGCGCTCCTGGCGCGGGGATTCGCCCGCACCTCGTCGTCGCTGGGCTGACGCGGCGACGGCTCGAGCTCGGCGAATCCCGCCGGCCCAAGAGCTCGGAACGTCTGCTTCACGATGCGATCTTCGCCCGAATGAAACGAGATGACCCCCAGACGGCCGCGGTCCGCCAGCAGGGCGGGCGCCTGGGCCAGCGCGTTTCGGAGCGCGCCGGGCTCGTCGTTGACCGCCATGCGTACCGCCTGAAACGTGCGCGTGGCGACGTGAAGGCGGCGGGGCCACGCCGCGCGAGGTACCGCGCCGCGGACGGCCGCCACCAGGTCGCCGGTGCGAGCCAGGGGGCGCCGGCGGACGATGGCCCGCGCGATCCGCCGCGCGTGCGGCTCCTCTCCGTATTCGAAGATGATGCGCGCCAGCTCCGGCTCGGGAAGCCGGTTCAGGAGCGTCGCCGCGGTGTCAGCGCCCGAGGGATCCAGCCGCATGTCGAGCGCCTCGTCACCTTGAAACGAGAAACCCCGGCCCGATTGCTCGAGCTGCCACGAGGACACGCCGAGATCCAGGAGGATCGCGCGCGCGCCGCTCACGCCGTGCGCGGCGGCGGCGCCCTCGAGACGGCCGAAGCTCGAGTGCGCGAGGGCGACGCGGTCGCCGAACGGAGCCAGGCGCTGGCGCGCCTGCGAGAGCGCCGCGGGATCCGCGTCGAGGCCGAGGAGGCGCACGGAGCCGCCGCTGGCGCTCAAGATCGCCTCGGCGTGACCGCCCATCCCCACCGTCGCATCGATCACCCTTCCCTCGTCGCCCGGTCGCAAGAGAAACACGACCTCGTCGACGAGCACCGGAACGTGAACCGCTAGACCCCCAGGCCCGACAGCCTTTCGAACAACGTCGGCAGCCGGTCGGCGCGCGTGCGCTCGTACTCCTCGAACCGGCCGCGATCCCACACCTCGAACTGGGGCAGTCCCCCGCCCACGAGCGTCACTTCCTTCGAGAGCCCCGCCTGATCGCGCGCGTCCGGCGGGATGAGCACGCGCCCCGCCGCGTCGAGCGTCACGTCCTTTGCGCGCGAGATGAAGAGTCGGCTGAGCTCGCGCACCTCGGGATTGAAGATCGACTGCTCGCGCAATTTCGTTTCGATCCGCTGCCACTCCTCCAGCGGATGCACCTCGAGGCAGTAATCGTTCGGGACGACAATCAGCGCCCCGTCGTACTGCGCGAGGGCGTCCCGGAATTTCGCCGGCACGCTCAGGCGCCCCTTCGGGTCGATCGTGTGCTGGTACCGTCCCCTAAACATATCCGGATTTCGCCAATCTCTCTCTAAGACTTCATCCCACTTCGCCCCACTTAAGAAGCGAGATTAGCGTTACCCCAAACCTTGTGTCAAGGGCAAAAGGAACGATTTGGAGCGGAATTAGGATCCAGTCACCGCTGACGACCCGTAGGGGATGGAGCCCCACTTTGGCCCCCGGAGTGGTGGGTAGGCCGGGATGGGGCTCCGGGAGGCGGAATCAGATGATCTGGCTAGGCCAGATTAGGGGGGTCTAGGGAAAGGCCCCCGCCGGGGGCCTGACACCCAACCGGCCCTAAGGTCAGCGGGGTCAGCCCTCGAATCAGGGGTGGAATGTCGCGCCGACCGGCCGCGCGCTCGACATCACCCATAGATCACATCCAGGGCGTGGCGATACCGAGATGACCGCCCAGTGCTCGATCGGTGCTCGCTCAGCGATTCCGTAGCCGCACGCGCGTGGCGAATCTCGTCACGACCGAGCGATCGGCCAGATCCCACGCGGCTTCGGTGACCAGCGTGATCACCACTGTCCGGATCTCGTCGGGATTCGCGACGGCGTTGCCCGCGGCGTCGAGATATTCGAGCGCGAAGCTCCTGACGCCGTCGACGACCGGTTGAGCGCCGGCGCCGGCGTCGCGGCGTAACGTCGCGCCGGTGAGGCGCCAGGTGATCGCCTCGCCGGAACCGGCGATGACACCATCGGCGTCGAGGTCGCGATGCAGCACGATACGGGTCGGCTCCGCGACCGCGATCGCGGCGAAGGCCGTGGGGCGCGGACCGAGGCCGGCCGTCCGGATCTCCCCCGCCAGACGCTCGACCGCGATTCGTCCGCTCTGCTGCGACTCGGCGCGTGAAACGCCGACCGTGTAGACGCGGAGGCCTTCCTGAAGCACGGTGAACATCGCGGCCGAGACGCCCCCGAAGATGGCCATGGCGACGAGGAGATCGACGAGGTGCACGAGGCAAGCGTCCCCTCGCGCGTGCATCACGTCAATGTCCGAAGCCGAAGACAGCGAGCGGTCGCGCCCGCGTCTGTGAGTCCTAGGGGAGACGCACCACCGTCCAGCCGCGGACCTGGATCTCGGCGTCCTCGAGATGACGACCGCGGCGACCATACCGGCGTCGCTCGGTCGCCGGCGGAGCCTCGTGACGCCGCCGCTTCACGACGCGCCGGTCGAGGATCACCTCGACGCCGCGCTCCTGCCCGAGCACCACGCGCAACGACTCGTAGAGCTCGCGCCGCCCCTGCGACACGATGAAGAGGAGTCGCTCCACTGGCCCTACTCCAGCACGGGACGGTGCCGGGCCCAGGGGCGCGCGCGCTCGAAGGCCGCCGAGGCTCGCAGCACGGTCGTGTCGTCGAATCGGCGGCCGACGATCTGCAGCCCGATCGGCAACCCATCCTTCGTGAATCCGCACGGCACCGAGGCGGCCGGCTGGCCGGTCAGGTTGAACGGGTACGTGAACGGAATCCACGCGTAGGGCTCGACCCGCGTGCCGGCGATCTCCGTGGGGTTGTCGAGGCCCACCGCGAACGGAGGGCACGCGATCGTCGGCGTCAGCAGCAGATCGTACTTCTCGAAGAACGCGCGCGGATGCTGCCACCAGGCCAGTCGGTCGAACCACGCCTGCACGTACTTCGTGGGCGGATTCTTGAGCGTGGTCTCGATGATCCGATGCAGGCCCGGCTCGATGTCGTTCGGCCGATCGAGGTAGGGCGCCATTCGTGTCGCGATCCCGCCGCAGAAAATCTCTCCCCACGCCTCGCGCGGCGACGGCCAACCCGGCTTGACGTCCTCGACCTTGCAGCCGAGCTCGCGGAACGCGCGCGCCGCCTTCGCGCACGCCGCGCGCACCTCCGGGTCCACCGCCTCCACGAAGCCGAGGTCGTCCGTGTAGGCGACGCGCAGTCCCTTCACGCCGCCGCGCAGCGTCTTCAGATAGTCCTCGCCGGACGCGGGCAGCGAGTATTGATCGCGCTCGTCGGGGCCGGCGCAGACGGTCATCATCAGCGCGGCGTCGGCGACGGTGCGCGTCAGCGGTCCGATGTGCGAAAGACTCCACGCCCCGCTCGCCGGATGCGTCGGGATGCGTCCGTACGAGGGCTTGTGACCGAAGATGCCGGCGCACGACGCGGGGATCCGGATCGAGCCGCCGCCGTCGGTGCCGATGTGGAGCGGCCCGAGGCCCGCCGCCGCGGCCGCCGAGGCGCCCCCGCTCGAGCCGCCGGGCGTCCGCTCGAGGTTCCACGGGTTGCGCGTGATCCCGAAGACGAGGTTGTGCGTGGCGCCGATCCAGCCGAACGTCGGCGTGTTGGTCTTGCCGAGCATGATGCCGCCGGCGGCCTTCATGCGCTCGACCATCGGCGCGTCCTCGGCCGGCACGTTGTCGCGGTAGAACGGCGTGCCGAACGTCGTCCGCACGCCCTTGGTGTTCACGAGATCCTTCACCGAGAACGGCACGCCGTGGAGCGGGCCGAGCCGCGCGCTCCGCTTCCCGAGCGCGCGTTCGGCGGCCTTCGCCTCGCGCCGCGCCGCCGCGTCGGTCAGCGTCACGAACGCGTTCAGCCGCGGATTGAGCTTCTCGATGCGATCGAGCACCGCGTCGACGACCTCGACCGGCGACACCGTCTTCTTTCTGATCATCGCTGCCAGCTCGGTCGCGGGCATCCAGGCAAGCCTCGCGTCAGCCATCTGCGTATCTCCTTGGTTCGCTAGCGCGCCTCGGCCCGCGGGAAACCGCGACGACCTGCAGCGCGCACCACCCGGTGTCGTGCATCCGGGTCATCCGATGGGCCTCGGGCGCCGCGCGTCAGCTTCCGCGCAGACGCGGATCGAGCGTGTCGCGGAGCGCGTCGCCGAGCAGGTTCGAGCCGAACACGGCGAGGCTGATCGCGAGGCCCGGGAACAGCACGAGGTGCGGCGCCTTCTGCGCGTACTCCGCGGCCGAGACCGACAGCATCCGGCCCCACGATGGGTACGGCTCGGGGACGCCGAGCCCCAGGAACGACAGGGTCGCCTCGACCAGGATCGCGCTCCCGAGCTGCGCGGTGCAGAGGACGATGAAGGGGCCCATCGTATTGGGCAGGATGTGACGGAACGCGATGCGCAGGTGCCGCACGCCGAGCGAGCGCGCCGCCTCGACGTACTGCATCTCGCGGATGGAGAGCACGCTCGAGCGGATCACGCGAGCCGCCCGTGGGATGATCGGGATCGAGATCGCGATGATCACGTTGTGGACGGCCGGGCCGAGGGCGGCCGACATCACCAGCGCCAGCACCAGAAGTGGCAGCCCTTGAAGGATGTCGAGGATCCGCTGGGTAATCAGGTCGGTGTTGCCGCCGGCGTAGCCGGACAGGAGCCCGATGATCCCGCCGAGCACCGAGCCGAGCAACGTCGACGCGACGCCGACGATCAGCGAGACGCGCGCGCCGTGCACGATGCGCGAGTAGATGTCCCGGCCGAGGTGATCCGTGCCGAGCCAGTGGTCCGCGCTCGGGGAGGCGAGCGTGGCGGCCGCGTCGGTGGCGATCGGATCGTGCGTCTGGAGGATCTCCGCGAAGATCGCCGTCACCAGCATCACGAGAATCAGCACGCCGCCGGCGGCGCCCAGCGGCTTCTTCCGCGCGAACCGCGCGAGGGCGGTCCACCTCCCGGCGCGCGGGCGGGCGCCGGCCGGGACGACGATCTCGACTCGGCTAACCGCCATAGCGGACCCGCGGATCGAGAACGCCGTAGAGCATGTCGACGAGCAGATTGGAGAGGATCACGACGACGGCGATGAACATGACGAGGTTCTGGACGATTGGATAGTCACGCCAGAGAATCGCCTGCACCAGGAAGCGGGCGACCCCCGGCAGGTTGAAGACGGTCTCGGTGACCACGAGGCCGCCGATGAGAAACGCGAACTCGATGCCGATGACGGTGACGACCGGGAGCAGCGCGTTCTTGAGCGCGTGACGCCAGATGACGACGCGTCCGGTCTGGCCCTTGGCCCACGCGGTCCGGATATAGTCCTCGCGCATCACCTCGAGCAGCGACGAGCGGGTGATGCGCATGATCAGCGCCGAGGAGCGGTAGCCGACGGCGAGCGCCGGCAGCAGGAACTGCACCGCGTGGAGCTTCAGATCCTCAAACGGACTCACGTAGCTGAGCGGCGGGATCCACGCCAACCACGTCACCAGACAGAGGATGATCACCATCGCGAGCCAGAACGCCGGCATCGAGAGCCCGGCCAGACTGAACAACCGCAGCACGTAGTCGAGCGTCGTGTCCTGCCGCACGGCGCTGATGACCCCGGTGGGCACGCCGATGAGCACCGCGAAGAGCGTGGAGAGCGCCGCGAGCTCGAGCGTGACCGGCACCAGCGGCCGGATGATTTGCCAGGCCGGCTGATCGTACCGATAGGATTTGCCGAGGTCGCCGGTGAGCATCTGGCGGATCCAGTCGACGTACTGGACCCAGTAGGGCCGGTCGATCCCCAGCTCTTTCATGATCGCCTGCTTCTCGGACGGGCTCACGTAGCCCGCCGTCGAGAAGAGGATGTCCACGATGTCGCCGGGCGCCAGGCGCAGCAAGGCGAAGATCACCACCGACATGCCCAGCAAGGTGAGGAGGGCGATGACGAGTCGTTGGGCGACGTAGGTCTTCACGCGTTCGCCGCCGCCCCCGGGTTTACTTGTCGCTCCACACTTCCTGCATCCGGCCGAAGTTGTAGATGGACTGGTGCGGGATCAGGTTCTTCACGTGCGGCCAGACCGTGAAGTAGTCGAGCTTCCAGTCCAGGATCGGCCGCGCGGCGTCCGCTTCGAGCTTCTTCTGGATCGCGAAGTTGAGCGCCAGCCGCTTCTTGGCGTCGAGCTCCTGCGACTGCGCGTCGATCATCTTCATGACTTCTTCGTTGCAATACTGGCTGTAGTTGCGCGGCGAGCCGCACGCGTAGTTCTCGTAGTAGTTCGCGTCGGGGTCGTCGGGCCCGATGCCCGTCAAGTTCGCCCCGATCTGGTAGTCGCCGCGCGTCGCCATCGCGTGCCACTGCGCCGTCTCGATCTGCTTGAGCGTGGCCTCGATGCCGATCTGCTTGAGCTCGTTGATGACGAACGACGCCATGTCGACGTACACGGCGATCGCGCGCGTGACGATCTCGACCTTCAAGGGCTTCTCGCGCGAGACGCCGGCCTCGGCCATCAGCTTCTTCGCCAGCGCCTTGTCGTCCGCCGGCTTGGCCCCGTAGCCGGGAAGCCCGACGAGGTCTTTCTCGGCGAGCCCCCAGAAGCCCCAGGGCTTGGGCGCAAGCCCGGCCCCGCCCACGGCGCCGCCCTGCTGCACGGCCTGGATGAGCGCCCGGCGGTCGATCGCGTGGCTCACCGCCAGCCGGACCTTCAAGTTATCGAAGGGGGGCTTCTTCATGTTCATGATGATGTTGTCGGCGACGTTCTGGCTGGCCGGCGTGATCACGAGCTGCGGCACGGCCTTCTTGAGCTGCTCGGCGGCGGTCTTGCTGGTCTCACCCGGGAACGACACGTCGAGCTTGCCGGCCTGGATCGCCGCCTGGCGCGTGCCTCGCTCGACGATGACGAAGTACTTCAGGCCGTCGAGGTACGGGCGCCCCTTGACGAAGTAGTCGGGGTTCCTCACGTACTCGACGTACTCACCCTTCCGCCACTCCTTGACCTTGAACGGCCCGGTGCCCACGCAGTTGGTGCGGTAATCCGCGGGGGGCACGTGGGCGGCGTAGACCGGGGTGTAGCCCGAGGCGAGCATCAGGAGCAGCGAGGGTTGCGGCTTCTTCAGCCGAAAGACCGCCGTGAAGGTGTCCGGCGTCTCGATCGCCTCGACGTTGGCGTACCAGTCCTTTCGCGGATTGATGCGCAGCTTGGCGGGAGCATCGGGCGCCTCGCGGAGCATGTCGAACGTGAACTTCACGTCCTTGGCCGTAAAGGGCTGGCCGTCGTGCCACTTGACGCCCTTACGGAGGAAGAAGACGAGATTCCGGTAATTATCCTGCCACGACCACTTCTCGGCCAGCTCACCGATGATCGTGTCGACGCTCTCGGTCTTCTTCAGCGGATCGAACAGCACCAGATTGTTCAGGCACGGCATGGCCGGCCACACGGTCGAGATCGTGGCCGTCTCGTGGACGGCGAAGCCCTGGGACAGGTCCTCTCTGAGCATCATGTTGAGGACGCCGCCCGATTTGGGAGTCTGCGACGCGTGGGGACTCTGCGACTGGCTCGTCGCCGGTGCGAGGAGCACCGCGGCAAGAGCCAGGATTGTGATCGAGAGGAGCGCGACGCGCACGCGGGACATTGACACCTCCTGGGGATACCGCGAATCGGAGTGTACGTGAAAACGCTGGAGGCGACAAACCGGTTTCCGACCGCTTGCGACGGTCAGATCAGGCGCAAAAGGAGGTGGACGGCGTAGAGCAGCCCGCCCGCCAGACCGCCGACGACGGCGCCGTTGACGCGGATGTACTGCAGGTCGTCGCCGGCATGCTCCTCGATGAGCCGCACCGCGCCCTCGGGCCCGAGCGCCAGCACGCCGTTCTCGATGAACTCCGCGAGCCGCTGGTGATGGCGCTCGATCATCTCGAGCACCCTCGCCTTGGCCCATCGGTCGAGCTGCCGGCGGAGGTCTTCGTCGGCGGCGAGCGCCCGGCGGGCGCGCTCGAGCCGCTCCACGATCCACAGGCGCACCTCGGAGCGCGGCCGTTCGAGGTCGGCGAGCAGGATCCGGTGCAGCGCGGCGGCCGTGTCCTCCAGGACGCGGGTCGCGAGCGGCGTGGCGAGAAGGTCGCGCTTCGCGGCCTCGATGCGCGCGGCCAGGCCGCTGTCGGCGCGCAGACGCCCGGGCAGCTCGGCCATCGCCTCCGCGAGGCGCTGGCGCACGGGATGGTCGGGCTCCTTCGCCACCTGGCGAAGCCCCGCCTGAAGGGCGGACAAGACACGCTCGCGATCGATCAGCCCCAGGAGGCTCGCGACACCGATCCAGAATCGCGGAGAGACGCCCATCCGCTTGCGGTAGCGCGCCAGGAGATCGTCCACCAGCTCGCCGACGGTCGACCGGAACGCGGGCCGCTCGAACGCCTCCGCGAGCGAGCCGGCGAGCGCCGTCACGGCCCGCTGGTCCCACCCGTGGCGGTGCGCCATCTGGACCGCCGCGGCGAGCATCGGGCTCAGCGGCCGGTCGAGGAGCAGATCGCGCAGTCGTGTGATCAGGTCGCCCGCGGCCTTCGGTGAGAGCTCGGCGGCGAGCCAGCGGGCCAGCTCCCGCGTCGCCACGTCGAGGTCGCGCGAGGTCAGCCGCTCGGCGGCGCGCGCGATCAGGGACGCGACGTCGACGCGGGCGATCTCCTGCGCGACGTACTCCTTCGTCAGCACGCGGCTGCCGACCATCGTCCCGACACGGGCGGCCATCAGCTCCCAGTTGGCGGGAATCAGCGCGGTGTGCGGGATCGGCAGGCCGAGCGGCCGGCGGAAGATCGCCGTGACCGCGAACCAATCGGCCAGCCCGCCGACGATTCCCGCCTCGGCGATCGCCAGGATCCAGCCGCCCCACCACGTGCCGCGCAGGGGAAAGACGACGACGGCCAGCGCGGCGGCCGCCAACAGCACCCCGAGCGCGAGTCGTCGCTGGCGCCTGGGCGGTCCGTCACTCATCGCCGTCGCCGCGACGGCAGAAGCACCCGGCCCCGCTTGACGTCCCAGACGCCGCGCGGCGAGAGACGCACGGTCGGAAGGAAATCAGCGGCCATGAAGAAGAGCGAGTAGAGCGGCTCGTGGTGCGCATAGCCGCGGTCGGCCAGCTGGCGGCGCAGCTCGTCCTCCGACCGGGCCGCGTCCTCGACGGAGGAGCGCGTCATGATCCCGCCCAGCGGCAGCGCCAGCTCGTAGACGATTCGCTCGCCCTCGACGAGCACGATCCCGCCGTGCAGATCGAGGAGGCGATTGACGGCGCGCGCCATCGCGTCGGGCCGGCGCCCGAGCGCCAGGATGTTGAAGTCGGTGCTGGTCGTCGTCGCGAAGCCGTCGAGCCGGTCGGCGAAGCCCGCGACGACACCGGGCGCGACCCAGCGCCCGGCCCGATCCAGGAGCGCCGCGTGGAGATCGCCCGCCTGCATCGGCCGCTCCTGCAGCCGGCTGATCACCGCGCTGACGAGCTGGATCACGGGATAGCTGGCGCGGCCGGGAAGCTCGAAGTCGTCTGGCCGCGCGCGCCATCGTACCGTCAGGCGCGCCTCCGGCGATCCGAACACGCGCCGCCACGGCGGCTCCGCCACGCGCCCGACCAGCAGGCCGCCCGTGGCGACCACCTTGCCACGCGCAATCACGGTCGACGGCCGTGGCTCGGCCAGATCGTCGAGCACGCAGAGATCGGCGTAGCGGCCCGGCGCGATGCCGCCGTGCTCGGCGTCGAGACCGTAATAGGTCGCCGGGTTCAGCGTCGCCATTCGATAGGCGTCGATCGGCGCCACCCCGCGCTCGAGGGCGACCCGGATCAGATGATCGATGAACCCGTGGGTTCGTAGGAACGCCGGCATCGAGCCGTCGTTCGTGAGCATGAGCCGCGAGGCGAGCGCCGGCGCCGTCTTGAGGGCGTCGAGGAGCCCGACCAGGTCGGGGCGCAGCGAAGACTCGCGCAGCATCACCGCGATGCCCTGGCGCGCGCGGTCGAGCACTTCCTGCGCGGTGATCGGCTCGTGATCCGAGGTGAAGCCGGCCGCGGCGATCGCCGGGATCTTCTCGCCGGAGGCCCCGGCCGTGTGTCCCTCGACGCGGCCGCCGCGGGCCAGGCCGAGACGGCGCAGGAGCTCGGGGTCGCCGCGCCAGGCATCGGGCCATCGCGTCACCTCGCCGACCGCCAGGGCGCGCGGGTGCGCCAGCGCCTTCGCGAGCGTTTTCACACTGAACCGTCGCCATTCGTCCGGCGCCCGGCTCTGCGCGTGCGGGCGAATCATCCAGTAAAAGTGGAGTGGCGCCGTGAGCAGCGCGTCGGCCACCGTCCGGAACGCCGCGAGACCGCCGAGCTCCCAGAACTGCAAGGTGTCCGCGACGACCGCCGTCGTGCCGAGCGGCAGCACGAAGCGCGCGAGCCCGGCCGGCGTCGTCAGCGTGGCTGGGTGCACGTGGGGATCGATGTAGCCCGGAACCAGCACGCGGCCGGTCGCGTCCACGACGCGCGTGCGCCCGCCGACCATCTCGTCGCGCACGCCGACGT
>Ga0137418_10003630_pt1 | contig 14177 bp, 16 predicted proteins | sample CZODoug3_1_2_16f_FD_122242 | JGI IMG/M metagenome (GOLD analysis project Ga0137418, IMG submission 122242) | Vadose zone soil fungal communities from Angelo Coast Range Reserve, California, USA - CZODoug3_1_2_16fungal (Hybrid Assembly) | ecosystem: Environmental > Terrestrial > Soil > Vadose...
TATTACGGTCAACTTCTAACTATGTGCAAAGATGCAGAGTCAGAACGGCCCGAGTTGCAATTCGCCAAGAGCTTCCTTGAGAAACAGGCTAAATTGGGGCCTTGAGGCTACGTCCAGATGATCCCATGTAGCGAGCGCGCGAATGGTTGATGCTCCGCTCAAAGCACTCCCTTTGGACCACAACGTTGAAGTGATCTCCCTCCCAACTGACCTGGAGAACTTTATCGGGATTATCTCCAAGTAACGAGCAAACCGGAACTTAGCGCCGGAAGGAATCTTAACTTCCGGGTTGCCCGACTATTCATCCAGAACCTCATATTCTCTTCCCACAAGCGCGTTTGAACGAAGCCACTTCGCGACAGACGCTTTCGCGTGCCAGGTGTCAGCGGTGTGTGTGAAGGAATAAGGTTGGGTCATAAGGAGCTAACCTATGACCCACCTTCGCAAAATGATGCTCGAAGAACTCGAGCGTCGTAATTACGCTCAGACTACCATAGACTGCTACATCCAGACGATCGAGGATTTCGCGCGTTACTTCCGGCGCCCTCCTGATCAGCTCGGTCCTGAGCACATCCGCGAGTACCAAGCCTATTTGTTCCGCGGGATCGTCAACCGCGCGCACGTGCTGCTTTCCGGCGTCCCGGGCGGATCCACACCGCCACCACCGTTTCCGGGAATCGGAAGAGCGAACCTGACGCTATTAGGATTCTTGACGATGACCTCGCGGCTGACGCCCTGGGCATTGCTGGAGGATGCCGCGCTCGAAACGCGCAATATGGCGGACACCCTGGTGATGCGTGGCACCACGGACTTAACGGGCGCGGTATTTGTCCAGACGGATGCGGACCAGGTGCCGCTGGCGTTTGGCGAAGTAGGGTTGAATCCCGGGTTCAGCAGCGGCTGGTCCGAGCCGGCGGCCGGATTTGCGGGAATTGACACGTTCAACAGCACGGATACGACGCCGAATGGGTGCGTGGTGACGAACGTCACCGGTTCACTGGCGACGCCGTCCGGGACGCAGCAGGCGGATTTGTCCCCCGCAACGTCACCGCTGCCATCGGTGAATTACCTTGGATTGTACGGGATTGCATTTTCACCGTTGCCGCTGCCGGGAGTAGCGTTGCCGACGACGGGAACGCGACACTCGATTGCGTGGTTCAACATTTTCAACGGAAGGCCGGGATACGCAACAAATGTAGTGGCGCCGCCTCCCGCGGGAGCGTCAGATTGCATCTCGACAGGCGGGATGACACGGTGGAGCGTGTGACCACGCCCGTAGTTCACTTTGGGGCATTTGGCGCTAAGGGAGATGAAACGGACGGGAACAGCGCGAGCACCATGAACCCCGCGTGCACCCTAGCGAAAACGGAGCTCGAGCTGGTAGATAACGCGGGCAAAACGACGGTTGGTCCGTCGGACTCCCCGAGCGAGACGGTACAGTTGTGCGCCCTGTTCTGCTTTAACGTGACTCGTGGGGCTACGATCTCAGGCCCGAAACCCACGGGACCACCGAATCTATCGATGATGGTGCACTGGTTCTACGACACGGGCGTAGCTGTGCGATACCGGCTTCGGTATACGATCTCCCAGCCGACAGGAGTTAGCTGCAACCCGTAGGAGAATATCTCAGGACATTTAGGGTGGGCATTCCGCGCAGGCTTCGAAACGGCTTGTGTTAGAGGGCTATTGTCCTCGAGCGACGGGAAGCCGGAACATTGCGCCGGTCCCGAAGTCGGCTTCGAGGAGATCTGCCCCGACGGTCCCTGCTCCTCTGACACCCAGCCACGACATCTCCCTGAAGAGCGTTTCTGGACAGCTTTCGAATTGCCGACGATCCACTCCTAACGGCCTCGCTTCCTTTATGAGGGTTGTGCTCCGAACCCATCCAACGCCAATTTTCGCCTTTCTGTATTCGAGAGGCGTTGATGGCTCGTGGTTCAACCGATTTTCCAGGCAGCACACATGGTCATCCACCATATTGCGCGCCGGTTGCCCAGCCGGCAAAGGATCAAGATAAAGCTCCGCAATTTTGAGCGCCCGGGCGATGCGACCGTCGATGTTGTAGCGCTGTTGAAAGTTGATGTACTCGAAGAGGTCGCCGCCAACCGTCCTCGCGGGAATGGAGTTGCCATACATATCGATGCCCTCCAGTTGCGGGATCGCGCCTCGACCGGCATCAGTCGCTTGCGAAGATATTCGTCGATTGTGGGGCCGAATGATGATTGATTCATGGCCAGAGATTTGCGTCGCCTAAGAAAATGATTATCGGTGGTAGCCTTGTCTTGTGGCAACGGAATCGGCCAGCAAAATTCTCTCGATCGACGGGCAGGAAGTCCAGATCACGAACCCTGAGAAGTTGTACTTTTCTTCGCAAATAAAAGTCACCAAGCTCGAACTTGTTCAGTACTATCTCTCCGTCGCTCCGGGTGCGCTGGCGGGGATTCAAGATCGACCAATCGTCCTAAAACGTTTCGTCAACGGCGCCGAGGCGGAGGCGTTTTATCAAAAGCGCGCGCCAGAGAAGCGACCAGCCTGGTTGCGTACGGTCACTTTGTCGTTCCCTTCCGGCCGAACTGCCGAAGAAATCGTGGTCGATAACACGTCCGGACTTGCCTGGATCGTAAACCTTGGCTGCATCGAACTACACCCGCATCCGGTGCGCTCCGGCGACCTCGATCATCCGGATGAATTACGCATCGATCTGGATCCGATTCCCGGCGTTAGTTGGGATGATGTTCGCCGCGTCGCACTTGAAGTTCAGGGCTTTCTCGATGGAGTCGGTCTTCGAGGCTGGCCGAAAACCAGCGGCTCGCGCGGCATGCACGTTAATGTACGTATCGAACCGCGCTGGACGTTCACCCAAGTTCGCCGTGCGGCTGTTGCCTTATCGCGAGCGGTCGAGCGCCGCGCCCCAACACTGGCCAGTTCGAAGTGGTGGAAGGAGGAGCGTCATGGCGTCTTCCTTGACTACAACCAGAACGCGAAGGATCGGACGACATGCTCTGCCTATTCAGTGCGTCCGCTCCCAGATGCTCGCGTTTCGACTCCTCTTTATTGGGAAGAAGTGCCCGATTGCAATCCGGCGGACTTTACCATCTTCACAGTTACTGAGCGCTTCGCGAAAATCGGCCATCGGCATGCCGAGATGGATGCATCCCCTGGCTCGCTGGAAAAATTGCTGGAACTAGCCGATAAAGATGAAGCGGCCGGTATCGCCGACGCACCCTGGCCTCCGCACTTCCGCAAGACGGAAGGCGAGGCTGCGCGCGTGATGCCTTCCCGCGCGAAATCTGCCGCGAAGAAGATAGCAATAAAGAAGCTGCGCGTGAAGATGCCCTTGATTACGGTCGCGAATTCGCCTGATAAAGCGGCCGCGCTGGCGGGTCTTGAGCGATGGAAGGCCAAACATGCGGATATCGCAAGTCTGCTTGCCGTGGACGATGTGCTGGTCGATTCCATGCGAGGCCGCTCATCCACGTGGACACGCATCCGCATCAACCTGCGTCATGTCCCCGAAGAACAACGGCCACCGCAGGAAACTCCAGAGCCAGACGAAGATCCCACACGGGAGTGGCGAGAGCGTTGGAAGAACAGGGGTCCGGAATAGTGGCGTCCCTAAGGGGACTAGCGGTTGTTGGGTTTTCACCGCCGGAGCTACGTCGCCTTTCGCGACATACGTCTCATCGTCCCTGTGGAAAAATTGCCGCCAGTTCCTGGGGAGGAACAACTTCAAGCTGGGCGTAGGTACAATCGCTGGGCTTTTTGTCCGTTCGCCATCTGCGGAATTGCGCCGTGTGCCGAAAGCGATCTCCCTGCATGTGATCATAAGCAACTTCTACAATTAATTCAGGCCGCACTGGCTCCCACGACAAATCTTTGCCTTGGCTCCAGCGACTCTGTCCGCCGGGCATTCGCTTGACACCCTCATCATTCTCGGTCGCGTACTCAGCCCAAGCCTTCCACGGATGGTTCATCAGCGCATCTTTTCGATACGGCTTGAGAAACTCCACCAGCTCTTTTCGTTTTGCCGTGCTGAAACTCGCACAGACTCCGACGTGTTGCAAAGCACCGGCATCGTCGAACAAACCGAGTAGCAGTGAGCCGACCATTGTGTGCTCGCCTTTTTTATGCCAGCGGAATCCAGCAACTACGCAATCGCAGTCGCGTTCGTGTTTCACTTTAAGCATCACTCGCTTATTCGGCTCGTAAGTTCCTGCAGGATCTTTGGCCATCACACCATCCAAGCCTGCGCCTTCAAAGCGGCGAAACCAATCGGCGGCAATACTCCGATCGCTGGTTGCAGGTGTGAGATGAATCGGCGGTGAAGCTAAACCAAGCAGCGACTCCAGTTCGCGTCGCCGCTTTTGAAACGCCTCGCCGCAGAGATCGCGATCTCCAAGGCAAAGCAGATCGAAGAATACAAATGATGCGGGAATCTGCCCTGATAAAAGCTTTACGCGCGATGCAGCGGGATGCAGACGTAATTGCAGAGCATCAAAATCAAGCCCATGATTTTTGACGATGATCATCTCTCCATCGAGCACACAACGTGCGGGAAGCGCAGCGCGCAGTGGCTCCAGCAACTCAGGAAAGTAACGATTGAGTGGTTTTTCGTCGCGGCTTTGGATGAAAATCTCATCTCCATCGCGAAACATCAGCGCGCGAAAACCATCCCACTTGGGCTCGAAAATCCAATCGCCCTCGGCGGGCAATTCGTCTACTCGTTTCGCAAGCATCGGCAGGATCGGCGGATTTACTGGAAGGTCCACACCCCATGGTATAACGTGGCTTCATCTTTTGATCGCGGCTGAAAACGAGCCTTGTCCAATGAATCTCGACTACCTTCGCCGTTTCGCCGTCAACCAAAGTCTGTTCGCACCCACCACGCTGAAGCGCGCGCTGCACAGATTTGGCTTTGTGCAGGCTGATCCGATCCGCGCGCCAGCCCGCGCGCAAGACCTGATCCTGCGCCATCGTGTGAAGAATTACCGTGCCGGCGATCTTGAGCGCAACTACACGAAACTCGGCATCGAGGAAGACTTTTTCGTCAACTATGGCTTCGTAACCCGATCCTTGCAGGCGCTGATGCATCCGCGCTCGGACAACTGCGTTGGCCAAGGACAGCCCGCCTGGCCCGCTGCGCGCAGAAAACGCGCGCAGCTTTTGCTCGACTTCGTCCGCGAACGCGGCGCCGTACACCCGCGCGAGGTCGATGAGCATTTCTCCCATGGCAAGGTGAAGAATTATTGGGGCGGCTCATCGAACGCCACGACGCGTCTGCTCGACGCCATGCACTACCAGGGTGTGCTGCGTATTGTGCGCCGCGATGGCGGGGTTCGCATTTACGCCGCGCATCAGCACGAGCCGCGGCTAGCCGATGCAGATATCTGCCGCACACATCTCGATACCCTGGTTGACATCGCGATCCGCATCTATGCGCCATTGCCCGCGAGAAGCCTACCATTTCTGCTTCGGCGCTTGCGCTATGCCACCCCGCAATGGCAGGACGAAGTGACTGCTGCTATCCAGCGAGCCAAACAACGGCTCTCGCATGCGCAGGTCGAGGGCATCGATTGGTATTGGCCGGCCGAAGTAGATGCGGCGGGCAACATGCCACAAGATTCAGTCCGCTTGCTTACCCCCTTCGATCCGGTGGTCTGGGACCGCACCCGCTTCGAATTATTATGGGGATGGGTCTACCGCTTGGAAGCTTACACGCCGCCGGCGAAACGTATACGCGGCTACTATTCTCTACCGCTGCTTTGGCGAGATCGCGTGATCGGTTGGGGCAATTTGGCGGTAAAAAACGGTGAGCTACATTCAGAGCTCGGATACATTAAATCGGCGCCATGCGATCCCGCTTTCAAGCGTGAACTTGATGCGGAAATGAACCGGATGCGAACGTTTCTGGGTCTTTGATTCTACGCGGTTAGGTTGGGCTTAACTCAGGCTGTCTTTCTGTTGGGGCTCACCACGCGACGCTCCTAAATAAGCGCAAGGGACTCGATTTGATTTACCAGTTGCACGGTATCGACGGGCTTGAGCACATATGCATCGCATAACGTTTCGACTCTTCCAGGGCGCGTATTTCGGGAACCGCAGCCTTGCCGTCCATTTCGGGCATCATGATATCCATGCAAACCAGGTCGTACGCATTCCCATCCGTTTGCGCCAAACGAAAAGCATCGACTGCCTCTTTGCCATTAATGGCTACGTGGCACTCCCTTACGGGCTGACCGGAAGTTTACATTTTCACGCCTTCAGGCGGACTCCGACAACGTTGTCCCGAAGTCGGCTTCGAGGATATTTCGTCGATGGCAGGTCAGAGCCGAAGTGCATCGGGTTGGCGATCTCTGCCGACTCCGTCCTCTCGCAGCACCGGCACACATGAGTCTCGGGCGAGAATTGGACCCTAAATCACGTCAGTTACCGCCACGTTTCGCCCGATCAGATTTAGCCGACGAACCATCGAAGTTCTTGAAAAGCTAAGATGTCTCTTGTTTCCGCGACAAGGAAATCCTGATAGGCCAGAATTGGGCCCGCGAGGAACAGAAGTTACGGGTGCGGCCGGACGGAGCGACGTTGTTTTTCCGCCCAGGTCAAGCGGTCAAGAGAGGCTTAACGTGGGGACGAAACCGTCTCGCTTTACATTTCATTTGGCGGCCGTCAGGCGTTCGCCTTCTCCGACTGTGAACGTGACGTCAGATGATCTGGACTGGCGACCATAAAAACGCATCGGAGCCCGGCTCGCTTTGAAGGCATAGTCGAACGCCTGAGAGAGGGGTCGGCTCGTGAGAATACCGTAAAAACTCTCTACCCAAGCTGCCATCATTTTCGCGCTGACCATATCCCTTGCAGCTACTACGTTCGTCACACCGACCAGCGTTGCCCCCAAGACCAATGACTCGCAGCTGGTAATCACAACCAGCTGCGTTTTCGCCATCTCTAGCAACGAGGCGAGGGCATCAGCGGAAACGGTTTCAACTTCAGAAACGATGTTTTCACCAGTATTCGTATCCACTTCGCTAAAATACAAGTCACCCGTCCGAGGGCAAACAAATGCAGCGATGTGAACGATGTCGAATCGTCCTTTGCCCAAAAGCTCGCGTAGATCTTTAGACCTGAAGATTTTCTCGTGTGCGATATCAGCTGGGAAGGCTTTTAGCACAATCTCGAGCTGGTTTTCAAACCCCAGCTTCAAAAACTGTTGACTGGAAACGCAAAGAACGCGAGGATTTTGAATCACATCTGGGCTTTGCTGCTCACCACTAATCCGCATTACGTCAGTGCGATGCGTTTTGTATTCCCTCTCAAATGTGGCAACCTCTTCTGTGTATACCTGGAAGTCCACGTCAGGAATCTCCGAGCCCAACATCTCCGAGACTGAATCATATAGTTTTCTTATCCCCTCGGCACTCGAAGCATCGATGCCCTCTGACTCGCTTAAGGGGACGGGCAGTTGAGCGGGCTTGAGCCCGCTATGACAGACAGGGATAATCGTATCCCTCTGATTTGAGCCCCTCCCGCCTCAAAGTTTATCCAGGGACGGTTTACAGATTCGCTACTGCACAGAACGATGTGGATGGAAGCCTTACTGAGGGCAGTAGTCACTTCCGAGAGCCATTTAGTTAGATCCAACTGGGATACTTGTTCGATCTGACGACACAAACAAATCTACCAAGCCGATGAAATCGCGGGAAAGATGCCGCTTCAGAGCATCGGCGAGATTCGATTCGACGGTCAGGTGGCTCAAAAAAATCTGGAGCTTTTCCATTCTCATCAATCCTCCGACCGGAATTATGGGCTTGATTCGGCCAGGTGGATCCAAGAGTTAGTCAAAGAGGTTCGAGCCGCCTCCAGTTGCCGGGAATCGACCTCTCACTGGCGCTGGAGCTCCCACGACATACCCACTCCCTTGTAAGACCTCTTCCAGTGAAATAGTGAGTTCCGTTGCAGGAACGTTACGGTTCGTCCAGGTACGAACATCATGCGAGGGCGCGGCCGCCCGAAGTGAGCCAGAATCGGCTTGTGGGAAGTGAAGGAGGCAATTTCTGGTGTTATGCCCAGATCACGGGCCACCCTGAAGTATCGGCCAGGTCCAGTTTCCGGTTGGCTGACAATCCACCCCGAACCAACAAGCTGGCACCCACGCGGCATAAATACGCCGAGTCTGAGCCGGGATTCTTGGAATTGCAGTATTCGACGCAGATGACAAAACAGAAGAGCTTAGTCAAATATAATCGACGGTCACACATCCGGCTTGGCAGGCTGCTTCGGTGTGATGTTTTGGGCTACTACCCATGCGGCAGAGGCGATCGCCCATGAGATGAAGAACGCCGTCCACGGCAGCCGTGTCGTCGGGGCGGCCAGAATCGCAGGACCCCAAACGAGAAGCGTAAACAGGCCGATCATGCCCGCTTCCGCCCTCGCGGCCACACGCGGAAAGATCGAGAACAGCACGCCCAGACCGCAGGCGATCTGTCCGGCGCCGGTCAGGTAGGCCCAGCCAACACGATAAGGAAGCCACGCCGGTACCAACTCAGCAGTCTGCTTCACATACACAAGATGTGAGAGTCCGATCGGTATGAGAGAAACCGCAAAGAGCATCCGTGAAAGGTGGATGCCGTTCTCGCCCGTGGCGAATGTCAGTGGCGATCCCTGTCGCAGCCCGGCCAGCTTGGCAAACAAAACCCATCCTCCGGCCAGAAGCACAGCAAGCTCGCCAAAGCCGAGCCAAACTGCTTCCATCTGCGGCGCCACCAGCAGAGCGGGCACCTTCAGCAGGAGCCAGACGATTAGATATGGGAAAAGGATGCGAGCCGACCATGCCGCCGTGGCCCTTAAAAGCAGTCCAACACCACCTAATAGCATGATGAGGCCCGACCCATAGGCGAGAACCGTCCGGCCTGGGATCCATGGGGCGACGGGCTGCCACACCAACGCAAAATCGCCGTAGACCAGAGCGAGGATTCCAAGGCCGATCATCCCGACGGCGAAGGGTGTCAATGCAGGTTGCTGGCTTCGGGTCATCGGATTCCAACCTATTAAAAAGCCAGATTCATGTCAATCAATGGATGCCCGCCCACGCAATTGAATTTGTGAACTGGTCTACAAATGGGTAACCCGTCACATTCAAATGCAGGCTGCGATTCGAGGGATATACTTCCCGCATCGAGCAATTGAGGATCGGCCAGTGATCTGGCTCAAGGACGATGCTGAGCGGCAGCCTCGTCAGGGTTAGATAGATGGTTCGCTGGCGTTTGTTTCCATGGGTCATGGTTCGTTCACGTTACTCCGTTGCAATTTCTATCTTCCCGCCTTCCGCCTGCCGTGGCCGACTCTGTTATTCTGCCGGGCATGATTCTGGTCAATCGCCGGCTCGCCCCGTGGCTGGTTTTCCTGTTCGTGGTTCCATGCCTGCCCGCCCGCGTCACTCACGTCGAGATCGCGGCGCGTACGGATGTTCTCGATGGCAAGCCCTTCGGCGAGAGCGGTCCGTACGAACGCATTGCCGGACGCGTTTATTTCACAGTGCCCGTCGCAAACATCCACAACCAACCCATCGTCGATCTAACCAACGCGGTCAATCTGCAGAATGGCGAGGTGGAATTCTCCGCGGACTTCGTGGCAGTTCGGCCCAAGGATACGACGAAGGGCAACGGCACGCTGCTCCTGGAGAATCCCAACCGCGGCCATGCGCGCATCCTCTCGCTGGTCGATGGCGGCGATGAGGATCTGGCGAACAGCGTCGGCGATGCCTGGCTGCTGCGCAACGGTTTCACCGTGGTCGCGCTCGGCTGGCAGTGGGATGCCGCCGGTCCCGACGCGCTCCGCCTGTACGCCCCGGTTGCCAAAGATCATGGCAAGACCATTACTGGTCTGCTGCGCGGCGACATCATGCTCCCTGCCAAGGCCGACGAAATTCCGCTCGGCCACGTGATGATCGGAGCAATCGGAGGTTCGGAATACCCAGTCGCGCAGCCCGACGATCCCCGCAACACGCTCACGGTTCGCGACTCACGCGAGGGCAAGCGCACCTCCATCCCGCGCACCGAGTGGCAATTTGCCGCGATGGTCGACAGTAAGCTGACGCCGAGTAACCGGTCCATCCATCTCAACGGTGGCTTCGAGAGCGGCCGCATTTACGAGTATGTCTACGTGGTCTCCGATCCGGTGGTTGCCGGGCTCGGCTTCGCGGCCGTGCGCGACTTCGCCTCGTATGTGAAGCATGCGCCCGACAGCCTCACGCCCGCCTCCCGTGTGCTGGGCGAAGGCATCTCGCAGAATGGCCGGTTCCTGCGCGATTTTCTCTACCAGGGTTTCAACGCCGACGAAGATGGGCGGATCGCTCTCGATGGTGTGCTTTCGCACGTCGCCGGTGCGGGCCGCGGCAGCTTCAACTACCGCTTCGCCCAGCCCTCCCGCGATGCGCAGCCGACCTCGTCGATATTCTTCCCCACCGACATCTTTCCCTTCACCGATCAGCCTGAGGTTGATCCGCTCACCCAGGAGAAGGGCGGGTTACTCGATCGCGCGCTGCGCGAGCAGGTCGTTCCCAAGATCTTCTTCTCTCACACTTCGTACGAATATTGGGGACGCGCCGCCTCCCTCATCCACACCACCGCCGATGCCAAGCGCGACGCGACCATTGGTCCCAACGTCCGCATTTACCACTTCGCCGGCCTGCAGCATTTTTCCGGCCCGTTTCCGCCCGCGCGCGGGGAAGCCTGGTTGTTCGGACAAGAGCTCGAGTCGCCGCTGCCGATCCGCTTTTTCTGGCGCGCGATGATCGCCAACATGGATGCGTGGGCTCGCACCGGCACGACCCCACCGCCCAGCGCGTATCCCACCATCTCCGCCCATACGTTGGTGCCGCTGCGCGAGGTTGCATTCCCCCGGATCCCGCACGTGGAGCTCCCCAGCGAAACCAACACCGCTTACCGTCTGGACTACGGCCCGAACTGGCGCAACGGAATTCTTGCCGTGCAGCCGCCCCATGTTGGGGAACCGTTCCCCGTACTCGTGCCGCAAGTCGATGCCGATGGCAACGAGCTCGGCGGCATCCGCCTGCCCGAGATTTCAGTGCCGCTGGCGACTTACACAGGATGGAACCTTCGCGACCCCTCGATCGGTGGGGCATGGCAGCGCCTAGCCATGGAGGGGTCGTATCTCCCATTCCCCAAAAGCGCCTCTGAGCGCAAGCAGTCGGGTGATCCGCGCAAGTCGATCGCTGAGCGCTACCCCGATCGCGAGGCCTACCTTGGGAGGTTCACGCGTGCCGCCGACGAACTCATCCAGCAACGATGGATTTTGCCCGAGGATCGTGCGCCCATGCTGCGGCGCGGCGAGGAAGAGTGGGACTCGCTCCCGCACTAGGCTCGCGGCAGGCTCTGGATAACTTCCGGATCGCCGACCATCCGAGTCGATGGAGTGACTTGGTAAAGGCTACAGCCTTTTCGGGGGTGATCAAGGCCGAATGCCTTGGTCGGCCAGGCCATTGCTTCTTGGCAAACGTCTCCGACAAGGGATGCGCGGCCGCAGAGCTGGGTCGGCGGCGCGGGGAGCGATTTTTTAGCATCTACTCATATAGCACTACTCAATGCGTAATGGATCGGGCGAGGTCTCCGGGTACACCTCATAGTGCCGGACGCGGGCCTCCATTTCGATCAGGTAGTCGGAGTCGAAGTCGTAGTACTTGGCTAGGCTGTAGTCGTCCCCAGCGAAACGCTTGATGGCGTCGGCGTCGTCCCAGAACGTGAGCATCTCGAAATGCGTTTCCTCTCCTTCGGTGCGATACAAACACCACGCGCCACGATTTCCTCGCGTCTCCAGATACTCGGGAAGCGCAATCCTCCGCATGAGGTCCAGGTATTCGTCACCCTTCGAAACCGGAACCATTCCGTGCCATATTCGAGCGATCATCCAGTCCTCCCAAGCGAGCAAGTGCCAAGGAGAAGCTTTTCCAGCAAGGTGACAAGCCTGGTGGCGCATGATCGGTCAGGGTCAAGTCCAGGATCGTAAATTGTGAGTTCAAGGCCGAGTGCTCGCGGATGGCGGACGAGCGGAGTCAACAGTTCCACCACTTCGTTGATTGTCGGCCCACCCGGTTCAGGCGAATCCACCGCCGACATAACGGTTGGGTTAATCCCATCGGCATCCAGGTGAATCCAAAACCCGCGCGGCATCTCGCTCGACCCGGGTGACGTCAGCGATAGGAGTGTTGCCGCCGCAACCTCGGCCACGCCACGATCACTGAGGGCAGTACCGGGAATGTCGAGAATCGGAGACGCAGCTAGAGCCGCGTGACCATACCATGGCTGGGCAGCGTCGCGGCGACCGATCAGAACGACATCCTTGCCATGCACGAGAGGCTCGTCGCCGGCGAGCCGGGCCAAAGGCGTCTCGCCGCGACCGACGGCAAGGGCGAGGCACATGCTGGCCACCGAACCGGTGTGAGACTCTTCGGGCGTCGCGAAGTCAGCGTGGCCGTCGACATAGGCAAGACCCACCGATCCTTGCGCGGACGGTCGCGCACCCAAAAGGCATCCAAGCACGATGCTGCAATCGCCGCCCAGCACGACTGCAAAGCGGCGGGTCGCTGGTTGCCGCCTCCACTCGCTCGCCGAGCGTCCGGCAATAGGCAGCGACTTCGGCTTCGTTCCGCGCCCGGCCCGGTGGACGGACGTAGTCTCGATACGCGGGCGGGATGACATCGCCCAGATCGCTGGCACGCAAGCGTTGCACAAGGCCAAGCTCGCGGAGAACTGCCGGGGCCCGGTCAAGCTGCCTGGTTTCGCCCGTGTCGTAAGGCCGGATGCCGATGCTCGACGGTGCGCCCACGATTGTGATGCTCTTGTCCATCGATGACTTCCTATCCTCACCATCAAACTCAATTTAGATGGTAAGATACCCCCGATCATAACAAGAGCCATACAACCTGTCAAACGGCGTTTGATGGTGATAAACTTAGGGAGTGGCTTTGAGCGAGCAACATCAGTTCAAACTGGCCGGAGGGCATCCGGCCCTCGACTTCATCAACACCGTGCACGACTGGACGGCACCTGAGCCACGGGACTACCTCAGTGAGTTCGCCGATGCAATTCGCTTCGGCGAAACGGCCGGCCTCCTGACTCGAGCGGATGTCCCGCGCCTGCGATGCCGGACGCCCCGCCTTGAACTGACGCGACTGAGAGAACTCCGCGGGTTGTTGAGGCGGATCTTCCAGATGCGGCTCTCGGGCGGAACGCCCAGCAGCCCGGACCTAGAGAAACTCGGTGCTGACCTTGCCGAAGCCGCTCGAGCAACCCGGCTAATGGCAGCGACTCAAAATCACCGATCCCCTCAGGTTCCGATGAGACGTGAAGTCACTGTAGAGAAGGCTGGCGATGCGCTCCTGCGTCTCAGAATCGTCGAAGCGGCGGTTGCGCTGCTGGTGTCTGATGCGATGCTGCGGGTCAAGTCGTGCCCGACCTGCGGTTGGTTCTTCCTCGATGTCAGCAAAAACCGGTCACGCCGCTGGTGCAGCATGGACACATGCGGCGCGGTCGCGAAGGCGCGGCGCTATTACCGGCGATTGAAAGAGCGCGCTGATCGCTGACGCGAGGATAATCGTGAAAAGTACTTCGGTGCCAAAACCCATGATTCATCCCTTTACCTGGTCGCCGACAATGACCGCCTCTGTGGTTGCCGGCTTGTCCTCCTCTTTCATGGCTGACTTGAAACCGCGGATACCTTCTCCGATTCCTTTGCCGAGTTCGGGAAGCTTCTTCGGCCCGAACACGAGCAAAGCAATTCCGAAAATGACCAGCAAATGCATCGGTTGAAACAGTCCTTCAAACATAAGAGCTCCTTAAAGTTGGGTGAAGAGCGCAAGCGGCCTCACAGCCGCTGGTATCAGCAATGCAGGCGCTGCGACCGGTAACTGGTTACAGCGCCCGCCAGGGAAGCAAGGGAGAGAACACACAACCATCAAAATCCGCGTTGGACCGAGTCCGCGGCGATGGCCAGCTGCATCGATAACTCAAGAAACGCACCCGATTGACCGATAAAGAGCCCGTCGTCAGTGAAAGCTTTGACGGTGGCCACCGCGCCTCCATTCTTCGTCGAGGTCGGTCGGATTACCGAACACCGCGGCAGACTCTTGCTGATGAAATTGCATGGCTCAGGCAGGATCTTGT
>Ga0137418_10003631_pt1 | contig 14176 bp, 12 predicted proteins | sample CZODoug3_1_2_16f_FD_122242 | JGI IMG/M metagenome (GOLD analysis project Ga0137418, IMG submission 122242) | Vadose zone soil fungal communities from Angelo Coast Range Reserve, California, USA - CZODoug3_1_2_16fungal (Hybrid Assembly) | ecosystem: Environmental > Terrestrial > Soil > Vadose...
GGCATCAAGCTCGAAAACATCAAGGTGGAAGACCTCGGCAAGGCGAAGAAGGTCACCATCGACAAGGACAACACGACGATTGTCGAGGGCGCCGGGACGACGGGCGCCATCGAGGGACGCGTCAAGCAGATCCGCGCCCAGGTCGAGGACACGACCTCGGACTACGACCGCGAGAAGCTGCAGGAGCGGCTCGCGAAGCTCGTGGGCGGGGTCGCCGTGATCAAGGTCGGTGCGGCCACCGAGACCGAGATGAAGGAGAAGAAGGCGCGCGTCGAGGACGCGATGCACGCGACGAAGGCGGCCGTCGAGGAAGGCATCGTCCCGGGCGGCGGCGTCGCGCTGCTCCGCGGGCAGGATGCGCTCAAGAACCTGAAGCTCGAAGGCGATCAGAAGGTCGGCGTCGATATCATCCGCCGCGCCATCGAGGAACCGATGCGCCACATCGCGACCAACGCGGGGCACGAAGGGTCGATCGTCGTCTCGAAGGTCAGGGATATGAAGCCGGACGAGGGCTTCAACGCCGCGACCGAGACCTACGAGGACCTGGTGAAGGCAGGCGTCATCGATCCGACCAAGGTCGTCCGCAACGCGCTGCAGAACGCCTCGTCGATCGCGTCGCTGCTGCTCACGACCGAGGCGCTGGTCTCCGAGATTCCGGAGGAGAAGAAGGACGCGCCTTCCGGGCCGCACGGCGGAGGCATGGGCGGCATGTACTAAGTGGAAAAGTTGAGAAGTGGAAAAGTGGAAAAGTAAGTAGGTCCGCCTCCAACGGTTCGAAGGTTCGCGTAGGCCGGGTCCTTTTGGACCCGGCCTTTTCGTTTATGGGTACGCCGTCGCGCTCAGCGGTGGCGGAGGCTCTCGAGGAGCTCGTACGTGCCGCGCTCGAAGCTGTCGTAGACGCCGAGCGCCTTCGTGTCGGCGAACGGCAGGAACTGCATCATGATGACGCCGGCCACCCCGCGCCGGCGATCGATCCAGAAGTAGGTGTTGTCGATACCGCCCCAGCTCAGGCTGCCCGCCGACCGCTTGCCGGGCATCTCGCGCGCGGTGATCAGGAATCCCAGTCCCCACTTGTCGCGCCCGTCGTCGACGAACGTGAAGTCGCTGCTCCGCTCCGGCATCGCGGTCCTGAGCGCGGCCACACTCAGCGCGCCAATGTGGTTGGCGGCCATCGCGTCGATCGATTTCGGCGAGAGCACGACCGCTCCGTTGAACCGGCCGTCGTTGAGCACCATCTGCTCGAACCGGATGTAGTCGACCGCGGTTGAAAACAGGCCGCCGTCGCCGCGGAATTCCGTCACGGCCGGGATCGGCGCCGATGGCTGTTCCACGAGCGAGCCGTCGCGCTGGCGGTTGTGGACCGTCGCGACGCGCGGCTGCTCTTCCGGGCGGACGTTGAACGAGGTGTCGCGCATCCCCAGCGGCTGAAACACCCGATCGTGGAGGTAGGCTTCGAGCGTTCGGCCCGACACCGTTTCCACGATCCTGCCGACCCACAACGTGCTCGGGCCGTAGATCCAGCGTTCGCCGGGCTCGAACACCAGCGGGCCCGCCTCGAACGTGTCGCCGTCGCGCGGCTTGAAATCGCGCACCGTCGGGCTCACGAAGTTGTACGCCAGCCCCGACGTGTGCGTGAGGAGCTCGCGGACGGTCGGCGGACGCCGGGCGGGCCGCACCGTGTACTCGCCGGTGGCGCTGGAGAAGGAGTCGACGACCTGAAGATGCCGGAAGCCGGGCAGGTACTTGTCCGCGGGATCGCCGAGCGCGACACGCCGCTGCTCGACCAGCTGCATCAGGGCCGCTGACGTGACGGCTTTCGTCATCGACGCGATGCGGAAGATCGTGTCGGCCGCCATCGGACGGCGCCGACCGGCGTCTCGCGCGCCGAACGCGCCGCTGTAGATGATGCCGTTGCGATCGGCCGCCACCGCCACGACGCCTGGGACGTCGCCGCGCTCGACGGCGGCCTTCAGCCGCTGATCGAGGCGCGCGACCGCGTCGGCTGGCGCCTGCGCCGCCCGCAGCACGCCGCTGACCGCGATGATGCCGACAACGAATGCGAGCCGCGCGTGGCGCATATTTCAAACGTTACGCCGTCGATGAGAGGTAGTATACGCAGTCGCGCTCGAGCGCTCGAGAGGAGAAATGTTGTGACTCGTTATTACAGGTTCGGGATTGCAGCCGCCGCGATTGCAGCCGTTCTCATAGGCGCCGCGTGCCGCCCCAGCGGGCCGCGAGTGTTCTTCGTCCAGCCGCAGGAGGGCGCGACCGTCAAGAGTCCCGTCAAGCTGGAATTCGGCGTGCAGGATTTCACGATCGCCGCGGTGCCGCAGGGGACCGTCTCCGAGACCCGGCCGTCGCTCGGCCACTATCACATCGGCGTGGACGCTGACTGCCTGCCCCCCGGCACGGTCATCCCGCGCGCCTCGCCGTGGGTCCATTTCGGCGACGGGAAGAACGTCATCGACATGCAGTTGCCTGCGGGGATGCACAAGCTGACACTCCAGGTGGGCGATGACCTGCACAGGACCATCGAAGGGCTCTGTACGACGACCTCAGTCAACGTGACCGAGTGAACCCCGATTCATGGAGCGCCTGGAGGCGCGCGAAATCAATCAGCGGAGGGTGAACTCGATTTCGAAGCTGACGAGCACCGCGACGGGCTCGCCGAAGCGCGTGCCCGGGACGAAGCGGAACTGCTTGGCAGCCTTGACGGCTTCCTGATCGAGGCCGAATACGGGGTCGAGCGAGCGCGTGATCTTCACGTCGCCGACCGTGCCGTCCGACATCACGACGCCTTCGAGCCTGACGACCCCCTGCATCTTGGCGCGCATCGCTTCGGCGGTGTAATTCGGACGCACGCTGCGCAGCAGGCGCGGCGATTCGACGCCATTGCCGGGACGGTAGACGCCGCCACCGGTCCCGCCGCCGCTGCCCTCGCCGAGACCCGAACCCTGGCCGTTGCCGATGCCGGTGCCCGAACCTGTTCCGGCGCCGCCCTTGGTGCCTTCCCCCTGCGAGGTCGTGTCTTCCTTCGATTCAATCAGGCCCGGCGATGTCTTATCCGCCGCGCTCATCGTCACCGCGGGAATATTGACCTTCTCCTCCTCAGGAGGCTTCACCTCCGGGACGGGCGTCGGCGCGGGTGCCTTTTCCACCGGGACCGTGATCTTCTCCTTGCCTGGCAGTTCAGCCTTCTTGATCGGCTCTTTCTGTTGATTGCCCCCACCGCCGCCGCCGCCGCCACGGCCCGGTTCAGCGAGCCACACTATTTCGTGAGGCGCACTGTTGAGGAGCATCGCGTGGTTCTCAAGGTCCGGCTTGTACCGCACGACCAGCAGGAAGAGGATGAGGAACGCCCCGTGGCTGATGACCGAAGCCGCCAGCGAGCCCCCGAGCCGTTTTTGCTGCTGTTCGAACAGAAAATGCACTTCCGGCGGCCCCGCAACAGCGTGGACGTAGAGGTGGCCCTGGGCCGGAGCGCGTTCAGGCGTGCTCTGCGGTGCGGTCGTCGGCATTACGGCGGCGTTTGTATGGCTCATTGTCACCGAGCAAGTCGAGGCACCGCAACTGCAAAACAGGTACCTCGACAGCGTCACCGACTTGGGACCGATTCCTCATTTGGATGCGCGAGGGTCGCGTTTGGCCGGGCGAAACTGAGGACAATTTACGTATCGCTCCATTTACGTATCGCTCCATGTCCCAACCGCAACAGGCGACCCGCCGTTGCGCAGCAGCACGTCGCGAGCGGTCTCGACCGGCGGGCGGTCGACGTGCGCGCCGACGAGAAACGCACCCCCCTCGATCCGTTTTTCCCAGCGCGCCGCCTCGCCGGCGTCGAGGCCCGCGTGCTCCAGCGCGCGCGAAACGTCGCCGGCCACGTGCCCGGCAGCTTCGCCGAGCGCGGCCGACAGCGGACCGTCCGCCACAATCGGCCCGATACCCGGTATCACGACGGCCACCGCGGCGGCCAGGTGCGCGGCCAGCTCCCCGAGTCGCGAGGCGGTCCGCGAGTCCTCGATCTCCGAGCCCGGCGACGCGCCCGTCGCCTGCGCCATCGCCCCTTCCTCGTCGTGAGAACGCGCCACGATGGACACGCGCTCGCGCGGAATGCCCAGCGTGCGCAGATCTTTCGCAGCCGCCGCCGCGGCCGCCGCGTCCTGAAAGAGCGCCATTACGAGAGCGTGGGACATTGGTGGCTACAGTAATTCAAAATGCAAAATGCAAGATGCAAATGCTACAAAGTCTCGCGACAACGAACTGGAAAGCGCGGCGACATTCGCCCCCGTTGTGTCGAACCATCGTACGGTTTGCATTTTTGAATTTTGCATTTGCATTGACCCGCGTCAGTCCGTCGTGTAGCCGTCCCTGGCCCGCACGCGCAGGCCGGGGTGATTCCCGGTCAGCGTGACGCGAATCGAGCGCCACTCGTGCGCACCCTCTTGTATCGGCTCGAGCGGCGCGTAGCCTAGCAGGTATTGATACCGAAGTTCACGCGCGATCGTTGACAGCGTCTTTTCGAGCTCCGTGGCGTCCTTGAGGAGGAACGACCGCCCGCCCGTCAGCACGGCAAGCTCCGCGAGAAACGCCGGACGCTGCTTGCCGAAGGTGATCGGGTAGATCAGCGCGTTGCTGCGGCGCGCGCGGGCCACGACGTCGGCCTCGGTCGCGCGGCTGTAGCGGTCGTTGCCGTCGGAGAAGAGCACCAGCGCCTGGCGGCCCGGCTCGGGCTCGAGACGATCCAGCGCCGCGACAATCGCATCGCGCAGCGCGGTCGTGCTCCACGGGTCGAGCGCCGAGATCGCGCGCGCCTGCGTGAAGCGGTCGGTCGCGAGCGGCGCAATCACGTCGGCGCTGCTGCTGATGGCCACGACCATCGACCGATCGCCGGTCTTCAACTGGTCGAGGAAGCTCTTCGACGCCTGCTTGGCGAGCTCGAGCGGCTTGCCGGCCATGCTCCAGCTGCGATCGACGCCGAGCGCGACGGTCAGCGGAAACTCGCCGAACGCGAACTGCTCAACCTGCTGCAGCTGATTGTTTTCGTACACCTGGAAGTCGTTTCGACGCAGTCCGGTGACGAGCTCGCCCTTCTCGTCCGTCACGGTCGCGTAGACCTCGACCAGCTGCGCCTGCGACGAAAAGGTCGCGAGCGGACCTTCCTGCTGGTCGCCCTGCTGCTGCGCGCGCGGGGTGGCCACCGCGCCGCCCGCCAGGACCAGCGCCGCCGCCACGATGAGCCGTCTCATTCTGGGAACCTCCGCGCAGTCCTGTTCAAAAGGCATTCCGGCCGCAATGACATGGTACAATTGAGCTTTCCCACGGCAACCCACGCTTGAGGTGACCATATGGGCCGCATCGGCCTTCCTGAGCTGCTCATCATCCTCGTGATCATCATCCTGATCTTCGGGGCCAACCGGCTGCCCGAAATCGGCAAGGGCATCGGCAAGGGCATCCGGAATTTCAAGGACGCGAACAAGGAAGACGAGAAGTTATAGCTTTTTTCTGGCCGTGCGCTCGCGCCGGCCGGGACGCTGCCCTTTCCGCGACTCGCGCGGCCGTTCCCGGCGCTGCTCCTTCTTCGGCTTCGTCCTGCTCCGCGGCGTCCCGCGACGCTGTTCCTCCTTCCGCACCGTATCGAGAATCTCGACCAGCCCGAGTTCGACCTGGCGCCGCTCCATGTCCACGCGGACAACCTGCACGCGCACCTTGTCGCCCAGCCGGTACACCTTCTTCGTGTTCTCGCCGCGGAGCACGTGCTGCTGCTCGAGGAAGCGATAGTAGTCGTCCGCCATGCTCGAGACGTGCACGAGCCCTTCCACGTAGTGTTCAACGAGCTCGATGAACAAACCGTACGGCGCCACGCCCGTGATGTAGCCCTCGTACTCGTCGCCGACCTTGTCCGCCATGAAGCGGACCTTCTTCCACTGCAGCAGCTCGCGCTCGGCGTCGTCCGCGCGCCGCTCCATGTCGGAGGTGTGCTTCGCAATCTCCGGCAGCTCCTCGTCGAGCTCCTCGCGCCGCGCGTCGGTGACCGGTCCGCGCCGCGACTCGCGCAGGCTGCGATGGACGACGAGATCCGGGTACCGCCGGATCGGAGAGGTGAAGTGCGTGTAGTGCTCCGCCGCCAGCCCGAAATGTCCGAGGCTGGCCGCGTCGTACCTCGCCTTCTGCATCGTCCGGAGCATCAGCGCCGCGATCGGCCGCTCCTCGGGCGTGCCGCGAATGCGGTCGATCAGCTTTTGGAAGTTCTTCGGCGTCACGGAACGCCCCGCCGCGCCGAGGCCGTAGCCGAGCGGCTCGATGAAGGCTTCGAACTCCGCCACCTTCTTGGCGTCGGGCGCTTCGTGCACGCGGTGCAGCGTCGGCACCGCGTGGTCGACCAGGTGCCCGGCGACGGTCTCGTTGGCCAGGAGCATGAACTCCTCGATGAGGCGGTGCGCGATGTTCCGCTCCGCGGGCACAATCGCCTCGATTTCGCCGTACTCCGAGAGGATCACTTCCGTCTCGGGCAGGTCGAAGTCGATGGAGCCGCGCCGCCGCCGGCGCGCGTTGAGGATCTCGAAGAGCTCCCGCATCAGCTCGAACAGCGGCACGAGCTCCTTGTACTGGTCGATCGCCGCCGCGTCGCGGTCGGCGAGGATCGCGTTCACCGCCGTATACGTCATGCGCGCGTCGCTGTTGATGACGCCGTCGTGCATCTCGTAGCGGACGACGTGGCCGCGCCGATCCACTTCCATCAGGCAGGACTGCACCAGGCGATCGACGTGCGGGTTGAGGCTGCACAGGCCGGTCGCGAGCTCTGACGGGAACATGTGGACGGCCCGCTCGGTGAAGTACACCGACGTGCCGCGCTCGTAGGCTTCCTCGTCGAGCGCGCTCCCCTCCTTCACGTACTGCGAGACGTCGGCGATGTGCACGCCGAGCCAGTAGTGCCCGTTCTTCAGCGTCTCCAGCGTGATGGCGTCGTCGAAGTCGCGCGCGTGCTCGCCGTCGATCGTCACCGTCGTCACGGGGCGGAAGTCGGTCCGTCCCTGAATGTCGGCCGGCTTCACGACCGACCCGAGGCGCCTTGCTTCCTGGACCGACTCGTCCGAATGGGCGTCGGGGATGTTGTGCTTGCGGATGATGATCTGCGTGTCGACGCCGGGCTCGTTGATGTTGCCGAGCACCTCGACGACGCGGCCGACCGCGCCGCGCGTCGCGGTCGGCCATCGCGTGAGCTGGACGACGACCATGTCGTTGGCGTCGGCGGACGATGACTGGCCGGACGGAATATGGATGTCCGCCGTGATGCGGCGGTCGAACGGGACGACGTACGCCAGGCCGCCGGAATCGGTCTCGTAGCGGCCGACGACCGTGTCGTGCGCGCGCTCGAGGATGCGGACGATGGCGCCTTCGAGACCGCGCGGCGTCTGCCGCTCGACGCGCACCAGCACGCGGTCGCCGTGCATCGCTTCCGTGAGGTTGGCGGCGGCGATGTAGATGTCCTCGCGCTCCGCGTCCTCGGGCACGACGAAGCCGAAACCCGCGGGATTGACCTGCAGGCGCCCGGCGACGAGGTCGCCGGCGTCGGGCAGCGCGTACCGATTGCCGCGCACCTGCGCGAGCTGGCCCGAGGCTGCGAGCCGCTTGAGGTCGCGCTTGAACGCGACGCGCTCGTCGCGCGGCACGCGCAGCAGGCGCGCGAGCTCGCGCGCCGACGCCGGATGGTGCACGCGCTCCTTGAAGAAGCTGAGAATCTGGTCGGTGGATGGCATTACCCGATCAGCGCGACCTGGACGTCGCCCACGTTCGTCCCGGTCGGGCCGGTGCGCAGCAGGTCGTCGAGCGCGCCGAAGAAGTGATAGCTGTCGTTGTTGTCGAGAAAGCGCCGCGGGTCGAGGCCGAGCGCCGCGGCGCGATCGGCGGTGGTGACGTCGACGATGGCGCCGGCGGCGTCGGTCGGGCCGTCGATGCCGTCGGTCCCGATGCTCCCAAACGCGAGTAGGCCGGGTCCTTTCGGACCCGGCGGTAGGCCGGCGGCGGCGGGTAGGCCGGGTCCTTCCGGACCCGGCAGATGCGCCATCATCGCCAGGGCGAATTCCTGGTTACGGCCGCCGACGCCGCTGCCCGTCACGTGAACCGTCGTCTCGCCGGCGCCAATCACGCATGCCGGGATTTTCGTGCCCGGGATCGTCGAACGCACATCCTCCGCGAACGCCCTCGCCGCATCGCGCGCCTCGCCTACGACAGGCCGATCGATCACGTGAACGTCGTAACCGCGGGATCGCGCGGCCTCGACCGCGCCCTCGACCGCCGTCATGCGCCCCCCGATGATGCGCGCAACCGAACGCGCGATTCGTGGATCCCCGGCCTTCGGCGTTTCAGGCACCTCGCCTTGCTCACCACGCCGAAGCCGCGCGACGACGGGGGCTGGATACGCGGCGTGCCCGTCTCGCCGCGCGAGCACGGCCAGCGCGTCCGCAAACGTGCTCGGATCCGGCATCGTCGGACCTGATCCAATCACCGACAGGTCGTCGCCGACAACATCAGAGATCACGAGGGTCACCACGGGCGCGGCGGCGGCCGCCGCGAGCCGCCCGCCCTTGATGCCCGAAAGATGTTTGCGCACCGTGTTGAGCTCGTCGATGTTCGCGCCGGCCCGCAGCAGCCGGCGCACCGTCTCCTGCTTGTCCTCGAGGCTGATGCCGTCGGCGGGCAGGGCCATCAGCGCCGAGGCGCCGCCGGACAGCAGGACGACGAGCACATCGTCGGGCGCGGTGGCCGCGGCGATGCCGAGCGCGCGCCGTGCCGCGCCGACACTGCGCTCGTCCGGGATGGGATGCCCCGAATCGTGCCACTCGGTGCGCGCCGGCAGGATATCCGGACGCACGGGCCCGATGCCCTCGATGGCGCGGAGCGGCCGGTCCGCCGACGAGGCGAAGGCGCCGAGCATCGGACCGGCGGCTTTCCCGACCGCAATCACGTCGACGTTGGTGGCTGATGTGAAGCGGCTGGCGAGGGACGGCTCGGCGAGCGCCACGCGAACGAGACGTCCCGCGCCGGCAGCATGCACCGCCGCGTGGAGAATGTCACGCAGGTCTTGACGAAGGAGTTGAACGGAACGGGTCAGTGAGTGTGTCGGGGATCGGACCAGGCCGAAAGGCCGGTAACGACGTCGAATTGTCTGAGGAGGCGGCTGACGACCTGGTCGGCGTCGGCGGAGGTGCAGAGGTGATCGAGCTGCGACATCACCTTGGTCAGCGCCTTTTCGACGTCCGTGATGGCGCCCTCGGAGTAGTACTCCCGCTGCTGTTCGAGGCAGCGTTTGCACTTCACAAATTCTTCGCGGTAGAAGTTCGAGACGGAATGAAAGCCGGGATCGCACTGCGGGCGGGAATCGGCCAGGAAGCGCGACAAACGGTTCCTCGACGCAGGCATATTTAGGATTTCGATCAGTCTAAGCGCCCCATCCGGGGGCTGTCAACGTGGGCCCCGGGGCCATTCATCCGGCATGCCGGGACGCGGCAAAACCGCCCGCCGCCCCCACGACCATGGCCCCCGCGACCAGCAGTGCCACCGTTCGAACAGGCAGGAACTGCAGGACGGCGCCATCGAGCATGGTGCTGAGCTCGCCGCCCCACAGCGCGCGTACGACGATAAAACCGGCCCAAAGCAGGGCGATCGCGAGCACCGCTCCGAGACCGCCCTGCAGGAATCCCTCGGCGATGAACGGGCCGCGAATGAACGCGACCGGCGAACCGACCAGCTTCATGATTTCAATTTCGTCACGGCGGGCGTGCAGTCCCAACCGGACCACCGCGGCCACCGTGACGGCGGCGGCGACGGCCATCAGCAGCGCGAGCGCGAAGCCCGCCCCGCGAATCGCGTTCAGCCCGCTCGACACGCGCGACAGCCATTCGCGGTCGTAGCGCACGTCGGCCACGCCGGGCTGCGCGGCAATCCGCGTGACGAGCGAGTCAGCTCGTCCGTTCTGCTCGGCGTCCGCGCGCACGCGCACTTCGAGCGAGGCGGGAAACGGGTTGTCGCCGAGATCGCTGGTGAGCGACGCGAGATCCGCGAACTGGCTTCGGAAGCGCGTCAGCGCCTCCGCTTTCGAGACGTACTCGCGCCCCTCGGTCACGCCGCTCTGATCGATGGCCGCCTCGATGGCGCCTCGCTGCTCGGACGTCGCATCGTCTCGAAGAAAGACCGAGAACTCGCTCGCCGCGGTCCATTGCGTCAGCAGGCGATTGACGTTCCACGACACGAGCAGGATGGCGCCGAGCACGACCGCCGCCAGCGTGATGGCCAGCACCGCGAAGGCCGTCGAGCGGCCGGTGCGCCAGAGGCTGCCCCACGCTTCGCGCAGCGCGTAGTCGATGGCTCTCATGCGATCTCGACGATGCGTCCCTGGTCGAGCGTAATGGTGCGCCTGCCGACCAGGCGGATCAACTCGCGGTCGTGCGTGGCGACGAGGACGGTCGTGCCGCCCGCATTGATTTCACGGAGCAGGTTCATGATCTCGAGCGAGAGGTCCGGGTCGAGGTTGCCCGTCGGCTCGTCGGCCAGCACGAGCGCCGGGTCGTTCACGAGCGCGCGCGCGATCGCGATGCGCTGCTGCTCCCCGCCGGACAGGTCGCGAGGGTACGCGTTCATGCGGTGCTGGAGGCCCACCCACTTGAGGACCTGGTGCGCGCGGCGCCGCTGCTGGTTCGACGGCACCCCGAGGACTTCGAGCACGAACGAGACGTTCTCGAAGACGGTGCGGGTCGGAATCAGCTTGAAGTCCTGGAAGATGAACCCGACGCCGCGGCGGTACTCCTGGACGTCGCCGCGCGAGAGCGTGGTGAGGTCGTGCCCGTTGACGAAGATCTCGCCTTCGCTCGGCTTCTCCTGGCAGAGGAGCATCCGCAGCAGCGTCGATTTGCCGGCGCCGCTCGGACCGGTGAGGAAAACGAATTCGCCCTTGTCGACGGTGAGCGTCAGGTCCTGCAGCGCGTACAAGCCGCGACTGTAAAGTTTCGAGAGGTGGTGCGTCTCGATCACGCTGCCTGTGCACCCGGCCCCGAAGGCGTTACTTGTTCGATTGGATGCACTCAGTATATCTCACTACGGACGATAACTCACAAGCTCGACACGCACATGGCCGAAGCCGGCGTCGAGGTCGAGCACCAGCGGCACACGGCGCTCGTCGTTGCTGAGCCAGATGGTCGAGGCGAGCGGCTGTCGATCCTCGACGCGCCGCTGCACCACCGGCGACAGGCGAAGGGCGTCGACGGTCTTTCCCTGCACGTTCACCGGTTCGACACCGTCCACCGCCAGCTCGACGACAAGGTTACGCCCGGCCTCGTTGACGGGAAACCTGATCCGTTCGCCGGCACGCAGCGGCAGCGTCCGCACGTAGAACAGCGCGGCGATCGCGTCGCGCGCGTGCGGCGCCATCGGCAGCACGATCGCGGCTTCGCCCCGGGCCTCCGCGACGGTCGGGCCGGCGCGGACGACGTGCGCGCGATCGTCGAAGACGAAGGCGCGCGTCACGTGTCGTGTGCCCTCGTTCTGGTCGCGCTCGTGCACCTGCGGCAGCAGGGCCGCGTCCGCCTGCGTCGCGAACACGTCCTGCGCCTCGAAGAACCGCGCCACCCACGGCGCGGTCGTCGCGGTGACGACCAGGCGATACTCCGGCGCCTCCACACCGATGGAGATATCGCCCGCGGAAAGATTCACCCCGGCCCCGCCCCAGTCGACCCTGTACCGCGCCAGCTCTCCCACCCTGAATGGAATGCGCCCCGTGGCGGGAGGCACGACGGTCGCCGCCGTGGCGAGCCGTGCTTCCAGCGCCGGCGTCCACACGAGCTCATAGATGGTGGCGCCCGGGAAGCGGGCGCGCAATCTGTAGGGTTCAGAGGGTTCAGTGGGTTCAGTACGTTCAATGGGGTCCCGCGTGACGACGAAGCGCACGCGCGCGTCGTGGAGCGCGGCAAGGGCGTCCATCGACGGAAACGTGTTGATCGCGTCGGCGAGCGGGCCGTAGAACGATGGGCGCTGACCGCTGTAGCCGTTGACGATCCGCCGATGGTGCTCGAGCGACTGCACCATCGCAGGGGTCGCGTCGATGTCGAGGCCAACAGGAAGCACGGCAACCGCCCCAGGACCAGGCTCGCGCGCCAGCCATTGCCCCACATCGGTGTGCAAGGCGGGTGCGGTGGCAAGTGTGGGTGGCAGGTGCAGCATCTCGAGGGTGACGGCCGTCACGAGCACGAGGACGAGCCAACCACCCGTTCTTTGTGCTCTGAGCTCGCGTACGCCGAGCGCCGCAAGCACGCTCAGGCCGAAGATCACGAGCACCGAGAAGCGCGCCGGCGCGCGAATCGCGCCGAACCCGAACACGAAGCGATGAGCAGCCGCGTAGATGGCGCGCGCGCCGTCAGGGCCCAGCGAGAAGACGAACCCGAAGGCGACCAACGCGATCATCGTCACCACGGCCGGCTTCGCGTCGCTTCGCCAGCCACGCCAGGCGCCCACGATTGCGAGCGCCATCAGCACGAAGCCTGGAAAGAGCTCGCGCTCGGGGCCCGTGCGCGGCGGCCCCGCCTCCGCTCTTCGAGCTTCGGCGGGCAGGTCGGCGGCCAAGACGTTGGAGGGAGGCTCCTGCGGACGCAACAGGCCAGTTCGCCCGTATAACACGTTGCCCGGCGGCGCCTGCAGATAGCTCGAGGCATACGCGGCGCTGCGGCCTGCCTCGTAGAGATTCCGGCCGAACCCTTCGCGCTGCGCCACGCGTCCGTAGACGATCGCGACCGGCATGACGAGAAGCCCCGCGAGGGCCGCCGCGTACGACAGCCGCCGCAGCACGGCGGTGTTACGCCATCGGCCGATGCCGGCGGCCAGTGCGACGCCGCCGACGACCAGCGCGAGGCCGCCGATGATGCCGTAGTACACCGACGAGATCGCCTGCAGCGCCGCGGTCACGGCGAGCAGCACGAGGTCGCGCGGGCGGCGGCCGGCCAGCAGCCGGTGCAGAAAGAAAAAAGCGAGCGGAAGAAAGTAGAGCGACTGCAGCTGCAGGTGAATGAGGTGCGCGAAGTGGTAGGAGCCGAATCCCCACGCGAGCCCGGCGAGATAGGCTCCCGCTTCCGTGCCAATGACCGCGCGCACGAACAGGTGCATGGCCAGCGCGCTCGCGACGAGCGACGCGAGGAGCAGCACGTTGTAGCAGAGCACGACGTCGTGCGTGACGGCGTAGAGCGGCGCGAGCAGCACGCTCTGCAGCAGCAGGTGATCGGAGTACGCCAGCGTTCCCGCCGCCGGGTAGAAGATGTTCGCGTTGAACACCGTGCCGTCGAACAGCGACGCGGGGTTGGAGAGGACCGCCTGCATCCCCCATCCGAGGATCCAGAGATTGAGATAGGGATCGCCCGGACCGGACGGCGCGCCGAGCAGCGCGCGCGGATGGAGGACGAGCGGCCAGGTCGTCACGGCCGCCGCGGCAAGGTACGCGACGAGCGGCCGGAGCCAGCGGCGCACGGCTAGCCCTGTTGGAGCTCGCGCCTGAGCAGCTCGTTGGCGAGTGTCGGATTCGCCTTGCCGCCGCTCCCCTTCATGATCTGCCCGACCAGGAAGCCGAAGCCCTTCGTCTTGCCGGCACGGTATTCGGCAACGGTCGCCGCGTTGGCCGCAATGACGTCGCGCACGATGGCGAGCAGCGCGCCCTCGTCGCTGTTCTGCGCGAGGCCGTCGGCGGCAACGATGTCGTCGGCCGAACGGCCGGAGTCGTACATCTTCGCGAAGACGTCCTTCGCCGTCGAATGGCTGATGGTGCCGCTGTCCACGAGCGCGATGAGGCCGGCCAGCGCCGCGGGCGTCAGCGGCACCTGTTCGATGGCCGCGCCGCGGTCTTTCAGGGTGCGCAGCAGCTCGCCCATCACCCAGTTGCTGGCCGCCTTCGCGTTGCCGGACGCCGCCGCGACCTTCTCGAAATAATCCGCGAGCCCCGACGAGGAGGTGAGCACGCCTGCATCGTAGACGGGCAACCCGTAGCTCGCGACGAAACGCTGACGCCGCGCCTCGGGCAGCTCCGGCATGCTACCGCGCACCGCGGCGATGCGCGCCTCGTTCACGACGAGCGGCGGCAGATCGGGCTCGGGGAAGTAGCGGTGGTCGTGCGCCTCCTCCTTGCTGCGCATCGACACCGTCC
>Ga0137418_10003635_pt1 | contig 14170 bp, 13 predicted proteins | sample CZODoug3_1_2_16f_FD_122242 | JGI IMG/M metagenome (GOLD analysis project Ga0137418, IMG submission 122242) | Vadose zone soil fungal communities from Angelo Coast Range Reserve, California, USA - CZODoug3_1_2_16fungal (Hybrid Assembly) | ecosystem: Environmental > Terrestrial > Soil > Vadose...
AAGGACAAGGACGCTTCGAGCAAGATCGCCTGGCCGAGAAATGCCGTTAACATAATCAAATAAGGCGCCATAACGTTGGGCAGCAGGTGGCGGGAAATAATCCGCCAGTGACTCGCACCAAGAATCAGCGCCGCTTCAATAAAGAGCATCTGGCGCAACGCCAGCGCGCTGCTGCGCACGACCAACGCGGCGCGCGGAATCATCGGGATCGAGATCGCCAGTATGACGTTCCAAACACCGGAGCCTAAAACCGCCACGACCACGAGCGCCAGCACAATCAGAGGAAACGACAATAAGATATCCATGAGGCGCTGCATCAGCAGATCGATTTTGCCGCCGAAGTAGGCGCAGGAGGCGCCGATCAGAGCGCCGATGCTCGTGCCGACGAGAGACGAGCAAAAGCCCACCCACAGAGCGGTGCGCGAGCCGTAAAGGATGCGCGACAGCACGTCGCGGCCGAAAGAATCCGTACCGAGCCAATGCCGCGCGCCCGGCGCCTGAAACATGGCGCCGTAGTCGTTTTCCAAGGGATCGTAGGGTGAGAGAAAATTTGCCAGCAGCGCGGCGATAATCATGAGCAGAATGATCGCCGCGCCGGCGCCACCCAGCGGACGGTCACAAACGAAATTGCCGGCGATCCCAAACCACCGTCGAAGCATTGCGCGCATCGATTCAGCTCGGATCTATAAAACGACTAGCGATAATGAATTCGGGGATCGAGCCAGGCGTAGAGCAAGTCGATCAAGAAATTCATGAAAATGAAGACGAAGGAGACGAGCAAGACCAATGCCTGGGTCATCGTGTAGTCGCGATGAGTGATCGATTCGACGAACAACATGCCGATGCCATTCAAATTGAACACCTGCTCGGTTACGACCAGGCCGCCGATCAGAAAAGCGAACTCCAAGCCGATCACCGTCACGATCGGCAAAAGCGCGTTGCTGAGCGCGTGCTTGACGACCACCGCGCGCTCCCGAAGCCCTTTTGCCCGCGCCGTGCGCACGTAGTCTTCACGCAGCACTTCCAAGACCGCGGAGCGGGTCATGCGCGTCGCCATGGCGGAATAGCGGTAGCCGACGGCCAGCGCCGGCCAAATGAGCTGGGCCAAATTGGCGCGCGGATCAATCCAGAAAGACGTGAACGTCAGCGGCGGCATCCATTTAAACACGATGAGGAAGCCGAGAATGATCACGATGCCGAGCCAAAACGACGGCATCGCCAGCCCGGCGATGGAAAAAATTCGCACGGCGTAATCGACCCAGGTATCTTGCTTGAGCGCCGCCAGGGTTCCCAGAGGAACCGCCAGCAGCATCGCCACCACAGTGGCCATCACCGCCAGCTGTAAACTCAATTCGAGACGAATCTTGATCTCTTCAATAATCGGCCGTCCGGTCCACATCGAGTCGCCGAAATCGAATCGCGCGATCCCGGCAATCCAGCTCACGAACTGATAGGCTAAAGGTTTGTCGAGCCCCAGCTGTTTTCGCTCGCGGTCGAGCGCTTCTTTCGGGGCGAATGTGCCGCTGCCGGCGTACTTGAGCTCGACGATGTCGCCGGGCGCCACCCGCAGAAGAAAAAAAACCAACAGGGCAACACCGAACAACGTCGGAATCATCAGCAACAAACGCTTGAGAACATACTGACGCATCGGTCAAATTCTGGAATTTTGAATTTTGTATTTTACTTTCCTACGGCGCCAGCCACACGTCGCGCAGATCCTGGTTGACGTAATGGCTCGGGCCGATTTTCCAGCCCTTGAGCCGGCTGCTGTGCGGCACAATCCGCTGCCACCAGAGCAGCGGAAATTGATAAGCCTGCTCGCCGATGGCGCGCCTTTCCATTTGCCGGATAAGCGGCAAGCGTTCTTTTAGATCGAGCATGCGGCCCCTCTGATACGCGATGTGCAACACCAAAAGGCTAATCGCAACTGTCATTTCGAACAATACCGTTCCTCTGCGCCAGTGGCGAAGCGCAGTCTTGTTCCCGGTCGTGCGTCAGGTTCCGATTATCCGACTATTCGGGCATTGAGCTTCGTATTTTGAAATCATCTGCGAATGATCTAGTGTAATGTGAGTGCGGATGCTCGAAACTCCGTGGACGAGAAGGAGTTGGCGCGAATGAAACTAGAGACGAAGGCTCAAATCGCTCGGGCCACCCTATCGCTGCTTGTGATCGTGACTTCTCTGTTCTTCCTTGGCGTCCTCGTGCTGGTTTTGTGCGCGGGCCTGGAAATCAATCCTTTCAGGGAAACGACAACTTCATTTCTGCTTGCTGCTTTTGCTGGACTCGCTGGCGTCGCGGCAATTCTGGTGCTTCTCAATGTTGCAGCTAATATGAGCCTAATTGCTGACGCGAAGATCGCGGAGCTTAGGATTGAGTCGCGGCCGGACATGCTGAGAAAGTGGCTCATTGCGTTTGGATTGACAGCCGCAGTTTTGGTTTCTCTCGTTTTTGGTGGCACCTATTTGTCAAAAGAAAGGTTCTTGGGGCTTGTTCACACACAAGCAGATGAAGTTCTGAAGACGAACAGGAACCTTCTGGAGGAGGTCAGCCGGTTATTGGCGTCTGGCAAGGAAGAGGACTACAGGCGGATCGCCGAAATCCGAACTTTCCTGCAGAACCAGCGAAGCGGCTTGCCACAACTCACAGTGATCTACTCTGGGAAATTTGCTGACAAGGTAGCCTTTTACAAAGTCAACGAGTACTTTCCCGAATATCAGGAGACCAAGGCCTATGCTCCTACTTATTTCACATGCACGCAGAATCTCGACTGCGATTACTTAACGAGATTTTTCTCTGGCGGAAAAGTCGACATTCTGCAGAAATACACACTCCGCGGCGATCAGTTCTATATATACATGCCGTTTATTGGCAATGAAACACGATTTGTCTTGCTCTTCGATCGCAGAAATAGCTATGGAAAGCTAGGTTCTTGATCGAATTAAGTCTGAAATTTCACTCAACCTTGTGTATGCGTGCCTCGAACTGAAGGCATAGTTCCGAGGAGGGCCAGATAACGTAAGTCCGGTAAACGCATTAATCGAGGACTGCCCCGCTACTTCTTCCTGTGAGAGTTGAGAAACCAAAGCCTGACGGGTACACTTACCTATTGGGTTTTCGGGCTTTCCCGAAACAATACAGAATTCTGCCGTGGCGCAACGCTAGGCGGCGAGTGCAAGCGAACAAAGGAGAAGCTGAATGGCTTATGTGATTGCCGAGCCGTGTATCGGCACAAAAGACACCGCGTGCGTGGATGTTTGCCCGGTGGACTGCATTCATCCCCGCAAGGATGAAGCAGAGCACGAGGGAGTGACCCAGCTGTACATCAATCCCACCGAGTGCATTGATTGTGGTGCGTGCGTCCCGGTGTGTCCGGTGACCGCGATTTTCGCGCTGGAAGATCTGCCGGAGAAGTGGCAAGCGTTCACCGCAACCAATTCGGAGTGGTACGCCAAGAAGTAGTCTGGCTAATGAGGAGTCAAAAACGGCACGCCATCGCGTGCCGTTTTTATTTGCGCCGTCGCCGATGGCCCTAACGGACAGAAGCTGCCAACCCTCTTTTGGGAATCGACATCTATAAGCAGGGCAGGGAAGCCAACTAAGGATGCAATCCATACACCGTCCGCGAGAAATCTCACTAATGATTGCCTGCCTCGTTTTGGCGATGGCTTTGGCGGATCGTTCCGCTCTCGCACAGCAGTCTTCGGCCGCTGCCCCCAGAAACTCCCAGCCTGCGCATTCATCATCGATTGTGGGCGAATGGGCCGGCACGCTGCAGGCCGGCGAAACACAGCTTCACCTGGTGCTGCACCTCTCGAAAGATGCGCAGGGTGCATGGCAAGCGAAGCTGGACAGCCTGGACCAAGCCGTTTTCGGCATGGAAGCCTCGCGCATCTTGCAAAGCCAGGACACTCTGAGTTTTGAGCTGGACTCGGTCGGCGGAAAATTTCACGGCACGCTTTTGCCGGATCACAAAACGATCCGCGGCATCTGGGAGCAGGGCGGCACGGCATTGCCGCTGAAGTTTGAAAAACGCGTGGCGGGATCCGAAGCGCGCTTGGCTGCGAACGCCATTTCAAAAGCGGAAGGCACCTGGCAAGGCGCCATCGAAACCGGCAACATGCGCATGCGGCTGCAGTTGCACATCGCGCACGACGAAAAAGGCCAGTTGATTGCCTCCGTCGATAGCTTGGATCAGGGCATCGTGGGAATTCCCGCATCGCGAATCACCGAAAAATCCGGCGAACTTAAATTCGAAATGCCCGCATTCAACGCCGAATACACCGGAAACTTGAACGCCGCCAAAAACGAAATCACCGGCCAATGGAGCCAGAGCGAAAATTTGGAAACGCTGGATTTTCGGCGCTCGGAAAAAGTGCTGGAGTTGCGGCGTCCACAAAATCCCACCAAACCATATCCGTACCGCGCGGAAGAGGTCGCCATCGCCTCCAGCGATGGCAAAGGAACGCTCGCCGGAACTTTGACCGTGCCGCTAGGAGCAGGTCCTTTTCCCGCCGCGGTCTTGGTCGGCGGCTCCGGACCAAATGATCGCGACGAGACCACCGCCAGGCACCAGCCGTTCCTGGTCTTGGCCGATTTCTTAACTCGCAATGGCGTCGCGGTGCTTCGCTACGACAAGCGCGGCATCGGGCAATCCACTGGAGTCTTTTCCGATGCTACTGTAAACGACTTCACGCAGGACTCGCAGTCCGCTCTGGCGTTTTTGAAGTCCCGCAAAGAAGTTGACCCCAAACGGATCGGCCTGATCGGACACAGCGAAGGCGGAATTCTCGCATCTCTGGTGGCCACCCGCTCCGCGGACGTGAGCTGGGTTGTGCTGCTGGCAACGCCTGCTACCACCGGCGAACGAACCTTGCTGCGCCAATCGGAATTGATCGCTCGCGTTGGCGGCCTGCAGGAAGAGCAGATCACCCACAGCCTGGAGTTTGATCGCAAAGCCTATGCCGCCGTTCGCCAGGAAAAAGACCCGGCAGCGTTACAGAAAAAACTGGAATCGCTGGTCGTACAAAGCGGCATGGGCGCGGAGATGCCGCCGGCAGCTCTGCAGGCGCAGCTCCGGCTGATGACTTCCCCATGGTTTCGGGAATTTCTGGAGCTTGATCCGGAGCCGCTGCTGGAAAAACTGAAGTGCCCGGTGCTGGCGCTTTCCGGCGACCGCGACCTGCAAGTCGATTCAACCGAAAATGTTCCGCTGCTGCGCAAAGCCTACGAAACCAGCGGCAACAAAGACTTCACCGTGGTCGAAATCGAAGGCGTCAATCACCTCTTCCAACGCGCGCAATCCGGCTCGCCGGCGCTCTATGGCGCAATTGAGGAGACCATTGCTCCAGAAGTGCTAACGTCCCTCGGCAACTGGGTGGCTACTCACACCGCGCCATAAATCGTTGCGAACTGGTAGCACCTAACCGCGGCTACGCCTTGCAATTGCGGCGCTCGCGGTATCATTAAGGATGGAGCCCAGAACCGTCCCCGTGCCGCCAAAATTTCACCTGTCTCTGCTGTTTCACGCGCACCAGCCCGTCGGGAATTTCGAGGACGTTTTCGAGCGTTGCTACCAGCATTCCTACCGCCCTTTCGTCGAACACCTGGAAAAACACGCTAAAGTGCGCGCCGCGTTGCATTACTCTGGGCCGTTGCTGGTTTGGATCGAGCAGCATCACCCGGAATATTTTGAATTGCTCCGCTCCTTGGTCAAATGTCAGCAAGTGGAAATGGTTGGTGGCGGATTTTACGAGCCGATTCTGGCTGTCATTCCGCCCGAGGATCAGCACGAACAGATTGAGCGCCTCTCGGCCTACATCGAAAAACATTTTGGCAAACGTCCAACCGGCGCATGGCTCGCCGAGCGCATCTGGGAACCTCAGCTTCCTTCAGTGCTTGCAGCCGCGCAGGTAAGTTACACGTTGGTCGACGATTTTCACTTTCTGGCCGCGGGATTTGAGCCACAGGAACTTTTTGGCGCCTATCAAGCCGAAGATCGGGGAAAGTGCGTGCGCCTTTTCGCTGGCCAAAAGGCGTTGCGCTATTTGGTGCCATTCGGAAAAGTTGAAGACGTCATCAAATATCTGCGCGACGCAGCGGCTACTCACCCCGATGGTGTCGCAGTGTTTGGCGACGATATGGAAAAATTTGGCGTGTGGCCCGGAACTTTCGAGCATTGCTACGAGAATCACTGGCTGGAAGATCTGCTCACCGCGCTCGAAGAAAATTCCGACTGGCTGAGCATTACTCCGCCGGGCGATTACGCGGAAACCCACGCCGCGCTGGGCCGCGCCGACTTGCCCACCGCATCGTACCCAGAGATGACCGAATGGGCTCTGCCTACCGGCGTGCGGCAGCGATTCCACACCGTACAAGAGGAATTTGCCAAACGCCCCGAGGTCGCAGCGTTTTTACGCGGCGGCTCGTGGCGCGGATTTTTCCGCAAGTACGCCGAATCGAATTTGTTGCACAAGAAAATGCTTCGAGCCGGCACCCGCCTGGCCGCCGTGCCACAGCGCCGAACCGAGGCTAAACCAGCGCAAGAGAGCGCCGAAGCTCGCGACCTGCTCCTGCGTTCGCAGTGCAACGACGCCTACTGGCACGGCGTTTTTGGCGGCCTTTACGCTCCCCATCTTCGCACCGAATTGTGGCGCAGCCTGATTCGCGTGGAAGCTGCCGCGGACAAGCTGATACCCGGCGGACAAATAGGCCGCGTCGAAATGCTCGATTACGACGCCGACGGCAAGAACGAACTTCTTTTCACCGGCCCGGAATACCAAGCACTTCTCAAGCCGTCCGATGGCGGCACGCTCGCTGCTCTCGATTTTCGCCCGAGCGCGGCCACGCTCATCAACTCCATGCAGCGCCGTCCCGAGGCCTACCACACCCGTCTGCGGGAAGCTTCCAACGCCGCAGCGGGAGCCGTCACTTCGATTCACGAACAGACTCGTGTGAAGGAACCGAACCTCGACCGTTTTCTGAAGTACGATCGCTGGCCGCGCCACGCGTTTCGCATCCTGGTTTTTGATCCCAAGCGCACGCAAACCGATTACGAAACACTGCAGCTGATGGAAGACGCTAACCTCGCCAGCGGAGAATTTTCCGTCAGATCCTCGGCGCCCCATCAGGCCGAACTATTTCGCGAGACCGTGCTCGGCGGAAATGTTCCGGGGAACGAAGCGGTTCCGGTCGACGTCACCAAGCGATTTTCTTTTGGCCCAGCTCCGGGTGGCTGCGAAATTTCCTGCGAAGTCGGCTTCAAGCTTAAGCAAACCGTTGATCGCGCGGTCATGGTTGGTATCGAGACCATCGTCAATCTGCTGGCGCCCACGGAACCTGACCGCTTTTTTGAAACTCCTTCCGGCCCGCAGGGTTTGCGGTACAGCGGAGCGTTGCCCGGACCGATTCTTCATATCCAGGATGGCTGGCAAAAAATTCGCATCACGTTGCACGCGCCGGGTGCCGAAAATTTCTGGATTGCTCCGATTGAGACCGTTTCCGAATCAGAAGAAGGATTTGAGCGCGTTTATCAGGGCTCGCAAATTTTGGCGCGTTGGCGGCTGAGCACGCAAAAGGTTCTCTCCGCACGCATCGTCTGGCGAATTGCAGCGATCTAAGAAGTAGCTGTATTTACTCCACAATCCAAAGATTCTGCGCAAACGCCCATTCGTCATCGATCCACTGTCCCGTCTGACTAAATCCCGCGCGTTTGGCCATCTCCAGCGGATCGGACGCACCGTACTTGTGCGAACTCTCCGTCCAGATCGTTTCGCCCTCTTCCAATCGAATCAGCAGTGACGCGCCGGGAATATTCACCCGTTGCCGGCACGTCGATTGCAAATGCATTTCGATGCGCCGCTCCTCGGCATTCCAGATCGCCAGGTGCCGGAAATTGCGCAACTGAAAATCGCTGCCGAGTTCGCGATTGATCCGTGCCAGCAAATTCAAGTTGAACGCGGCAGTAACTCCGGCCGGATCGTCATATGCAAGGATTTGCACATCGGCGTCTTTTTCCAGGTCAGTGCCCAGCAACAGCGAATCGCCCGGTACCAGCTCTTCGCGCACTTTTCGCAGAAATTCATCCGCGGCCGGCCGGTCGAAATTCCCGATGGTGCTTCCCAGAAACAACACGCACAGATGTTCACCAGCTTCCCGGCGCGCCGCCACTGCCCGCAATCCTTCCAGGTACGGCTTCTCGTATCCCACCAAACTCACAAAATCCAGTTGGCCCAGTTCTTTTTCACACGCAGCCAGCGCCGCCGGCGAAATCTCAATCGGATAATAAAAAGTGCGGCCGTGTTTCGCCAGTGCCTCCAGAATCTTGCGCGTTTTCTTTCCGCTGCCGCTGCCAAGTTCCGCCACATGCATCGGTAGCGGCATGCGCGACACGATTTCCCCCGCGTGGCGTTGCAGCAGTCGCGTATCTGCACGCGTCAGCCCATATTCCGGAAGCAGGCAGATGGCCTCAAACAGCTCCGAGCCAACCTCGTCATACAAATACTTGCTCGGCAGCTCGCGTTGTCCGGCTTTGGTCAGTCCGTCGCGAATCTCCGCGGCGAATTCCGGCGACACCACTTGCGGAATGAGTTGCGTGGACATTTGTTCTCCCGGACCGAGCGGTCGAAGTTAATCTTCCACGCAACGAAACGTCGCGTAGGCGTACGGATAATGCGGCTGAAACCAGTTCCGGAACGACCGCCGCAACAGGCAAGCTGCGGTGCGCGGCGATCCGCCTTTCAAAACGTAGTGCTTCCCATCGAAAAAGTTCGCCGAGTAGCCCGGATAGAATGGCATTGCCGCAAAACCTGGCAGCGGAGCGAACACCGATCGCGTCCATTCCCATCCGTTGCCCACCAAATCATGAATTCCAAACGCGCTGGCACCTTCCGGATGCGCGCCGGCTGGCGACGGATCAAAGCTCGCAAAATCAAAATTGCCAAGCCGCGGCGAAGGTGCCGCGTCACCCCACGGATAATCTCGCTCCCGGTCAGAGTCCGGCACGCCGTACGCCGCGCGATGAAATTGCTCCTCGGTCGGCAATTTCCGGTCCAACCACTTCGCGTATGCGCTGGCTTCCGCGTGGCTCACGTACACCGGATTTTCCATCGGCAGCGGCAATTCCGCGAACATCCCGCGATACGTCCACATATTTCCGCGGCGTTGCCAGAATGCCGGATGCTCCACCCGGTTGCGCTCGCGCCATTCCCAGTCCGTGGCGCTCCACAGCGACCGGTCGTGGTAGCCCCCTCGATTCACGAAAATCAGGAATTGCCGGTTGGTCACATTGTGATTCTCAATGCTGAATGCTGGAACCTGCACCGACATCGCCACTCGTTCGTTGTCCCACCCGAACTGTTCATCGGCCGCGGACAGTCCCAGCGTTGCCGGCCCTTCCGGGATCTCCACCAGATGGTGCCGCATGCGAGCCGCAGTAGGAATTTTTCTCGTCGACGCCGCTTTCTTCTGTTCCACCGGCAATCGATGAAACATGTACGCCAGCGTCTCCACATGCATCAATCGGTGCTCTATCGCAGTGTCTAGCATCGTCAGCAATTGCGGGTGACCTTCACTTGCGCGATTAAGCGCTTGCTCGATCGCCGCATCCAACTCCGCGCGGATTCGCCGGTTGTACGCCACGATCTCTGCCCGCCCTGGCCAGTCTTCCGGTTGATCATCCGGCAGCCCGCCATCCACCGGGTCGATCCCAAACGCAAACAGTTGGTCAAACGACGGATGAAATCGCTTCAGGCCAAACGCGCGCTGCCCCAGTAAATTCCAATCGAATGCTTCCACGTGGCCCAAATAAAAAATCACCCGGTGCCGTTCCGCGATTGGGCGTTCGTAAAACGCCTCTTCGCGCAAAATCTGAAATAGTTCATCGCTGGTTTGTCGGGCGCGAATCAGCCGGACATGATGGTCGTGGCGGGTGCGGACTGCGGCGGCGAGAGCTCCCATGGCTTTTTCCCTTCCCTTTGATGCGACTGCTGGGAGAAAGATGCACCGAAAATGCGACGCGGGGGAGGCTGACTAAGTTAGGATGTTGACCCTGGCCCAGGGTGTTGTCAACCGAAACGATTGCGAAAGCGCAACGTGAGCCCCAACGTGACCGACATTATCATCGAGTTTAACGATGTGGAATACCAAGTAAGTGCTACTCCCGCGCGCCCAATTCTCTCCGGCGTTTCGCTGCAAATTCATCAAGGCGAAACAATTGCCCTGCTCGGACGCAGCGGCAGCGGCAAAACCACCATGCTCAAGCTCATCAACCGTCTGCGCTGCCTCACCTCCGGCAAACTGCTCGTCGAAGGCCAGGACGTCCGTGACTGGGATCGCATCCGCTTGCGCCGTCGCATCGGGTACGTCATTCAGGAAGTGGGACTATTTCCGCATCTCACCGTGCAAGAAAATGTTTCGCTGGTTCCCGCACTCGAAAACTGGTCGCCCGCGCGGATCAACCAGCGCTTCGCCGAGGTGATGCACCTGGTTGGCATCGATCCGGCCGAATACGCGGCTCGTTATCCTCGCGAACTTTCCGGCGGTCAAAAGCAGCGTGTCGGCGTCGCTCGCGCGCTTGCAGCCGATCCGGCAATTCTGCTGATGGATGAGCCGTTTGGCGCGCTGGATCCGGTCACCCGCGCTGAACTGCAGCAGGAATTTCTGGCGCTGGCCCGGCGCGTCTCTAAAACCATCGTTCTGGTCACCCACGATGTTCGCGAAGCGCTGCTGCTCGGCACCCGTGTGGTGCTGCTGGACGCCGGACGCATTGTCGCTGAATCCACTCCGCTCGAATTTCGGCAGCTCCAGCAGCCAATCGCTCGTCAATTCATCGCGGCTTCGGAGCTGGTTGCCGGGGCCGCGCAATGAACGTCCTGCAATTTTTTGCCACTCACGTTGACGAAATTCTCAACGCAACGCGCGAACACCTTGCACTCGTCGTGATTTCCATGGCCATCGCCGTTGCCATCGGCGTGCCTCTGGGAATGGCGTTGGTATCCCGGCCTCGCTCGCGGTCCGCGGCCCTCACCGTCGCCAACATTTTTCAAACCATTCCCAGCCTCGCGCTTTTCGGCCTTCTGATTCCGCTGCCCTTGATCGGCGGCATCGGCATGCGCACTGCCGTCGTCGCGCTGGTGCTGTACGCGCTCCTGCCCATCCTGCGCAACACCTGCGTTGGCCTGTCCAACATTGATCCCGCAATCCTGGAAGCTGCCGAAGCTATGGGCATGACCGAGCCGCAAATTTTATTTCGGGTGCGGCTGCCCCTGGCCACCAGCGTCATTCTTGCTGGAATCCGCACCGCCACCGTGATCACCATCGGCGTGGCCACCATCGCCGCGGCCATCGGAGCCGGCGGCCTCGGCACTTTCATTTTTCGCGGAGTCGCCATGGTCAGCGACGCCGTAATTCTTGCCGGAGCGATTCCCGCAGCGCTGCTCGCGCTCCTCGCCGATTTTCTGCTCGGCCTTCTCGAGCGCCGTCTGCGGGTCATCTGATATGAAGCGCTCTCCATTCTGCCTTCTTCTGCTCGCGGCATTCGCTCTCTCTGCCTGCCGCCAACCGCGGAAACCGCAATTGGTGGTCAGCTCTAAATTCTTCACCGAACAAGTCATCCTCGCCGAATTGCTCGCGCAACACATCGAGGCACGTACCGGGATTACGGTCGTGCGAAAGCCTAACCTCGGCGGAACATTGCTCGTCCACAAAGCAATGCTCAGCGGCGATGTTGATCTTTACGTCGAGTACACCGGCACCGCGCTCACCGCAGTTCTCGGCGAAACTCCCTCTGGCGATTCCGGCGCGGTGTATCAGCGCGTGAAGCAGGAATACGCACGCCGTTTCGCTTTCGAAGTCACCGAGCCATTGGGATTCGAGAACACTTTCGCCATGGTAGTCCGCGGCGAAGACGCGCGAGCGCAGCATCTCGCGAAACTTTCCGATATTGCGCCGCTCGCTCCGCTCTGGCGCGCCGGAGTCGGCTACGAATTTCTCGAACGTCCCGATGGCTATCGCGGCTGGACCGAACGCTACGGCCTTCACTTCGGCAAGGATCCCAGCGTTCTCGACCTCGGATTGCTCTACCGCGCGCTAACTGAAAAAAAGGTCGACATCGTCGCCGGAAATTCCACCGACGGGCTGATCGACGCTCTCGGTCTGGTCGCCCTTCAAGACGACCGCCACTACTTTCCGCCGTATGACGCAATTCCCGTCGTTCGCGAAGCCGCTTTGCAAAAATTCCCGGAGCTTGCCAACGCCCTCCATGACCTCGCCGGAAAAATCTCCGAGCAGGAGATGCGCCGCCTCAACCGCGCGGTCGATGTCGATCAGCGCGATGTTGCCGTAGTCGTCCGCGAATTCCGCGCACAAAAAAGCCTCTGATTCTTTCATTTGTAGTGGCCGGTCTCGGGTGCGGGCTCTACTTGGAGCCCGCGTGAATTAGAGACCGGTTCCTTTTCCTTGTGGCGCAGTGGCTAAAGTGTCCCGCCGGTTGCCCACCGCGCTAGCCGTCTGCTACAGTCGCAAAAGACATCTGCCAAAGGTGAATCGCATGTCGATTTCGCAGGATTTGCTGGAAATGCTGGTCTGTCCGTTGTGCAAAGTCCCTGTCAAATTATTGGATGATGCCACCGGACTAAAGTGCAGTCAGTGCCGCCGCGTCTATCCGGTGCGCGACGATATTCCCGTCATGCTCGTAGAAGAAGCTTCCGTCGCCAGCGAATAGCTCTTCACAAACAAAAGGAATTGCTTTATGCCCAATCCGGTCGCTGACTCACTGCCTCGCCTCAAACGCTTGCTGCCTGGCTTGAAAGGCCAACGCATTGGCGTGCTCGGCGATCTTATGCTCGACCGCTATTTGTGGGGCACTGCTTCGCGGCTCTCGCCAGAAGCTGCCGTTCCCGTTGTGGATTTTGTGGAACAGAGCGAATGCCTGGGCGGCGCGGGAAATGTCGCGGCAAACTTGGCGGCACTTGGCGCGCGGGTCGAGGCGTTTGGCGTGATTGGCGAAGATGAAGCGGGCCAGTCCTTGCGCAGGTGCCTCCGTGCAGCCGATATCGCCGACGCCGGAATCGTTGCCGATAAATCGCGTGTCACAACCGTAAAAACGCGCGTCATTGCCCGCCATCAACAGATCGTGCGCATCGACCGTGAACGCCGCGAACCGGTCGCCGCGCCTCTCGAAGAAAAACTTTTTCGCCAACTGCTCGCCGGGCTCAAGAAGCTCGACGGACTGGTGCTCTCCGACTACGACAAAGGCCTCATCACTGACGCCTTCGCCGACCGCGTGCTCAGCGCTTGTCATCAATTGAACGTGCCAGTTTTTGTAAAACCGAAAACTTCGCGCCTTTACGCTTATCGCGGAGCACGGGTGATTGTCTGCAACGCCAAGGAAGCCGGCTTCTTTGTCACCCAATCGCTGCACGACGAAAAATCGTTGGAAACGGCCGGACGTCAGTTGCTCGCGCATTTTGGTTGCAGCGCCGTCGTCATTACCCGCGGCGAAAAGGGAATGAGCATTTTCGAGGAATCGTCGCTGCGGCATCTTTCGATTCCCGCCACCAGTTTTGAAGTAACCTACGCGCGCGTTGGCCAGGCCGGCGTCGAACGCGGCACCACCGGCCGCCAGGTCTTCGATGTCACCGGAGCGGGAGACACAGTGTTGAGCGTCCTTTCGCTTGCGGTCGCTGCTGGCGCATCGTTGCCGGATGCCGCGGTCCTCGCCAACACCGCGGCCGGCGTGGTCGTCGGAAAACTTGGCACCGCCAGCGTCTCCGTCCCCGAACTCGCTCACGCCCTCGACGACCTCCGCCGCTGACCTCACCGCAGATCTGTCATCCTGAGGACATCCGACGAGGATGTCCTCAGGATCTCAACTGTAACTTTGCCTCAATTTTGAATGCTTCTTAGAACGACGGCGGGAAACTAAACGACTTATCGTCCGAATTCACCCAAACATTCAACTGCTTGGTACGCCGGCTTTTCTCCACGTCACTCTTATCCGGCAACGCAGCGTACGGGCTCACCTGAATCGTCAAAATCACTCCGTTCGCGCCTTTGCGCGCCGTGGCTTTCACGATGGCGTAACTCTTGACCGGCCCGTAGTAGCCTTCCGGTCCCCAGTCCGCCAGAAAATCACCGATCTTGTAACTCTCTGAAGGCTTCCACAATTGGA
>Ga0137418_10003636_pt1 | contig 14170 bp, 10 predicted proteins | sample CZODoug3_1_2_16f_FD_122242 | JGI IMG/M metagenome (GOLD analysis project Ga0137418, IMG submission 122242) | Vadose zone soil fungal communities from Angelo Coast Range Reserve, California, USA - CZODoug3_1_2_16fungal (Hybrid Assembly) | ecosystem: Environmental > Terrestrial > Soil > Vadose...
AGAACTGAGAACTGAGAACTGAGAACTGAGAACTGAGAACTGAGAACTGAGAACTGAGAACTGAGAACTGAGAACTGGTAAGTCCTAGTCGCGATGTCAAGACGTGCTAGCCACTGACCACTAGCCCTGAGCACTGAGAACATGTCCATCCGCTCCATGACCGGCTTCGCGCAGGTAAAAGGCCAGATCAACGGCCAATTGAGCTTCACGTTGTCGCTCAAGTCCGTCAACCATCGCTTTCTGGACCTTCACTTCCGCATGCCGTCTGAAAGCGATTCTCTCGAAATGAAGCTGCGACGTCTTTTGAAAGAAAAAGTTGCCCGCGGCCACCTGGAACTGACGCTCAGTATCGACCGCGGAGGGAGCGAGGGTCTCGCGCTGAATCGTGAATTAGTTGGCGGATACATCAAAGCCTTTCGCGCCGCCGCCGCCGAGTTTGGGATAGCCGCCGAGCCCGACTTGAACGTCATTCTCCGCCTGCCGGGTGCTATGGACACCTCTACTGGCGCAGCGGAGGGTGAACTCGAAAGCGCTGTGCTCAGCAAGATTGAGGAAGCCCTCTGCCGGCTGAACGAAATGCGCGACGAGGAAGGAGGCGGCATCGAGCGGGAACTGCGCGAGCGTATGGAACACATCCAGAAAGCCAGCACCGGAGTTGAGCGCCACCGCCACGCCATTCTGCAGGGCTATGTTGAGAAACTTCGCACTCGTATGCAGGAACTCGTAGGCGCTCAGGTCGACCCCGAGCGCCTGCTCCAAGAAGCCGCCTTGCTGGTCGACCGCAGCGACATCCAGGAGGAGTTGGTTCGCTTGCAGACTCACATTAAGCACTTCGTCGGTCTGCTGGACGAAAGGGGCGAAGTCGGCAAGAAATTGGACTTCCTGCTCCAGGAGATGAATCGCGAGGCCAACACCCTACTTTCGAAGACTTCCGGCCTGGCGGGCGATGCGCTGAAAATTACTGAGATGGGGTTGGTGATGAAGTCGGAAATCGAGAAATCCCGCGAGCAGGTGCAGAACGTCGAATGACGATCGTCTTCATTATTTCAGCCCCCTCCGGATCGGGAAAATCAACGCTGGTAAACGAGCTGCGCAAGCTGGTGGAGGGGCTCGATTTCTCCGTCTCCTATACCACTCGCCCCCCGCGTGGCAGCGAGCAAAACCGCAAGGAGTACTACTTTGTGCCGAGCCCCGAATTCAAAGCTATGGTGGCGCGGGACGAGTTCCTGGAGCACGCCGACGTCTTTGGCAACCACTACGGCACGCATCGCCGCTTCTTAGAAGAAGCCCAGCGGAAGGGAAACGATCTGCTGCTCGACATCGATGTGCAGGGAGCCGCGCAGATGCAGAAGAAAATTTCCGACGCGGTTAGCATCTTCGTGTTACCGCCCACCTATGCGCAACTCGAGTGGCGTCTGCGCAATCGCGGCGTTGACTCCGAGGAGGTCATCCAGCGCCGGTTGGACACGGCCCGTCGGGAGATTGAGAATTACGACAAGTACAGCTATATTTTAGTGAACGACCGCCTGGAGGAGTCCGTGGACGTATTGCGGGCTATCGTGCTTTCGGAACGCGTGCGGCGCTCGGGTCGCCCGCTCACCGACGAGGATCAAGTGCAGATCGCAACCGCGGAGCGGTGCCGCCTGCAAAATATGCGGGAGCGGATTCAGCCGATCCTGGAGTCCTTCCGCGCCGCCCGAGGTCAGGGACAAAGCCAGACGTGAGTTTGGGGGAAAAGAGTATGAAGTTGATCGAAGGCTTCGACAGCAATTACCGGTACATCCTAGTCGCCGCCCGCCGCGCCCGCCAACTCCAAAGCGGAGCGCCGCCGGTCGTGGAAACCAGTTCCCGCAAACCCTGCCGCATCGCCCAGGACGAAATCCGTGCGGGAAAGGTGAAGTGGATGATCGTGGACACGCCGAAGTCCGTTGCGGAAGTCGCCAGTGAAACGCTGGACCAGGCCATGGGCAAGGATCAGGCCTAGCGGTAGTTTCGATTTTCAATTGCCAATTGTCGATTGAGCAGCCTCAAGGAATCATCTCCGTTCAATTGGCAATCGGAAATCGGCAATTGAAAATCGCATTTCAAATCCTTCCGGCGTTTCGATCATCGAATCGGTAAGAAGGTATTCCCATGAAAGTCGCCCTCGGCGTGAGTGGTGGTATCGCAGCCTATAAGGCGGCCGAGATCGTTCGCCTGCTGCAGGATCGCGAAATCCGCGTCCAGGTCATCATGACGCAAGCAGCCCAGGAGTTTGTGCGGCCTCTGACGTTCGCGGCACTTTCCGGTGAGAAAGTCATCACGGGCATTTTCGAGGCGGGCAGCGTTGAGCCCAATATCGACTCGGCCGTCGAACATATCGCGGTTGCACAGGCGATCGATGCGCTGGTGGTCGTGCCCGCAACTTCCGACATCCTAGCCAAGTTTGCCCAGGGAATTGCCTCGGATTTTCTGACCACGCTCTATCTCGCCACGACCGCGCCGGTCGTGGTCTGCCCGGCGATGAACACGAACATGTGGAACCATCCCGCGACCCAGGCGAATCTTGAAATCCTGCGCAAGCGCGGGGTGCAGATCGTGGAACCCGACAGCGGCTATCTGGCGTGCGGAATGGTTGGTCCGGGACGCCTGGCGGCTAATGAGGCGATCGTCGCCGCGGTGCTGCAGGCGCTCGGCGCTACGCAGGACCTGGCCGGAGAAACGATTCTGATTACCGCCGGCCCCACCCGCGAGAAGATCGATCCGGTCCGCTACCTCACCAACCGTTCCAGCGGGCGCATGGGATATGCCCTGGCGGAAGCCGCCCGGCGCCGCGGCGCGCGCGTGCAACTGGTGAGCGGGCCCACCAATATCATCCCTCCCGATGCGGCGCAGTTCACCCGCGTCGAGAGCGCGGAGGAAATGCATGAAGCAGTACTAAAGTTGTTTTCGCAGGTCACGATTGTGATCATGACTGCCGCGGTGTCCGATTATCGCCCCAAAGCTGCCGCCAACCAGAAGCTCAAGCGCAGCGGTCCGATGTTGCTTGAGCTTGAGCCTACACGGGACATTCTGGGCGAATTGGCCAACAAGAAAACTCATCAGCTCGTCATCGGCTTTGCCGCCGAAACCCAGGATGTGCTCGAAAACGCTCGCAAAAAGTTAGCCAGGAAATCGCTCGACGCGATTGTGGTCAACGATGTCTCCCACGAAGGCGTCGGCTTCGATTCCGATCGCAATGCGGTAACCATCATCACGCCCGAGGAGGTCGTTGAAATACCCGAAACTACCAAGTGGGACGTGGCTCAGCGCGTCCTCGATCAGGTGGTGAAGCTGCGCCGGCGCACCAAGACCCCGGTGAAGGCCTGATGCCCCAGGACCGCTACCTGGACCTTAAGCGAGCTCTGGCGGCACGCATCGGCTACTACAACGAACTGGGCATCTACGATTTCTATCGCCGAGAAGCAACGTCTTTGCAACCCGAGGTCCAAAACCTGCCCGAATCCGTCATCCAGCCAGAACAGCGAGAGGAAATGTCGCCCAGAAGAACGGTTGTAGCGGTGCCCACAACGCCCAACCATAGCGTGCTTGAGGTCATCTCCAACAGGCCCGAGTGTGGGGTGAACGATCCCGTCAAGGCGCTGAAGATCATCCGCGAGGATTTAGGCGATTGCACCCGTTGCGTCCTGCACAAGCAAGGACGCAAGCAGATCGTCTTCGGCGTCGGTGACCCGAAGGCGGAATTGATGTTCATCGGCGAAGCCCCCGGCGCCGACGAGGATCAGCAAGGCGAACCCTTCGTAGGCCGCGCCGGCCAGTTGCTCAATAACATGATCAAAGCGATGGGCCTCGAACGAGAGCGGGTCTACATCGCGAACATCATCAAGTGCCGTCCACCGAACAATCGCACGCCCGAGCGTGACGAGTGCGAAACCTGCTCCCCGTTTCTGATGCGCCAGGTTGCGACCATCAAACCCAAGGTCATCGTCGCCCTCGGAGCCGTCGCCGCCAAAACGCTGCTCGCCATCAACGACTCCATGTCCAACCTGCGCGGCCGCTGGTATGAATTCCGCCCTACGGGCTCGCGCAGTAACGATCCCAATTGGACCAGCGCCAAGCTGGCCGTTACCTACCATCCTGCATTTCTGTTGCGCGATCCGCGACAGAAGAAAGAAGCGTGGAAAGATCTGCAGATGGTGATGAAGGAACTGGGCTTGAAGGCGCCCGCGAAAGCCGCCGAATGACTTAGGAGCCAGTCGTGCCGCGACCAGACAACAGGAGTGTGGTCCTTATCGTTGTTCCCGCACCTTCCCGATCAGATAGCCTTCAATCCTGATTCGATCACAATAGAGAGCATTGTCGCTCGCACGATGGTACCGGTGCTTGCAACGGTACAGCGCTCCACAATCGAACCAGCAGACGTTATAGTAGGTCTCATATCGATCGGAATGGAAGATTTCGCAAGGGACCATCTCTAGCGGTTTATCTTCGTAGCCAACCCAGCCTCTGGGATTCTTGTAAGCCAATGTTTTCCCATCGAGGGTTCACACTACATACACGTTCACACCCCAAAAGTATCCGCGAACAAACTTCTTCACCAGCGGCGGTCCACCGAGCAGGAGCAATACCACCAAGGTGAGCAAGAACGCCGTCACACGGAGCACGCTACAGGCTCCTTGCGCGCAGGCTGCAACAGAAATGTCTGAATCTTAACCCGGGCGAACGAGCCAGCGAAACGGCATTACACTCCCGGCCGTCTCCCCGTCCCTCATTACGGGCGTAACGTTGCGCCGCTGTAGGCGCGACGATAGGCTGGCGATACGCCCCCTTCGCGTTCGTCGTGAGCAAGAGTGTCTCCATCTCGATGTGTCAGTCCGCTTCCCCATCGGGGATGCTGGGCCGCAGTTTCCAGCGGGGGGGATCCGGACAATGAGCGCAGGAACTAGTCTCGTACCCTCCTCTACAACTTCGCCCAAGCGGAAGGTCCCGCGTTACAAACTGGCCATACCTCTGAATCTGACCGTATTGCGCTCGGGCGTCCCTGACAACCTTTACGGACGCACGCTCGAGATTGGTGAGGGCGGACTGGGAGTGGTGGTTGCCTCCCAACTTTTGCTGGGCGAGTCCGTCCGCGTCGAGTTTCTTCTTCCGCACATGACCACGCCGGTGCGGGCTACGGCGGTGGTGCGCTACCGGCACGCCATGTGTTTCGGTCTCCAGTTCCTCCGCTTGCCTGACGAACAGCAGTCGATCATCCGTTACTGGACGCGCTGCGCAGCTGAAGTTCTGCTGGTATCGCAAAAACATGATGCCGGCCAGATTGAAGCTCCTTTGGTCCAACGGGAACCTGAGCAGGAACCTGACCCCGCACCGCCCCAAGATCTGGAAGAGTCTGCTTTTGCAGGACAAGGATTCCGGGTCCCACGCCTTCCCCTTCTGGTCGTCTGTAGCCTGGCTCTCGCTGCCTCGCTGGGCTGGTGGCGATGGCAGCAGGGATGGACGGAGTTGGAAGCGCAGGTTGCGGCGAAGGCAACCGAGGTGGCGAAGCCTCAGTTGCAGGTGCCGGCTGAAGTCATGCAGCAGCATCTCCGGCATGAAGTCAGGCCCGAATATCCGGACGCAGCTCGGCAGGCCGGAGTGCAAGGGACGGTGGTGCTGAGCACGTTTGTAAATGCGGAAGGCGCCGTAACCCAAGTGAAAACTGTAAGCGGCCCCGAGGCCCTTGCACTCGCCGCTACCGATGCCGTGCGCTGGTGGCGCTATGAACCCTATCTTGTAAATGGTCAACCGGTGCCGGTGGAGACCACCATCACGGTGAACTTCCGGCTGTCGAACTAGTCCAGCGGATAGCGCGGTCTAAAGTTGTAGTTCTCGTCCACACTTTACCGGCGCGCTGAATCGTTATCCGTCCATTCGAACTGCAATTAAACCCCAAGGCCTAACATCCAAGACCTGACACCCTACTGCGTCCCCGCCGCTCTCTGTCCCACAAACTCCTCCATCACGGCCTTGCGCATCAGATCCGGCGGAAGTAAGCCCTGGGCCAGAATGAAGTCATGAAATTTTTTCTGGTTGAACCGCGCCCCCATCGCTGCCTCGGCATCCTTCCGCAGGGCGAGCAGCTTGGTGTAGCCGTAGTAGTAGCTGTTGGCCTGCCCGGGCGCACGATAGGTATAGCGCTCCACTTCCTCTTGCGCGAACGCCGGAGACTGCACAACGTCCTGCTCCAGCACGCGCTTTGCGTCGGCCGGCTGAATCTTGCCCGCTTGCAATTCCGGATCGAGAAATGCTCGTGCTGCCCTCAGCAAACGATAGTCGAGCGACACCAGTTGCCCCTCCAGCGGCATATAAGGCCGGACGATATATTCCGAATACAATCCCCAGCCTTCCACATTGGTGCTGTTGAACGCGTAACGTACGCGCGCGATCGAGACGCCCTTCTCCACCATGGAGTCAAACTGCAACTCGTGCCCAGGCCGCGCCTCGTGGGCAGTGAGCGTCCAGGCCGCAGCATCGAAGGTGAAGTCGTCGTACTTCTCGGCCGAACTCTGCCCCGGCCCCGCTGGAATATTCAGCGGCAGAATGAACTCGCCCTTCTGCCCCGTGTTGTGCAGAAAGGGCGGCGGCGACATGTGCGGCGCCGGTTGCTGTGCCGTCTCAGCCGCAGTCGCAATCCGGATGCGCGCGGGACGATCCGGCAAAGTCACCAACTGCTTCTCGCGGATGATCTTCTCGATCTGCTTCAGCCGGTCCTCATAGAACGGCAGGATGGCATCGCCGACCAGTTGCTGCTTCTTCAATTCCCGGATCACGTCGCGATAGTCACTCGATGGCAGCTTGCGCTCCCTGGCAATCTGCGCCGCAATCGGCTTCATCTCCTCCTGAATTTCGGCGAAACCCTTGTGGGCCAGCGCAGCCATCTGATCGGGCGGAATATCAATCCCGTACTCCTCGAGCGCCAGCGCGTACTCCTGGGGCGGAAGTCGGAAGTCGGCGCGCGCTTTGGGCAGCACGGTCGCCTCGGTCCAGGCATCGTAGTCGGTGAGTTGTGCCTTCAGCTTGGCGTACGGCTCCTCCCAGCCGGTCAGCTTGTATTTCGCGCACAGCGCAGCCATACCCTCGAGGTAGTTCGAATTGCGCCCCAGTTCGGTCTCGATCTCCACCTTCGCCGGATAGACCACACCCGGCTTCGCCATCTGCTCGACGACGCGCTGTTTCAAGATCTCTGTAATCGGCTTGTAGCCCGATTCCAGTCCGGCATATTTGCGAATGCGCGCGGCCGCCGCCGGCCTCCGCTCCCCCGGAGTCTGATCGTCCAACAACGGGCGGATCCCGCGAAACACGATGGCGCTCGCGTTGACGAAGGGAACTTTATGAACGCGCTCGAAGTCTTCTTCCTTGAATTGCAGTTCAAGCCGGCGAATGATGATCTCGAGATCCTGCGCGACTTCTTTCCGCCCTTCCTTGGCCAGCGCAGTTTTCAATTTGGCGGCGACTTCTTCTGTCTCCTTGCGCTCCGCATCCTCATCCGCCAAGGTCGGCTGTTGGACCAGTTCATCGTACTTGCTTAAGCCCTGGCGGGTCCCTTCCTCGGGATGATGCTTCATGTCGACCGCGAGCGCCATGTTCGTGAAGTCGTTGCTCACCGCGATCCAGTCACGGTCGGCGCCGTGGCTCAGGGGAAGCGCCCATTGAACCAAAATAAGTGCGCTTAGAGAAACGGTCGTCCTATGCATTCACTCCTCCTGAGAAACCCAAAGAACGTCAGTAAAGCACGCCTGACCGCGAAATCGCAATTTTAGATGAGATAAGATGGCTACCCCTTACTCCGGAAAGGATCGCGACCATGAGAACGCTGAGTGTATTTGTCTTTGTTGCAGCCCTTCTCTTGTTGAACCTTGCGGCCCTGATTTGCTCTGCGCAACTTCCGGATACGCCTGCCGGCAAGCAATGTGCCGCGTGGTTGGAGAGCTTCAACCGTGGCACCCCCGACGCCTACCGGGATTTTCTGCAGAAACAATTTCCGTCCAGAGCTGCGCATGCTGACCAGGAGGTGGGTTTTCGCGAAATGGTGGGAGGCTTCGAACTCAGAAAAGTAGAAGAATCTACGCCAGTAAAGTTGGTTGCGCTGGTGCAGGAGCGCATCTCCGACCAGTTCGCGCGCCTGACTCTTGAAGTGGAAGCTGCCGAACCCCATCGCATCAAGGATATGTCTATCTGGGCCATCCCCCGGCCGGCAGAGTTTCCCCTTCCCCATATGACGGAAGCCGACCTGACGTCGGCGCTGCGCAAAACGCTGGAAAAAGACGCTGCCGCGGGCCGCTTTGCCGGTGCTGTTCTTGTCTCCAAGAACGGGAAGCCGGCTTTTACAGAGGCATACGGTCTCTCGGACCGCGAGCACAAAACACCGAACACCTTGAAGACACGCTTCCGCATCGGCTCCATGAACAAAATGTTCACAGCCGTGGCCACTCTGCAGCTCGCGCAAGCCGGCAAGCTGACGCTCGACGATCCCGTAGGGAAATATCTCACCGACTATCCGAATAAAGACGTCGCAACGAAAGTGACCATGCACGAGTTGCTGACGCATACCGGTGGCACGGGCGACATTTTCGGCCCGGAGTTTGAGGCGCATCGACTCGAGCTGCGCACGCTGCAGGACTATGTGAAACTTTACGGCAACCGCGCCCCCGGGTTCGACCCGGGCAGTAAGTGGGAGTACAGCAACTATGGTTTTCTTCTGCTCGGCGTAGTCGTCGAAAAAATCAGTGGCCAGAGTTATTACGACTACATTCGGGAGCATATCTACACGCCGGCGGGCATGACTGCGAGCGGCTCCGAGCCAGAAGATCAACCGGTAACGGGTCGCAGCATCGGATATACCAAAATGGGTGGGAAGGATTGGCACCCGAATACGGATACGCTGCCCTATCGCGGCACGTCGGCAGGCGGCGGCTATTCGACTGTGGAAGATCTGTCGAAGTTTGCCGCCGCCCTCCAGGGAAACAAGCTGCTGAATGCGCACTACACCGGACTGTTAACCACAGCCAAGCCCGGAACGCCCGAAAACACATACGCGTACGGTTTTGAGGATCGCAAGATCAACGGCACCCGATGCTTCGGTCACGGCGGCGGTGCGCCCGGAATGAACGGCGGATTGGAAATCTGCCCGGCGAACGGCTACGTAGTTGCCGTGCTGGCAAATATGGATCCTCCCGTCGCCAGCCGTGTAGAGGATTTCATCACAAACCGTCTACCGGAACATTAAGCGCTGAGCAGTCTTCCCGGCACGGTAAGGATCCTGTTTGCGACCGCTCGCAGCTCATAGCTCGAGGCTCTAAGCTCCCTACATCAACCACAGCGCATCCACGTCCACGATGACTTGTGTACGCGGAATCTTCTGCGAGACCGCATACGAGAGCATCGTCCGCAGCAGCGAGTTCAGCTTTTCCCGGCTCGCTGACTTCAGCACGAAATGATAGCGGTAATCGCGCTTCAGGCGCACGATGGGCGCGGCCGCCGGACCCAGCACCCGAACTCCCTCGTGCCGCGTCCCGTCGAACCATTTGCCCAGAACGCCCGACCACTGGAGGGCTTCTTCCAGTTTAGCGCTGCGCACCAGAACGTTGGCCAGCGCGGAATACGGCGGATAGTGCATCCAGGTGCGAAACTGCAATTCTTTTTCATAGAAGCCGACAAAGTCATGGCGCGCTGAATACTGCACCGCGTAATGATCGGGAAAGTAGGTTTGCAGTACGACTTTGCCGGGCGTCTGGCCGCGTCCGGCGCGTCCCGCTACCTGCGTCAGCAGTTGGAAGGTTCGCTCAGCCGCACGAAAATCGGGCAGACCCAGCGCGATATCCGCGCCCACCACACCCACGAGCGTGACGCCGTGCACGTCGTGTCCCTTGGCAATCATCTGCGTGCCCACCAGCAGATCAAGCTGGCCTTGGTTGAGCGCGTTGAGCACGCGCTCGAAATCCTCATTCCCGCGCACCGTATCGCGATCGAGCCGCCCGATCCGTGCCGTCGGGAACATGCCGTGCAGCAACTCTTCGAGCTTCTCCGAACCGGTTCCGAGAAAATACACGTACTCACTTCCACACTCTCCGCAAGTCTTCGGGATCGGCGCCTGAAATCCGCAGTAGTGACAGACCATGCGCCGCGCTCCCTTGTGCTGAGTCATAGCAACCGCGCAGTTACGGCATTCCATGCGATGTCCGCAAGCCCGGCAGAGTGCCACGGGCGAGTAGCCGCGGCGGTTCAGCAGGATCATCACCTGCTCTTTGCGCTCGATCCGCTCGCGAATTTCCTCAGCCAGCTTCCGTGAGATGACCTGCTCCTGCCCGGTCTCCTGGAACTCCTGCTTCATGTCGATCAGTTCGACCTCGGGCAGCGGACGCTGCTCGACCCGGTCCGGCAATTCCACGAGCGCGTACTTGTTCTTCTGGGCGTTGTAATACGACTCGAGCGATGGCGTGGCCGAGCCGAGCACGACCATCGCGTCCGCCATCTTGGCGCGCATCACGGCTACGTCGCGGGCCTGATAGCGCGGTGTTTCTTCCTGCTTGTAGGAAGAGTCCTGTTCTTCATCCACGATGATCAAGGCAAGGTCGGAGACGGGCGCGAACACCGCCGATCGTGTGCCGACCACCATGCGCGCTTCGCCCCGTTTGATGCGATGCCACTGCTCAGCCCTCTCCTGATCGGAGAGCGCGGAATGAAGGATCGCAACCTTGTCGCCGAAGACCTGATGCAGATCAGCGGCCACAGCGGGAGTTAGACCGATCTCCGGCACCAGCAGGATGGCCGAGCGCCCTGCCTCGAGGACCGCGCGCATCCCCGCCAGATACACCGCCGTCTTCCCCGAGCCTGTAACCCCGTGCAGCAGAATGCCGGCAAACTTGCGCGCCGCGACGCCTTCTTCGATGCGTCGCAATGCCTTCTGCTGCGCCGGGTTGAACTGGAAGCCGAACGGTGAAGGCCGCGGTTTGGTGCGGGAGACGTGAAACTCGGCCGGCTCTTCGAGGATCTCGACGAGCCCGCGTTTGACGAGCGTGCCCAGAGTCGTGCGGGGCACATCGAGAGTCTGCAGGATGTCGACCGCAAGCCGCCCGCCCGCTGCCGCCAGCGTCTCGATCACCGTCCGTTGGTTTGCATTGCGCCTGGGCGTGGAGCGGCGGTTTGCCTGCCCTGAGCCTGCCGAAGGGTCCTCGTCCGCCGGAACAAGCGCAGAGCGCGAGTTCTCCGCCGAACGAAGCACGGCGATCTTCACAAGCCGTGCTGCATCCCGCGCACCCGATACGTCTTCGCGCAAGATCCACTTCTTGCGAACCATTCCCGTCAGCACCGTACGGCTCACCGACGTTGCGCTTCGCAGGCTCGGTTCGAGAGCTTCCGCGCGATTTGCCAGATAATCCAGCACGCGAAATTCGACTAGTTGTTCCTCGGGAGTGCGCCGCGCCCGCGCCGACGATCCCGAGGTCCCGCCCAGATGCAAGGCCATTTGGCCCTGTTCGGCGATCCGGTAGACGATCGTGCGCTTGAATTCCGCGCTCAACGGCAACATGGTGCGAAACACTTCTCCGACAGGCGCCAGATAATAATCCGCAATCCATTTCCCCAGCCGCAGAAGCTGCGCGTCCAGCACCGGCGCGGCATCGAGCACGCTGACCACGTTCTTGGTCACGACCGCGGGTGTGCGATCGTGCAGGTCCACGACAATGCCGCTCATACGCTGCTGCCGGAACGGCACGAGCACCCGCCCACCGATTGCCGGTTCCATACCTTCCGGCACGCGGTAAGAAAAAGCGGTGTCAAGAGGCACCGGCAAAGCGACGTCGCAGAATTCGGGCATGTGTAGGAAGGATATCGCAGGTGTCAGCTGGCAGGTCTTAGGTCCCGGGTCTCAGGTCTCAGGGGTCAGGTCTGGGGCGCTCGATTCGATTCTCCCGTCGTCATTTGCGCGCCGGGCCGAATCCCTGTACGCGCTCTGGGGCATTTCTTTGCGATCTCTGCGGTTAAAAGCTTTCCGCTCAAAGCTCGTAGCTCGAAGCTCAGCCCGCCTGCAAATCGCATTTTCTGATACGCTAATTTGCAATCACCTGCTATTTCCGTGATCGCCCGTCTCGCCATCCTCGCCGATATCCACGCTAACGTTTGGGCGCTCGACGCTGTTTTGAAACATGCCAAGAACCGCGGCGTGGGTGCCTTCGTCAACCTGGGCGATACGCTCTACGGTCCGCTCAAACCCCACGCCACCTACGAACGGCTGCTGCACGAAAACGTTCTGGCCACCATCCAGGGCAACCAGGACCGCATGATCTTTGAAGCCAGCGAACGCGATCTCGCAAGCATCCCGACCCTGGCCTACGTCATCCGCGACCTGGGCGAGGAACCGATCCGCTGGCTCAGCGAGTTGCCCAAGACAGCGGTATTCGAGAACGATATCTTCCTGTGCCACGGTACCCCGGGCAGTGACATGATCTACCTGCTCGAAGACATCATGGAGGGCCTGCCCGAAGTTCGTTCCGAAGGCGCGATCCGCGAACTGCTGCAAGGCGTGCACCAACCTGTGATCCTCTGCGGACACACGCACATTCCGCGCGTGGTCGAGTTGTCCACCGGGCAGTTGATCGTCAACCCCGGAAGCATTGGCGTCCCTGCCTACGACGACGTTGAGCCAGTACGCTACCGCATGCAGACATTTTCGCCACACGCTTGCTACGGCATTCTGGAGAAAAATGGCGCGGGCTGGAACGTATCGCTCGAACGGGTGGTCTACGATCATCATTCCGCCGCCGAATACGCGCGCGGGCTGGGCCGCGACGACTGGGCACAAGGGATTGCTACGGGCAGAATGGGATAGGACAGTGGTAGGTCGCCAGTCTTCGGTCGTCAGGCTAGCCATTCCGATTCCCAGGCAGTCCATTGCCTCTTGTCATTCCGACACCGAGCGCAGCGGAGGTGGAGGCAACCTGCTTTTCCCACCCGCGAGTTCTGTCTAACAAGAGCCTGTAACCGCAAAGGACGCCAAGCTCACGCCCAGAACGCAAAGAAGGCCCTTCGCGCTCTTTGCGCAACTTTTGCGATCTTCGCGGTTAAAGGCTTTTAGGGTTCTGGGTTGATCTCCGACCATAATCGTCGCATTAGCTCGTGGATAACAAAACGCAATAAGAGCTCCCCGGAGCTCGCTCCGCCTCGCGGATGATTCCCGGTCGGCCCGAGTGCCACAGTACGCGTATAACGCTTCTGGGCGCGATTAATTGGCATTCTACGCGACCTGCTATCCCAGTTTTGACCCTGAATTTGGTCGGTGCACGATTTTTCAATAACTTAGCTAGAAGTGAACCAAAATGGGAATCGGCCTGATCGTCATTACGCCGCTGATCCATCAGCAACGGACGGGCTAATTGAAGTCGAAGCGCGGTCCTTAGGAGCCCAGGACCAGGTACGTGGAGTATGACTGATCTCCAATCGCCGTAAACGGGAGCAAGTCGAGAATGCCGCTGGCACTCACCACCTGCCATTTCTCGGTCGCCATCTTTTTGGCAGCGAGCAATTCCTGGCTGGTCACCGCGGGAGCAGCATCGGTCATTGCAAACAGCACCAACGGGCCGGATAGCAGTGCTACCGTCTGCGGATGGCGCTCATCGATCGGCTCAAGGCGCAGTCGTAGTGGCAGTTCGAGTTCAATGTGATCGCCCGTCTTCCACTGGCGGCGAATGGTGGCGAATGTTTGCGGACTCACCGATTCCGAGATGCGCTTGCCGTTGATAGCCACCGAAGCGCCCTCCGCCCACGCCGGGATTCGCACGTTTACCGCGAACTCCACGGGCTTCGATGTGCTGACTTCCAACTGCACGGCACTTTCGAATGGGTAGTTGGTCTTCTGCGTCAGTGAGACGTGGGCGTCTCTATGCTTCCAGCGTACTGTCGATGGCACGTACAGGTTGACGAAAACGTTGTCGCGCTCGCGGAAGTACAAGTTAAGGCGATAGTCGGCAGCTACTTGCGGCAATGTTCCCGAACAGCAGGGCCAGCGCCCGTCGTGGTAAAACTTGCTTCCCTTGAAGTTGTAGTCGGAGTAGTAGAACGTGTGCCCGTCGGCAGCGAGCGGCTTGGCTCCGAGGACGGTGTTGTACATCACGCGCTCCATGCTGTCGCCATAGCGCGCAGCGCGGGTAACACG
>Ga0137418_10003638_pt1 | contig 14164 bp, 10 predicted proteins | sample CZODoug3_1_2_16f_FD_122242 | JGI IMG/M metagenome (GOLD analysis project Ga0137418, IMG submission 122242) | Vadose zone soil fungal communities from Angelo Coast Range Reserve, California, USA - CZODoug3_1_2_16fungal (Hybrid Assembly) | ecosystem: Environmental > Terrestrial > Soil > Vadose...
TCGACGAGGGCGAGCACCTCTGCGACGGTGTGCGACTGCCGGTAGAACGATCGGAACAGCGCGAGGACTTCACTCACGGTGAGCTTGTCGGCGAGCTGCGTTTCCTGCAGCTGAATGCCGAGCCGCTCGCGCAGGGCGCGCCCCGCAGCGCCGTCGCGCCAGGGCGTCCCCAGAATCTCGACGTCGCCGGTGTCGGGCGGCGTGAGGCCCTCGAGGATCTCGATCGTGGTGGTCTTCCCGGCGCCGTTCGGCCCGAGCAGCCCGAAGCACTCGCCGGCCGCGACCGTCAGGTCGAGACCCGCGACCGCCACGACATCACCGAAGCGTTTGGTCAGCGCGCGGCAATTGATCGCTACGATTGGCTCTTCTCTTTGTCTTTCTCTTTTTCGGGCTCGTGGGCCATCTTGAGTGCCTGATCGAGCTGGATCGTCATGCTGTTCACGCCCTCCGCGAGTGCGCGCACCTTCATATTGATCCCCGTCCCGGCCCGGCCCGCCACGATCGCCAGTTGGCCGGCCACGTCCGGCAGTGTGCCGAGATTCGCGGTGAGCGCGCGCTGGCGCATATGGGACAACTCGCGGGCGATGCTTCCGCAGATGTTGTTGATGATTTTCGGGTTCGCGGCGCGATTCGATTCGAGCTCGGAGACCATCTTCTTCACGTGATCCACGGTTCGCACGTAGACCTGCAGCTCCTCGATGCGGCGGATCTGATTCGCCGACTGCTTCTGGACCACGCTAATTCCTCGGTCCCAGCGCCTCGATGCGCGCGTGCCCATCCACGATCGACAGCGGCGACACGCCGAGCAGCACGCTGAGCGTCGGCGCGATGTCCACAGTGTTCATTCTCCCCGGATACGAGCCGCGGCGCACTCCCCGACCCCAGAGAATGATCGGTACGTGCGAGTCGTCCTCCGAGGGCTGGCCGTGCATCGCGATCAGCAGGTTGGGATAGTCCCAGACCGACCCCGGCTGGAGCGTCACCGTCAGGACGACGCCCGCGTCAGGCGCGAGCTGATGCAGCCAGCGGCGCGCGACCGGATCCGAAGCCGTGTCGGCACGCGGCAGATCGGCCGGTCTGATCAGACGCGCCACACCCTGAACCCGCGCGATCCTAGCGGCGAGCGCGTCGAGGACGCTGTCGGTCCTCACACCGATCGCGGTGAATCGGCCATTGTCGCGGAGAAACAGCATCCCGGTGTCGAATTCGAGCCACTCGCGCGGAGGTGCGCCCACGCCGGCGATGCGATCGAGATCGCGGTTGACGGCGGTCACCAACGTGTCGAGCAGGACCCGATACGCCGCGCCGCCGGTCTTGGCGCGCGTGCGCTCCGGGAACGACGTCACACCGTGATCGGCGGTGAGGACGACGACGATGTTGTCGCGTCCCACCCGGTCGGTCAGACGCTTCAGAAACCATCCGAGGTAGTGGTCGAGCCGCAGCACCTGATCGTGGATTTCACGCGAGTCAGGGCCGAACGCGTGTCCGACGGCATCGGTGGTGGAGAGACTCACTGCGAGAATGTCGGTGCCTTTGCGGCCCAATTTCAGCACCTCAAACCCGTCGAGCGCGAACAGCAGCGTCAGCGAATCCATGGCGGGCACACCCGCGACGCCGGCTGCCGCGCGAATGCTGTCGGCCGAAAGCAGATGCGGAAAGACGACGCCCACGCCACCGTTCTCCCACACCTCGTTGTCGGCTTCTTTGTAGGCGCTGTCCGGCAGCAGCAGCGTCCACGTCGCATTCGCCGCCTTGAACGGCAGGCGTCGCGCGTTGAACGACTGCACCCACGTGGGCAGCGAATCCGCATAGTAGCGGCTCGTCGTGAACAGGCCCGACTGATACCAGTAGACCTGTTCTTTCGCGTGCCCGACCGGGAGAATCGCGCCACGGTCCTTCCTGCTCACCGACAACACGCGCGAGGTTGGATCGGCGGCCTTGAGCCAGTCGACCAACGTCGTCCCGCGGAAGCGACGCGGCGACGCGCCCGGCCCGGTGGTGCCGAGCAACGGCGCCAGCGAGTCCTGTACGCCCTCGGAATTGCGGATAATGCCGGTATGCGCCGGCCACAACCCCGAGAGAATCGTCGCATGCCCGGGCGCCGTCTCGGTGACGGCGTGGTCCTGATAGCCGTCGGTGAAGAACGCGCCCTCGTTCATCAGCTGCCCCAAACCTCCCGTCAGCTGGCCCTTCCAGCGCGTGAAGTAGTCGGGACGTAGTTGATCTACGGTGATGACGACCACGAGCTTGGGCCGCGGTGGTGCCGGAATCAGCAGCCAGCTCAGGAGCGACAGATAGGCGGCAAGGGTCATGGCCAGAAAGTAGCGGTCGTCAGGCCGTTGCCGCCACCGGTTCATCGGGGCGTTCGCGGAATGCCAGGCGGCCCGCCACCGCGACCACACCGGCGGCGATCAGGAACGGGACGCCGTGCCCCAGCGCATCGAAGGCGAACGTCGCCCCCACGGGACCCACGATGCTCGCGATGCCGCGCAGCGTCTGCTGCGCGCCCATGACCAACCCCAATTCGTGCCGTGGCACACGCTGGCTGACGAGCGAGGTCGACGCGGGAAACAGGAGCGCGGTCCCCACCGGGACGAGCGTCAGGAACACGATGAAGACGACGATCGCGGCACTCGGCGGGAGCAGCGCGGCGGGCAGCGGCATCAGGGCAAGTCCCAGGAACAAGGAAATCGTCCCCAACTGCATGGTGCGGATTTCGCCGTAGCGCTGGTTGAACCACCCCACCAGTCCGAACCGCATCAGGACACCGACCACACCAAAGATCGTGAAGAAGTAGCCGATCGTCTCTTCCGTCACGCCATACACGTCCTTGAAATACAACGCCATCACACCGATGACGACGTTCAACGCGAGCATTCCGACGACGTAAATCCAGATCACGCGATGCGCGGGCGCCGACGGATGCTCGACGATCTGCCACAGCGCTTCCTTGATCGAGCGGCCCGGTGGCAGCTGTTGGCCGCTCGCCGTATGGGTATGGTGGACGCGTGACTCGGGCAGCCACCTCCACGCGAACACGACGCAGAGCAGCATGAGGCCGGCCGCCACCATGCCCGGCACTTCCGTTCCGAAGCTGCGCGCCACGGAGCCGATCACCGGACCAATGAGCACACCGGCGCTGGTGGCAGCGGAAATCCAGCCGAGCGCTTTCGCGCGCTCCGCCGGAGCCATCGTGTCGGCAACGTAGGCCTGCGCCACCCCGGTCGTACCGCCGCCGAGTCCCTGGACCAGACGAGAGGCGAACAGCATCCAGAGACTGGTCGCAAAACCGAAGACGAGATAGGCGAGGGCCGATCCCGACAGTCCGATGAGCATCGCCGGTCGCCTGCCATAGCGATCCGAGAACTTGCCCCAGATCGGCGACGAGATGAGCTGCGCCACCGCGAACGCCGAGATCAGCCAACCCACCATCCATTCGGGCGCATTCATCCGGGTCGCGTAGAACGGCATGAGCGGAGCGACGAGCATCAACCCCAGCATGTCGACGAAACAAACCGCCATCAGCACCGAGAGCCGCTTCATCGTCTCGCTCCCACGCCCAGCACTACCGCGCTGACCAACATGAGCACCACGCCGAAGGCCGCCGCGACTCCCGTCTCGGCAAGCCGCAGGCTCGACAGGATTTCGATCGACACGGGCCGGGTCTCATAGGTATAGAGCACGATGGACGCCACGATATCGCCGAGCCCGGCGACAAACGCCAGGCTCGCCCCGGCCGCCAGCCCGGGCCTGAGCTGCGGCAGCGTGACGCGGGTGAGCGTGCGCCAGCGCCCCGCGCCGAGACTCGCCGCCGCCTCTTCGAGCGACGGATCGAGCTGCCGATACGCGGCGAGGATGCCACGCCCGGTGAGCGGCAGTGCGCGAACGAGATAGGCGAGGGGCAGAATGACCGCGGTCCCCACCAGGACGAATCGCAGCTGGAGCGGCGCGTCCACGCTGAACGTGATCGCGAGGGCGATCGCGAACACGGTACCCGGCAGGGCCCACGGCAGCGCCAGCAGGGCTTCGATCGCGCGACGGAGCGCGACGCGCCGCCGCACCACCAACCACCCTCCCGCGAGCGCGAGCGCGACGGCCACCGCCGTGCTCACCGACGCCATCCAGAGTGAGTTCCACATCGGGCGCAGCCGCTCGGGCTCGGAAAACAGCCGGCGGTAATTGTCGAGATTGATCACCGGTGGCAGGATCTCCGTCGTCCAGGCGCCGTAGGGGACCAACGACACAAGGATCAGCGTCAGATGCGGCAGGAGCAGCAGCACGGCGAGAGCCCATCCCGCGATGGTCGCCAGCCGGCGCACACCCGCGCGCTGGATCGGCCGCGGCCGGGGCGCGATGCCCTTCCCCAGCGCCACCAGAATGTCGTCGCCTTCGGTGCGACGCAGAATCACGAGTCCGGCAACGGCGACCAGTGCCAGCGCCACGGTCTCGACCATCGCGAGCGGCAAATCGCCGTTCAACTTCGTCGCCACGATCTGCGTCGTCATCACGCGAAATCCGCCGCCAAAGATGTACGGGGCGCTGAAGGAGCCGAGCGCGGTCATGAACGTCAGCATTGCGGCGCCGACGAGCGAGGGACGGAGGAGCGGCACGATCACGCGCCACAACGTCGCGCGCCGATCCGCACCCAATGCCTGCGCCGCCTCGAGCATGGAGACGTCGAGCTTGGCGAGCCCCGCGCGCGTGAACAGATAGAAGTAGACGTACATCGAGTACGCATGGACGAGCAGGATGGCCGCGGCCCCCTGGAGCCGCCACGGCGCGTTCTGGAGGTGGAGCAGCGCCTGGATCGCGCGCGCGACGAATCCCGACTCGCCGTACAGAAAGAGGAAGGCGATCACGCCCACCAGCGGCGGCAGCACGACCGGCAGCGCGATGAGCGCGCCGAGGGTCTTCCGGCCCGGGAAATCGAACCACTCGAACAGAAACGCGAGCGGGATGCCGATCGCCGCCGCCAGAATGACGCTCACCAGAGAGATCCAGACGCTGGCCCAGAGCGCGGCCCACTCGCCGGGCCGGGTGAGGAAGTCCCGCAGCGCCGTGGGATGTGCCGCTTCGGCCCCGACGATGACAATGGGGTAGATCACCAGCCAGGCGAGCAGCAGCATTAGCGCCGCCGCCGCGATCTCGGATCTCCGCAGCCGCACCGTCACAGCGCGATCACGCGCGTCGCTTCGACGTACACGCGCTCGCCCAGCTTCGCGGCGTCCGGCTCGGCCAGCACCTCGAAGCGCTCGTGCTCGTCATCTTCGACCACAAAAAACGCCGCGGCGCCGATGTAGCGCCGCTCGCGGACGACGCCCGGGAGGCCGGCACCGGCAAATCGCAGTCGCTCGGGCCGCACCACGAGGACGCCGTTGCCGTTGGCCCCCCCCCCGAGCGCCCGCGCGGCCTTGCCTCGAAACACATTGGCCCGACCCACGAACGTCGCGACGAAGAGGTTGACGGGGTGCTCATACAGCTCGTCGGGCGCGCCGACCTGCTCCAGGCGCCCCTGGTTGATCACGGCGATCCGGTCGCCGAGGTCGAACGCTTCTTCCTGCTCGTGCGTCACGAACAGTGTCGTGATCCCGACGCGCTTGATGACCTCACGCAGCTCGTGGCGCGTGCGCTCGCGCAACGCCGGGTCGAGGTTGGAGAGGGGCTCGTCGAGCAATAACACGCGTGGCTCGGGCGCCAGCGCGCGCGCCAGCGCCACCCGCTGCTGTTGACCGCCGGACAGCTCGTGCACTTTGCGCTTCTCGTAGCCCGCCAGATCGACCAGCGCGAGTGCCGCGGCGATTTTCGCGCCCTTGTCCGGCGAGTTGGGCAAACCGAAGCCGACGTTCTCTCCAACATCGAGGTGGGGAAACAGCGCGTAGTGCTGAAACACCATGCCGAAGCGGCGCTGCGCGGGCGGCACCGCCGTCACATCCTCACCCGCCACCGCGACTCGGCCGCCGTCCGCCGTCTCGAAGCCGGCCAGCAGGCGCAGCATGGTCGTCTTGCCGCTCCCCGACGGCCCGAGCAGCGCCAGAATCTCTCCCTGGGCGATGTCGAGCGAGACAGGACCTACGGTGACGCCATCGCGCCACCGTTTCTCGATCGCCTGAATCTGGAGAAACCCGCTCACTGGCCCTTTCCCGTGCCGCGCACGTGCTGGTCCCACCAGCGCATCCAGTCCGGACCCTGCTCCGCCAGGCGATTCCAATCCACGTCGGCCACGACCATACGGCGACGGACGTCGCGCACCCACTCGGGCAGTGAGTCGGTGGGCAGGTCGAGCCGGGCGGGCAACCGGAACACTTCGCGTGCCGCGGCGAGCTGCATCTCGATGCTGCCGACGAAATCGACGTAGGCGCGAGCCGCCGTGAGATGCTTGGCGCCGCGCACCACGGCGATCCCATCTTCGATCACGACCGTGCCGCTTTTGGGAAAGACGTAACCGACCGGCATGCCGCGCCGCCGGCTGATCAGGACGTCCGGCAGATCCCAGACCGTGATCAGTCCCTCCTGGCGTGCGATCTTCTCGCTCACCAGGGCCGGGTTTTGCTCGTAGACTTTCGTCTGCGCGTCGAGCCGGCGCAGCCACGTGAATCCGGCGGTCGTGTCACCCGATTGCTTCATCCCGCGCAGGATGATGAAGCCGAATACCGCCCGCATGGTGCCGCTCGCGAGCGGGTCGCGGATGATCAGCTTCCTTTTCCACTTGGGATCGAGCAGCTCGTCCCAATCCTGCGGCGCCTCCTCCGGTTTGACGACTTTCTCTGCATACAGGAAGGCCACCGGCGTCTCATACGCCGCGAAGTAGCAATCGCCGGCGCCGCGCCCGCGCGGCGCGATGGCATCGGCCCACACGGGGCGCCGGCAGTCGAGCAGCGAGTCGCGCGCGGCCTGGGCAAGCACCAGCGACGGCCCGCCGAACCACACGTCCGCTTGCGGATTGGCCCGCTCCGAGCGCAGGCGGTCGTAGACGTCCTGCGAGCCCATGTCCAGCCAGCGCACGTCGATGTCGGGATGGAGAGTTTCGAAGCGGTGCTCAAAGAGCGTCAGCAGGTCGCGCCCGTGGGGCGAGTAGACGACGAGCGGCGTACGGTGATCGCGCGAACAGCCCAGGAGCAAGAGCACGCACCACGCACCACGCACCGTTTTACGGAACATTGCGTCGCTTCAGTCCGAGCAGATTCATGAACAACCGATATGCTCCCGGCACGCCCGCCGGAAGCTGCCGGAAAAAGCTCAATCCCGTGTAGACATAGATCCCTCGGCCGAGCGGCGCGATCAGCAGGCCACCCTTCAACTCCGCCGGTGGATTCGGGGGAGGATCGTGAGTCTCGAGCACCGGCACATAGGTCGTGTCCCACGTGTGCGCGAAATAGAGTCCCCGCTCCTGAACCCAGCCGCGCCAGTCTGCGTCACCGATGGCATTGGGATAATGAAAGACGGCATGGGAGGGATCGAGCTCGGTGACCGGCGCGTTTTCGTCCGTCACGCGGTCGTGGGGACGCGCGATGGTCAATGGATACGGCGCGAATCCGCCGTCGACGAACGGATACTGCTGGTACTGAACGATGAGGAGCCCACCCTTCGTCACATAATCAAGCAGCCGCCCATTGTTCGCGACGAGCGCCGGTTCGGTTTCGTAGGCGCGGCTGCCGATCACGATGGCGTCGTAGTGCGACAGGTCGCCGCGCGCGAGCGAATCGGCGCCGATGAGCTCGACCGGCACACCGCTGGCCAGTAGCGCTTCGGGAACGCGGTCGGCGGCCCCGCGCACGTAGCCGACGTGTGAGAGGCCTGGCAACGCGACCCGCGCCGCGCGGATCTGCGCGACCGAGGGTCGAGTCAGTGCGCGCGGCCGGATGTGTGGGTAGTCGATGATCTCGAGCCGACCCCCCCCCGGTCCTGCGCGCAGATCGTACGTACCCGCCTTGAGACTGTCCCCCGTGGGCGGCGCGACCGTCACCGGGACGCTCTTCGTCTCGTCTTCGCGCGCGAACGCGAAGCTCTCGGCGGGGATCGGCGGCCAGCCGGCGGGTGGCGTGACGGTGGTGCGGACGGACGCCGTCCCGCGAACACGATTGGTCACCGTGACCGTGAAATGCCGCGGGTCATGCGATCCGCCGTCGATCGGCCAGAGCAGCTCCTCGGGCGCGATGGCGATGTCGACGTCGCGAGTGACAAAGAGCGGACGCCGGACCTCGCCGATCGCCTGGTCGCGGTAGCGGTACACGACCTCGCGCGTCAGAGTCACCGGCTCGCCGCCGACCGCCAACCGCACGCGCGCAGTGACGGGCGGCGGCTCGAACGGCAGGCCGCGCACCTCGGCCGGCGCCCCGGACCAGTCGTAGAGCCCGCCGCGATTGATGAGGGGGCGACGCAAGAAATAGGGCTGGGTTCGCTCGGCATCCTTCGCGACCGTCAGCACGAAACGGCGCGTCAGCACCGTCCCTGGGGCGACGGTTGGAGCACCCAGCTCCAGGCGCTCGAGGTTCCAGCCGGCGGGCGCGGCCACGGCAACACTGTCCACGCGCACGGTGCTGTCGCCGGCGTTCCACACGGTCACTTCGATCTGCAACCGCTCGCCCGGCGTGACGATCCCGTCATCGGCCGTCCCGTCCATCGTCACGCCGGCGGCGATCGCGATCGCGCGCTCGAGCAACGCGCGCTGTACGGTGTCGGCAGTTCCGACGAGTCGGAGGGCGCGGAGCAAGGACGGAAGGGTGGCGGACGGCCGCCACGGGGTCAGCGCCGCACGGGCCGAATCGATGAGCGCGGCGTAGCCCGGCACGTGAATCGTCGTGTCGAGACCGCTGAAAACCGATGTCTCAGCGGCGCCCACTGTCTTGGTCGAGAGCAATGCGACCCCGGACGTCGCCGGACCGGGCCGTTGCAACTGCCCCATGTCCTGGGATCGATGGCGGCTGCGGCTCGCCATCGCGACCTGGAAATAGGATTGCCCGAGGATGGGATCGAGAATGCCGACGGGCAGGGTCAGCGTGGTGGCCGTCGGATCGCCGCGAGTCGAGCGGTAGAACTTCTGCGGCCCCCAAGTGGAATCGCGCAGCAGGTCGAACGCCTGCCGCGCGAGAATCGCCGAGACCTGATGGTGCCCGTGCCCGTCGGCCGGCGTCCCCGAGAACACGGCGATGATGATCTGCGGCCGGAACCGCCGGATCACATCGACCACGTCTTTGAGAATCGAGTCGCGCGGCCAGAAGCGGAACGTCTCCTCGACCGACTTCGAAAAGCCGAAATCGTACGCCCGCGTGAAGAACTGCCGCGCCCCATCGAGCTCACGGGCGGCGAGCAACTCCTCGGTACGGATGATGCCGAGCTCGGGGCCGAGCTCGGGACCGATCAGATTCTGGCCGCCTTCCCCGCGGGTCAGCGACAGGTAGGCCGCCTGCGCGCCCATGCCGCGCGACAGCAACACCAGGAGCTGCGTGTCCTCGTCGTCGGGGTGCGCGCCGATCATCAGCACGCGCTTGTTGCTGCCGAGCTGGCGCAGGGTGCTCGCCAGCGCAGCAACGCCGCCAGTGCCGGGCGGGGAGAGCTGTCCCTGCGAGACACCGGCGGCGCCGAAGCTCAGGAGGAGCCCGAGCAGCCAGGCGAGAGTGATTCTCACTATTGGGAAAGGTACACGGCGCCGCCCTTCATAACGAACTTCACCCGTTGCAGTTCCGTGATATCGCGTGTGGGATCGCCCGAGACGGCGATGATGTCAGCGTATAGTCCGGGAGCGATCGCGCCGAAGTTTTGCTCCTGACCGAGCAAGGCCGCGGCCACCGATGTTCCCGACTGAATCGCCTGCATCGGCGTCATCCCGTACTGCACGTAGTACTCGAATTCCTTCGCTTGATTGATCTCGGTCCAGGGAAAGCCGCCGACGTCCGTGCCCATTGCGATCTTGACGCCGCGCCGCAGCGCCCGCCCGAAGGCGCGCCGCTCGAGATTGACGAGGGCGGGCCACACGCCGCCGCGCGGCAGGACGTGCACGCCGACCGTCACGGTGGGCACCCAGTAGACGTTGTTGCGCACCATCGCGTCCATCAGCGAGTCGGTAAGGCCGTCGCCATGCTCGATCGAGTTGACACCGGCCCGGAGCGCCGCGGCAATGCCGTCGGAGCCGATCGCATGCGCTGCCACCATCCGGCCCAGGCGGTGCGACTCGTCCACGATCGCTTTCGCTTCGGCGTCGGTGAAGTTGACCCAGCTGTGCAGCACGCTGTCGGGCGTGAAGTAATAGCGGCGGTCGCTGTAGTACTTGATCCAGTCGGCGCCATGCTGCACTTGCTGGCGCACCGCGAGGCGCGCGTTGTCCACGCCGTCGACCGGCTGGACGCCGTGGGGGAGCTCGAGCTCCCAGTTTGCCGTCGTGATCGGATACATCCCGGTCGGGGCCATGGCGCGGGTCGAGGCAAAGATCCGCGGTCCGGGAATCTCTCCGCGATCGACGGCGAGCTTCACATCGACGTCGGCGTACATCGCCCCTTCGGTCTCGACGTCGCGGATCGCGGTGAAGCCGTGCTCCAGCGACAAGCGGGCGTTGCGGGCCGCGAGGATGGCGCGATAGGCAGTGGATTGTTTGAGCAGCTGGTCTTCGTAGTCCTGCGACGTCACGTCGCCCTGCAGCAGGAGGTGGGTGTGGGCGTCGATGAGTCCCGGCAGCACGGTCATCTGGCTGAGATCGATCACGCGCGCGTTCGGCGCCTGTCCCTGGATCTGGGCGAGCGGGCCGACGGCCTTGATCCTTTCGCCTTCGATCAAGATTCCTACATTGGGCTGAACGGTGGCGGACCGGCCGTCCACCAGGCGCCCGGCCTTGATCAACACCACCTGCGGCGTCTGGGCATTGGCGGCCGGCAGGGCGACGAGACCAACGAACAGCAGCATGAAACCGCGCATCGAGGGAGCTCCGGTCTAGGGCGGCGGCAAATCTATCATCTCGACAACGGAGGCGTACATGCCCGTCAAGGTGACTTGCGAATGCGGTACGTCCTACGACCTCAAGGACGAGTTCGCGGGAAAGCTCGTGAAGTGCCCCCAATGTGGCCGCCCCGCGCGGGCCCCCAGCGTCGCCGTGGCGACGGCAGAAGGCGACGCCGCTTTCGACCGGGACATTTTTCTGCTGCGCCAGCAGATGTTGAAGATCTCCGAGAAATACGACGTCGGTGACGAGCAGGGCAACAAGATCATCTTCGTCGAGCGCCCCGCGCACGTGTTGCGGAATCTGGGCGCGGTCCTCGTCGTCCTCGCCGGGCTGCTCGCCGGATTGCCCGCATTCGCGGCGCTCATCGACGCCATACCGCCCGGCAGCTTCCGGACGATCGTTGGCATCGTCGGTATGGTCACGATTCTCATCGGCTCGATCGTGCTGGGCGTGGTGATTTCCGCGAAGCGGCACGTCACGTTCTATCGCGATCAATCCAAACGCGAGAAGCTGCTCGAGATCCTCCAGGACAAGAAATTCCAGCCGATCACCATGACGTATACGGTGCGCGACGCCCGCGGGCGTCCGCTCGCGAAGCTCGGCAAGAATTGGCTGTTCAACGCGATCCGGAAGCGGTGGTATGTGTGGGCGCCGAACGGGACGCTGTTGTTCCTCGCGAAGGAAGATTCCATCATCCTGTCGCTGCTGCGGCGCTTCCTCGGTCCCCTGTTCGGCATCCTGCGCACGAATTTCATCTTCCTTCCCGCGGGAACCGAAGATGTCATTGGGGAATTCAAGCGCAAATTCACGATCCTCGACCGCTACGTGCTCGACATGACGCACGATCCGCAGCGACTCATGGACCGCCGCATCGCCATCGCGCTGGGCGTGATGCTGGATACGGGAGAGCGGCGGTGACCACGGGCCCGGCGGGGGGAAACGGCGGCGAGCACGAAGAGCCGATCCTCATCACGCCCGACATGCTGGTGCCGCGTCGGAGAGTACCACCCAAAGTCTCCGACGGCCGCGTGGACTTCGAGCGCGGCATGCGACGGCTCCCGCCGCTCATCATCGCGCTGATCCTCGCCAACGTGGCGGTGTTCGTCTGGGAGGTCTCGGCCGGCGCGTTCGCCTCGATCCCGGGGTCGACGGGAGCTGATCACACCAATCCGATCATGGCCGGTGCCCTGATCCGCGAGCGCGTTCTCGCCGGCGAGTGGTGGCGGATGCTCACGGCGATGTTTCTCCACGGCGGCCCGGACCATCTCATCGGCAACATGGTCGCCCTGTTCATCGTTGGCATGGCATGCGAGCACGCGTTTGGATCGGCGAAAACGGCGGTGATCTACTTCGGAAGCGGACTGGCCGGATCGGCGTTCAGCTTGATGACCGGGCCAGGACCATCCGTAGGCGCCTCCGGCGCGATCTTCGGCGTCCTGATGGCGGTGGTCGTCATGCTGTATCGCAACCAGAAATACTTCTTCGTGCGCGACAAGCGGATCGGCTTCGTGCTCGCGGCCTGGGCGGCCTGGCAGCTCTTCGTGGGCTTCATGAGTCCATTCATCGACAACTTCGCGCACCTGGGTGGGATGACCGGCGGTGCGCTGGCCGCCTTGCTGCTGACACCTACACTGACGGCGGAAGCGATGGTCGGGGGCGGTCGGGGGCGGTAGGAGGCGGTACCGCCTCTCTACCACCCCTTTACCGCCGCTATTACCGCGCTGCCAGCGGTTTCCCGTCCGCATCCAGGAATCTGATCTCTCCGAAATTCAGCTCCCGAATCCCGGCCTCGATCTTCGACCGATCGCCCACGACCACCCAGACGAGGTGATCGGGACGAATCGCTTCCTGCGCCGCGCCCGCGGCGTCGGGAATGGTCAGCGCGCGGACGCGCTGCGCATAGGTCTCGTAGTAGTGATCGTCCAACCCGAACGTCACGAGCTGTTCGAGCGAGCCCTGCACCGCGTCCATCGTTTCCCAATTGCCGGGCAGCGTCAGCGTCAGGTTCGCCTGCGCCTTCGCCAGCTCGTCCGCGGTCACCGGTTTCGGGCCGAGGATGCCGCGCAGCTCCCGGTCGACCTCGATCATCGACTCCTTCGTCTTGTCGGTCTGCACCGGTGCGTACGCGATGAACGGGCGCTGGCCGCGCGCGTCCCAGACCAGGGTGAACGCACCGTACGACCAGTGTTTCGCCTCGCGCAGGTTCATATTGACGCGCGACGTGAATTGCCCGCCCAGGAGTGACGTCATCGCCTCGATGGCGTACTCGTGCGGATTGGCCTTCGGCGGCGCGAGATCGGCGGCGAAAATGATCGACTGCTCCGCCCCGGGGCGATCGAGAATGTAGACGAGTGGCCCCGGCAGATCGGCGACGGTACTGACGTTCTTCTGCGGTACGTCGCCCGCTCGCCAGCCGCTGAACAGACGCGTGAGCTTCGGCTGGATTTCCGCCAGCGAGACGTCACCGACGATCACCAGCGTCGCGTGGTTCGGCTTGAACCAGGCGCGGTGGAAGCGTACGAGATCGTCGCGGGTCATGCCCGACACCGATGCTTCCGTGCCCGACCCCGTCAGCGGATTGCCGTACGCATGATTGGCCCCGTACAGCAGCTGCGGGAAGACGCGCAGCGCCATCTGCACCGGCTGCACCTTCTCGCGCTGGATGCGCGCCAGGCGCTGCCGCTGCTGCCGCTGGAAGTCGGCCTGCGGGAACGACGGATTGAGCACCACGTCGGCGAAAATATCGAGCGCCGGATCGAGATTTTCTTTCAGGCTCGACAACGCAACGCGTGACACGTCGAGCTGCGAACTCGTAAAGAGCTGTGCGCCCAGCTGCGACAGCGTGTCGCTGATCTGCAGCGCGGTGCGCCGCGTCGTCCCTTCGTCCAGCATGTCGAGCGCGAGACTCGCGGTCCCCGGCGCCGCGAATTGGTCCGCCGCGTAGCCGGCATCCACCAGCAGCGTCAGGTTCACCTGCGGAATCGAGTGCCGCTCGGCGAGCACGATCTTGAGCCCGTTCGGCAGCGTCGCGCGCGCGATCGCCGGGAAGCGCGCCTCGGGCGGTGTTCCGGCCTCGGGCAGCTTGGTGCGGTCAGCGCCGCTCGCGGCTGTTTCGAAGGTGGGATAGGGACGAACCTCGAGTGTCCAGTCGCCGTCGGTGAGCCAGCGCGCCGCAGCCGACCGGAGGTCGGCGGCGGTGGCGGCGGCGATGCGCTGCCGCGTCACCTGGTAGTG
>Ga0137418_10003640_pt1 | contig 14163 bp, 20 predicted proteins | sample CZODoug3_1_2_16f_FD_122242 | JGI IMG/M metagenome (GOLD analysis project Ga0137418, IMG submission 122242) | Vadose zone soil fungal communities from Angelo Coast Range Reserve, California, USA - CZODoug3_1_2_16fungal (Hybrid Assembly) | ecosystem: Environmental > Terrestrial > Soil > Vadose...
GGGTAATATGGATAATAGAATATATTTGACAAGTTTGAGAGAAATTTTACCAATTATACGGGCATTTTGACCTGCTCGTCGTATGATACGGTATTAGACGGTATAATACGCCCTCGTATAATACGACCACCATTCAGACCCAGCACTAACCAAAACGATTGTTTGAACTGAACCGCCATGTCCTCTAGCGCAATTCGCATCCCTGAGGGTCTACTATCAGTGGCTAACCTGGAGGAGGTGGGTCGTGGGGGCCCGGGTTTGTATAGGCTGTTTAAAGTCAATGATCACCCACAATTGGATCCCTCCACGCTCACTCGTTTTCCACGCACAATCTTAGTTGCTCTGATCGATACAAACCCGGAGGCTATGCAGGAATACAAGGCTCTTGCAAGTGAACTCAAGGTACCTTATGGTACCAATGCTGAAGTTATTGCCATGGGTGAGTCCTTATCTTGTGGGTTCTGCATAATGAACTGAGTGTCTTGGCAGGTTATATCGGCTTCTCACGGGTTATTGTTTTTGGCAGAGACTGGTGGGGTAGTGGGCGTGCAGAAGATGATGTGTTGCAGTGGAGTAGTGTGTCCGAGTGAGTGTTACCAAAGTTACTTTCAGAATGTAACTCTCATATGTACTCTCAAGCGGTGAACTTGACCCTGTCCTTAAACACAATGTTGTAAATGCCCGTGAAGCTCTATTGGGGCCCAAGGATGACAGGGGAATGACTCACCCGGTGCAAGACGAAAAAGGTTGCTTCCAGGGTGGATCGTTGTTGGAACGGTTGGGGAAGAAATTAAAGATTGACTCGTTGTATGTTAAGGATGGCCGTTCACTAAATGTGGGCATGACACTTCAAACCATCCCTTCTATTGCCGCACCTGCTGCTGGTGGTGGGAAAGATGATGGCCCTGTCGGTGATGAGAATCGGCAAATCCGACGTCAGATTGCTGAAGTGCGTTGCATTACATATTCCATCCGCAGAATATGGTGGCTCATTTTTGCAATATAGAGTTTTACTCAGGCTGCAATGTGGGGGGTAGATAGGTTTTTTCCTGAAAGCATGTGCCACAATCTTGAACTGCGTGCAGAACTCACAAACTCTGTACGAGTGGGATGCCATGAGAATTATATATGGCCAACTATTCAAATGAACCTAGCTGCGAGCGCGGAGCATGATTGCAGTGAGTCAAACAGAATTTAACATTGTTGTCATTAATTCCATATTTCATTCCCGCCTCTAGAGAAGGGTCTTGATGAACTAGGACAATTTGGCATTAGCCACTTTGACCCCTTTGATGCTCGTGGATATCTGAGTTGTGTTGGAGTTGCATCCACATTGCAGCCTGGCAGTGAAGGGGGGCGTTTCCATTGTTTGGAGTTTGGAGGATTTACACGCCTAGATGGTGTCACCCTGAGTTACTTCTCTGGACTGCGTCGTCATGCAGGTACACCACCATTGTGTCCGGCTGGCAAACATCCTCTGGCATGGGAAGTTAGGGTTGGGGCTGTGTTGTATGCACCACGCAGGATTATGGAAGGTATGACAGTGGAGAATTTGGCATCCTTTCCGAATGGTACAACAATTGACCTCTGTCCTGAAATGGCTGATCCAAGGTATAAATTATTTTTATTCCAGATGAACATTAGTCCTTATCTTACTTTTGCAAAGATTTGAGGAAGTTCCATCTGCACGCGGAAATGCTATGAATGTGGTTGCGGATGGGGTATACTTGAGTGATCCTGCAGATGTGGTTGATCATGTTACTCGAGGACTTTATCAATTTTCTAGCTATGTGCTACGTGGACTGCCTCCAGGCTGGAAGGTCAAGCAGGACCTGGAAGCGTTTTTGAGGACGGTGACATTTACCTATGAAGGCCAAACAGTAAACCCGAGGCCATGGCCATTGGGACGTGATGGACCACCTTTATTTGAAGGAATGCCAGGTTTTAATGTAGATGATAGCTCTGGTGCAGGTGCAACGAGTTCCACTAGCACCGATCGTAATCGAAACAGACAGGCTGCATTTTTCAAATTTGCGGAACAGGAGCACAAGGCCGGCAGGTTGATCCCTCTTGTTGCTGAGGACTATAAAGGACCATTCAACCCATCCGCATTGGTATTAGATCCCATTGTACCAACAGATGCCATAGGTCTGTTATTAGTTGCAAAATATTGTGCTGCATATTGATGATTTTTTAAATATAGGTATATCTAAATGCAAACGGGACATTTCTGAACATGTGGCTGCCTCTGGTGAGTTAGAATCTTGTCATGATTTTTTAAGTTAAGTTAAATATATTGGCAAAGACGCCAAACGACCCAAAGGTCTGCAAGGCAAGTGGGCACCAGCGACACTTGCAGTATCAATTGCTGATATCCTTTTAGACAAGTCGGCTGCAGTGTGGCGTAATGAGCATCCAGTGGGTTCATCCAACATGATGGAGTTCCCAGCGCCAGAACATACCACTGCCGCAAATCAGCTCAATGGCTCAAATGCCCCTGTCATTTTGATGTCCATCACGGAAGAGGTGTCTCCCCCTTCAAGTATAGTAGAAGCTCAAGGCGTGTCTTCTCCAAGGCGTAGCCAACGCTTCAAGCATTCTGCAATAAGCACTATGGTCTCAGCCACCAGTGAGTTACTGGCTAAGAATGTCTTGTCACTTGCATTCTAATAGACAAACCCACAGCCACTCAGGCTTCCAACATGCAGCAGATCCAAAATTTGTTAACACAGACAGCTCCGCGTGTTACTCAATCAATTAATAAGGGAAAAACTCTTGGTAAATAGTTGTCTGATATCACAAACTGTATTTATTCATTCTATTCTAATATGATTGTACACATACAGTCCAGAAAAGAATAATTTCCAAGGCAATATTGGAAAATCCCAGTGAAGAAGATGAGGCTGCTGATGATGACGATGAAGGTATAATTGTTTAATTTTGATTAAAATTTAATTCTCAACCTAAACAATTTGTATCGATAGATTACATCATGTCTTCACAATCTCACTCACCAAGTCCAAGTCACCATGAAAGATCTGTGTCAGGAGCACCTATAGACGCTGTCAAGTCTCGCAGCTTTTACACATATGGTGACTTGCCACTGGTGCCACCAAAGCGACATGCAATTGGAAAGACTCGTCAGGGCTCTGTTGGGTCCATGTATGAAGATGAAGGTATCAGTGATAACTCAATTAGTGACTTTGATATGTCAAGCAGTGATGGTGAGTGCGCATTTATATTGTCCACAAACACATAAAATACAGGCCAAATGCTTATCTTATTGATCAGAAGAGATTGAAGAATCAATTATAAGTGCTGTTGGTAGGAAGACTGAACGTGAGCCTCCTTTATATTATGTGTCAGAAGCTCAGATCTGAATATTTGGAAATTACAGAGGACACATTCCTAGACTCTCTTAACGCTGAGGCCCTTGACACAACTGCCAAAGCTTTCACAGATGGAATTCTGGCTATTGCTAGAAGCAGTTCAAAGAAGGTATCTGCCCAGATGCTGTCGGAAAATCTCCAAAGCATCATGGATGCTGCAGCCAATGACGCAATGTCAGAGAGCACTGCACAACAAATGGCCTTGATATGGCCATTGATCAACAAGCTCAGCATACATGCTGATGTTGCGGCAGTTGAACGGCGCATTGAACAGCGATTCATCATGTTGTCTTACATCACATCATTTAACTGGATTGAAGATATCTTTCGCAAGGCCACCATCTCATCCACAGATCTTTGGCCGATGCGGCTTGTTCAGGAGATCAAGAAGACTGTCAACCTTTCTGGAACTAAGGCACATCCAGTTCATTTTGCTTCCAAGGTCTACATTCCTTCACTTCGCCCTCGGACATACGTGTATACAATTCCAGGATTCAGATGGCGCACATCTGATGAATTGGACATGGTCGTTAACAATGCGTTTTATAGGATTGTGTCGCATTGGCTAGGATTTCTCAGGCAAGAGCTTTTCCGCACAAGAGCTGCATTTGCACTTGTCGTTGGTAGAGTGTTTGGTGATGTGTTGATGTTGGATGAGGTATGGAAGGGCTTTCAAGAGCCTTGCAGCATTATCACTGGCCTACATCATCGTACCAGCACTGCAGTGACATCAGCCCACTTTGATGCCTTTACAGCCAAGCTACGTTGCCACCCATTCGCTACCTCACAGCATCATATCGCAGCCATTGACACACTTTTCCAACTACGTCAAATGTGGCAAAGTGGCCTGCACGAGCTGACAATGACGGCATCAAATTCAGAGTCTGTCAAACCGGTTACTACACAATTTCACATGGAACACTCTCAGCCAGGTGACCAGATAGCAGTTGAGGAAGCGAAGATGGGTTCATTCTTGAACTACTTGGTGATGGTGGATCGGTCATATGACCCAACATTTGTCTTTCCCAATACATCCACAGGCAACTGGAATCGCCTCCGAGAAATTCAAGGCGATCTTGATTACCTGTCTCCATTCCGTGACAGAACACCCTGCCGAGAACACCTTCTCAAGGCTCCCAGCCGAGTACTTGAAAGTATTCGAACACGCTCAGGTTTCTATAGCCTCATCATTGCTCGTGTCATCACATACAGGTCAGAGGCCTTCTTTGCTAGTGATGGCTACTATCCAAATCTAGTTGCTTGGGAGTGCTTTGTTGAAAAACATGAGGGAAAGCCACAGGAGTGGTTTTGCAATAGGCGGGCATATGGAAGTGCATGTCGTGCCCTCTCCAAGGACAATGCTTCTGCATTGTGGGCTTCTAGTGCATTGTGGGAACCATGGCTAGCTCATAACCCAGATTTTACATTCACGGAGTTGTACAATTTTCTGAAGCAGAAGAATCATGGGCAGCGTGTGTTCCCTTCGGTGGGAGAACTGATTGCCTTTGTCATTGCCGCTGACATTACTAGCTTACACATCGGTCCATTCCCCACTGTGGAGGAAACAGGAAAAATCATCAGTGATATTGGAAAAGGTGCCAGAGACTGTCTTGTGTATTCGCTGGGCCTGGTTCCAAACCACGCCACCTCAGCGGAGATACAAACGATGGTGGAGAGTTTGTATGGCTATTTGGATACCCATTTGACAGACGAACAGAAAGCACGCATGGATTTACATGGACTAATGTTGGAGCATGGTTTGTGTAAGTACAAGCGAGTGGGTTGGGATTGTGATGAGATAATTTAAGGTGCTTTGATTGTAAGTTCTATAGCATGCCCTTCGACTCCCCAAAAATTTCTATGTAAAATTAAACCCTACTTTGCAGGTTGCATTTCTTTTTTAAATACTGGATATATTTACAGATGTTAATGCCTCATAACTATATGGCCTCATATGTTCGGGAATTTTCAAGTTGGTGTAATTTTGTAAATGAATTTGAATTTGGGGAGAAAACGAAAAAGAATTATGACTATCAAGATCACATTTTATTGAAATTATTTTTGACGCCCAATAGCTGTATATAAATGCAACCAAACATCAAAGTCCGTCTCATTGTCTAAGTTCTCCAACTGGCTTTGGTGCTGACGAAAGTTGTGGGAGGTTGGCGAGCAACCTTCAGCACGGATTGGAGTCTGGAAGGGCCATATATATTGTGCATTTGGAGCATCAGGAAAATCAAAAATTTCTTAAAAGACTTAGCAGCCTTAATTCAGATTTTAGGCACGTATTAAGGCAAGCTGTTCCCTTGATTTTGACTTAGCGGGCTTAATTTGGAATCAAGGCAATTAAGCCATGATTAAGAAATTTTTGGTTTTCCTGATGGATGTATTCCTTACGTGTTTACAGTAGCTCCGTGTAGAGCTCAGTATTCGCGGTATCGTATTCTGTTGAGTCCCAACTGTCAGTTTTGTCATAAACACTAGCTACCGTTAACCAAAGCTGTTCCAAGTTGGGACTTGCTCGGCCGTTGCCCTCTATAGGAAATTCCTGATCGAGATGTGCATGCAAACCCATAAAGGGACATGCTTAACTGACTCTTGCTTCTACTTTCCCTCCCAGTAAATTTACACCACCATAAAGTCTCAGGGATGGTATATCTACATCTATAAAGACCCTCAGTTTTTTCTACATATTTTTGACTAGGTATTTGTTGAGCCAGGATGGTATTTGGCTTGAAAATAAGTATAAATCACCTCTCTCCCCAACCCCTTCAGGCTTCTTGTAAATAAAAATATTTCAGCTATCTTGGAATATGTTAAATGTTTCAAAAATATTTTAAAGTGGAATGAGAGGGAGGAAGTGCCTAAACAATGCATTTTGTGAAACTATGTGCATTGTGGCAGTGATAGTACTAGGAACCATCAAATTTATTAAGGTAAACAAGCATAAACATGTTTCTGTCCACAGCACTTGCACAGCACACGTGCTCCCATTTGTGCGCTGTCACCTCTCCCCCAATATTTTGTCCCTCCACCTGCACCTGCTGCCACACGTGTTCAAGTTACGGAGGTATTTTGTGACTCGCCTCTCAATCCTATCCCCCATGTAGTAGGCACGAATCTGGGTGACCAGTAGTAGTGCTCGAACCATTTGGGCTTTCATTTAGCCTGTTCGTCGTAACAGCGGATTCCCGAAGCGCAGCCAGGTAGGGAGCTGTTTTGTAGGCCTCTGCACCGGCTCGAGATGTCATCACCCAATAAGAGCACCGCTCTTTTCAAAACCAAATTCTCCTTTAAATGGAGCCTTGCTCATTCCGGTTTGTGAGCTCCGCTCGTTATCTTTATCTTGGCCCCGCCACTCACTTTATTTTATTCTCGGATCGCATCAGCATACCGTTTAGTGCTATTGGACATAGTGGAGGCTTAACGGCATGCAGCACATGGCGCAACCGTCAATAAAAATAAATACCTGGGCTACCATCGTGGTCAACCTTCCCCAACGACCACGTCTCTAGCCAGGTAAGCGCTTCTCGCTATCATCTCCCCTTTTCTGATTGTCTATGTCTCAATTTCAGACTTATTTATTTATCTTATTCACGCAATATTTTGTTTGCCCACCCCTGTCTCCCTTTTGGACTGTTTAGTATGATTGTATGTTAGCTTGTACCTCTCGCACCCCTTGCATGTTATAGATTTGGAAGTCTGCTTAGACGGGCTTCTGTTTTTGCTACCGAGCCAACGCAGCAGAGGTGCGTGAACATGTAGTTGTTGCAAGGTTAAATAGGTAGGTCGCACACCGAGCTGAGCTGTGGCTGCACGAAGACAGTTCCATACCAGCTCACGCTTGGTTCCTCCATCGACTCCAGTCCCTTTGTGTTTTTTTACTGGTTCTCCTTAAAAATGTACCATGACTGTGGCAAGTTCGGCAAAAATAGGGGGTGTTGTTTGGGCATTGCGTTTATTTTGCAGCCTGGAACGAAATTGTGAGATTACAGAGCAATCAAAAACTTGATTTTTAGTATTGCTAAGTAGCTTGACTGGTATATCACTGTACTTTATTTGGATGGCATCTGGGTGGCACCGTACGGTTCCGAGTTCAATCCTGTGCCATGCCACTTTGTTTTTTGGCATGAAATTGGAAATAAATGGTCTGTGGATACAATCATATAATATAAATTATCTACAATACGTCTGACTGTCTCTTTTGTCTCTCATTTATTTTGAGTAATTATTATGGACCACCAAATCCCTGGATAGGCTCTCCACCTGGTTTACTGTCTTGCAATGCACCAACTATTGTCAAATATCAATTAACACATCAAGCCAATCCCACATAGGTTTTGTAGTTAAAATATACAGCTCAATGCTTACAAACACACATGTTGTTTTTTGTATGGATTCTATTGTGATTACCCAGACAGAACCAATGCAAACGTCAATGAAACATCTTTCCAAAAAAGCGGACTCAATAAATTAGTATGGAAAAGGAAATAATTAGTACGGAAAAGGCAATTTCCTGTTCCGGACATCTTACCAGAGCCTATTTTGCCATTATCAATTCTGATTGTTTTCTGGTGGCGAATTTGGGTGCAAACAAGGATTTGTGGTGGTATAATTGTCAGGGACGTGTGAAAGAGAGCGTGCCTTGTAGTATTCGATCGAGTTGTCTATGGGTCTTTGATTTGTTTTTGGCAGGTCGCCACATCATTTTTGTGGCACAATTGGGCCGCTGATCAGAAGGTGAATTAACAAGTGATAATATTAATACATGTGTTGAACTGCTATATATTACGCATAGCTCTCTTTAAAGCAAAAGTCTGAGAAATGACCAGCCCAAGATCTCCTACGCATGTTGGGGAGCTCCATCACGTGGATGGATAGGAGTGCGGGTTCAACATTAAGTGGCGTTCTTAAAATCTTGCATGAGAAATACAACCACTTGAATAGCTGATAGTGTACTTAAGTTGTGTCTATGGCAAGTAGCCCATTTAAATTAGTATCATGGTCCATGAACTCCTTGCTCTGTTTGGCCTTCGCAAGAAGTGTACGGAGCATGTCTATGTCGTCCTTGTAATTATCATACAAGAATTCCATGTTGCTTCGAAAGGACTTGCGTATAATGTGCAGCAACTGTAATGCTGGTTAGACCACCAATACTGTATGCAATAAATAAGAACTTACAATCAATGCTACATATATACGGACCCAGTCTTCGAGCCCTACTTTGGGATCATACCAAAGGTTCTTGAATTTAGCCGTTTTAACCAACCGCCTAACTGCGCTTAAGTAGACATAACCATTGAATGTACTGAATAGATTGCTGGAGATCTCAGTCTGTGCAGCTGACTTGACAAAGTCAGTCTTGATATTGTAATTAGTACGATTCTCATCAAAGAAAAACATTGACTTACCCCTAGATAGCTCAGGAAAGGCAGTAGCTCATTAAGAGCATAGCGTACAAGTTGGTGGTTTTTCTCTGCAAGTTTTGGCTTAGATGTGGTGAGCCTCGAAAATCCGAAAGTAGGGACTAAGAGATCTGTAGGCGCCTCGCGTATGAAGACAAATTTTTCAAGCTCGTGAATATGTCCAGCTCGGTGGTGGCTGAACTGATTCGTCAGAAGCCTCCTCATTCTGTCATCCAGGATGAATGCTATGGAGCGGGTGAGCGATGGTATAAGAAATAAACAGTGTAACACACTGTTTCTGCTATTTTGGGGGTATCTGGTCTCGTAAGTCGAGATCCCAGCCATAATCAAACAATCCATACTAATGGCATCAGTGCCCGGAAAACACTGCCGAATGACAGCGGCATAACCATGTTCATCAGCTATGCGAAGAACCTTTTCCCAGAGGGGGTCTGTCTTTTTCAAATTTTCCCAAGAGAGAAATCTGGCGGTGGAAATGAGAGCCGTTGATGGTGGATCTAATGAAGCTGACCCAAATGGGCCGAACAGCAGAGTGTTCTGGTATCCAGTATTGTTGGTGGGAGTGGTAAGTATGGAAGCTTCGTCTTGGACTGAATCAAACAATGTGGACCACTTGTTCAGAGTTTAGTGGACCCTCATAAGCAGCAAGTAGTAGCAATTTAGGACTTACTGCTGCATTAAACATTGCGCTGCTAGTGGCTGAAGAGTCATTGGACATAATAAAATCTCCATCCATAGGCGCATCTTCTCCAGAACTTGGGGAGATACTCGTAGTACCTTCAAGTTTGCAAAGTTCAACAAACTTTTGGCGACTATTTGGTGATAGTTGAGACCAAAAGTAGGGAAGTGCCGCCTCGTATTCATCGCCAGATAGATCAGGATAAGTCATAGCAGGGATTTGATCCCCACCACCACTATACATTGCGAATTGGGTGTTGGGTGGAAATTTCTGACGAGTAATGTACACATTACAACTCATGACATTCTAGGCACATTCCATGACGATCATGGAGCTTCGATCAGGAAACACGACTTGCTCCAGCCACAGTAAACCCATTACTGCACCATATAAGGGAATTTTGAGTGCTCCAATGCTGTGCACGGTGCACTTTCCCCGGGACAAACAACGACAAAGCAACCTGCTCAAAGATCTAATTTGGTCAGTGACTCCCGGTTCCAACCGCCACCAGCTAACTACTCTGGCACAAACCAAAGTAACCATTACTTTCATCTTGTACATTTTTACGTGGCTTTCTAACCTCCCCTTTTTGAACGCCGGAATGGCCACACCGTTGCCACTGTCCTCCCCTTCACCACAGTCCTCCCCCTCACTGCTGTCCTCTCCCTTGCCACAGTCCTCCCCCTCACCACCATCCTCTCCTCTGGTGCCAGAAGCACATTTTGCTCCCACCGACAAACCTTCTGCACAGGTTTCTTGCCCTTGCTCGCTGCCAATCTCAGTACCAACTGTTGAGGATCTTTTTGAAAAACATTCAGTACCAGATGGACTTCGCAATATGGACGAGCTACAAAAAATGGGGGTTGTATACGCCTTTGAAGCCAGAGGTATTGTGGAGGAAGAACTTAACTTAGCAGTGCGACGCTTCCACCAGCAAGCCATAGTGTTGAGGACTTACGAACTGCGTGTTCGTTTGGCTCAAGAAAAGCTCTCCAAAGTGAATAACAACCTAGAAGTGGTGGTTGATGTCGCTGGTGGAGATTTTTCCAAGGCTGGGCTGGACAAGGTTTCGCCTGCCACTGCCCCTCCTGGTTCTTAATTTTATATTTCCAGGATGAATTTTGCATTGATATTTGTGCAGGCCCAGCATGGTATGATCGACTAGGAGAGGCTCATGGTGGTTGCCTGACCCCCAGTTACTCAGAGGCTGTGGCAATGGTTTAAGTAAGTTTTATTTCCTAGGAGTATCTTGAATGCCATTATGACGTTAACTCCATGTCTCGGCAGATATAGCACACACCACTAGGAAACTCACCCATATTCCGCCTCTTATTTTCTACCTTGTATTTTATATTTATAGCCACCAATCATGTCCCCGGCAGGGTTTTTTTTCAGTCGAGACGCTCTTTTATCTTTATTCACATTCCATCTTTTTGTGCCTTTGCTACTAGTACTTTGACACAAACAGCCCTCTTCGCTGTTTTTCCCCCCCATTATATCACAGGAATAAAATATCTAGTGTGTTATTCATCCCTTAACGATTGAGGTGGTACAAAGTTTGAATCTTTGCGAGTCCACATGCCTCCACAGCTATTTCTCATAAGTATGTAAGTTGTGGTGGTTGAGCAGCTTCATCCCTCTGACAACAGCTAGTTGTCTCTTTGACAACGGTTAACTATATACAGCATGATTTGTGGTAAGCTAGACCCATTCCTGTCTTATTTTGGGGGCTTCTGAGCACTAAATTCAATGTATCTTGGCAACTAGACTTTCACATGTTTACTGCATGGCTATAAAATGAGATAGAATTTAAATAAAGTGCGCAAACATTCAACTCAATAATTTTATACTCACAATGCAACACCAGCAGAACTCTTTTGACAGACTCCCTCTCGAGGGCCAGGATGAGCACCGTCACCAATTCCCTCACACTGGATACTGGCTTGGCTCTTTTCTTGAACACCCAGACATTCAGCACCAGCAGCAACAATCAGATTTCCTTCCATACCCATCCGACGTGGGCCTAGGAATGGCTCAGCACCCACAAGTGCCAGTGCCTCACCCCACAGCTCCGATACAATTACAGCGTATGCTACACACTCTGATTACATGTTTCTGATTCTTAAGTATTTTGTCCAATTGCAGCATGCACTGATATTGTAGGTATGAATTATATACATTTCTAGTCCCGCTTGACACCCTGATACTAACATGACTATTTAGTTACGGCTGTCGCCTTCTCTCTGCCCCTCAAAGCCGCCCAAGTTGAGGGTAGGGTTGCGGCGCGAGCAGTTGTCATGCTGCCCTTTGACATCCCATTCAATGACTTCTGGGATCGTGTCTGCGCTCGGATGGGGTTGAATCCTCATGAGGCTAAATTAGGATATAAATTCCACAATCACCGAGTTCGTGACGACCCTATTCCGATAGTCAAGGACAGTGATCTGCGTGTAGCTATCTCCACAGCGCAGGGGATGGTGTGGCGTGCTAGGAGCAAGGAGATATATGTCATTATCCACAACCTCGTAAGTGGCATGGTTTGCCCTTGCTATGCCACATTAAGAGCTGTTTCAGGAACCGTCCATTGAAACACCAGCAGCACTCAGAGTCAAAGGCAAGAAACGCAAGGGCACCTGCGCAGGGGTTCCAACTAAGAAGTCCAGAACTAGCAGCCGCTCTCCCCTCAATGCCCGAAATATCCAGCGAACCATCAATGCCACAGAGTATCCCACCATTCCTGCTGCTGACCCCTGCTTCCCTATTTATCCAACCATTGGTGATGCCCTGCAGCAGTTGCATTCGGATATGCCAGACTTGGACATGCCACTGTATGAGCTTGGTCTTCAACAATATGGAGTATTCTCTATTGATGAGGCAGAGGGTTTGGATGCAACATTCTTGCAACATGAGGTTGGTATGTCTGTGGAAGCAATTGGGCCTTTCGGAGATCACATTCGGCAGCTGCTGTCGAGGGCAAGAGCAAAGGAGCCTCAGCCTGCTGGGCAACTGGTGGTTAAAGATTAAAAGATGACGGAGGCATTGAATATTGTCCGGTCAATGAGTCTTAGCCAGCACCATGTCAAATTTACATCTTTATATCTCAGTTAGTAGGAGTTACGCAAATGCAGGTTGTAACGGAGTAGGTGACCCATTTTTTGTCTGCCGGAGTATCCAAACAAGTTCAGTGGCGAGATGACCAAGAACTTAAACATAGCTTGTGCATGCCAAATAAGGAACAGGCTTTATATAGCTTTATTTCCATCTTCGTCTGAGTCATTTCGAGTTTGCGATGTGAAGGTTTGCTTTCACATCACCGTAAAATGCCAGGTAGGCCGCCCTTATTATAGCCTTTGCTACAGTGCAGGAGATTTCATTGACTTAACACCATGGGACTTTGGGTTGACTGCACTGCCAGCGATGGCCCTCTATTTTCTCTACCACAGCACAATGCTGACTGCAGCCCCATTTTTTCTTAGACATGGGAATAAATGGCCTATGCGCTGTGTCTGGTAAGTACTCAACAACCCACTGTGGCTCCTGCTGAGATTGTTTCATTCTTTTTAAACTAGACTTTGATTTTTACAAGGTTGGTGCGTGTCTGCCACCGTGCTAGACATTGCTGAATTTAACCTCTCACCAACCATTGAATTACATAACATGAATGACTTGAGGTGAAGTGCATGTGATTCCATACAGTGTTTTCATATACATGAGTCGTTGGCCTGAGCGCATTTTGAAGAATCTGGCGCACATGCTGTCACCTTCTGGAGACGATACCTGCCAAATCTGGTGAATGTGGCACTGCGCCAAATCAACTCGTCATCTGATTGCGTCCTAATACAGCCTTGTACAGTCACTTTTTCACATTGTATTGTAGTATAAAGTTGTTTACAAATCTTATCTGAGAATATTGGTAGGAACAGAATTTTTTAAAAGCTTTCTGTCTTCCAAAACCTTGTTATTGCTACTCTGCCATGAAAGACTGAGGACCCATGTGATAAATCTACTCCTAATAATCCATGAAGCATACATTATAAAACAACATCCTGCTTATTTGATGACAGTCTGATGGCATTTACAGAGCACATCAACACTGCACAGTGCAAAAGATGGAAAACAGTGCATGTTGGTTTTGTTACTCGTTAAGGCCAAGTTTTGGGCCTTGAAATTTTACAGTACACTTTCTGATGTTATACTTGCCAAATCCATTAAATTCTCAGTCATTCTGTGCATATTATGGGGTTTGAGCTCGTACTTTGCATTTGAAAGACCACAGCCCAAAAAGGCAACTGCAAATGCGTTCCCAGCCAGCTCTAATGCAGTCAGCGGCATCACTCTTGTGGCAATTTTGAGCATCTATAATATTATTTAGTAAATAAGCAATTTGTTAGGAACCGAATTTTTTTACCTGCCTCCAAACTCTCAGAATGTTTGTCCTACAAGTTGGAAGTGCATTTTGACCCTACGAGATGACCATCTAGTGAGGTAATTCACCGGATTTGGCAGGTGTTGCCCGCGACTCTCAAAATTCGAATTACACGTAGGGATCTTGCCGGATCCGAACCCTTTGTATGTAATATTTAATCGGAAATAAATAAATTGTCATTTTTTGGTTAAGTTGATTTGCAGGGGAGACCCCCGCAGACCCCCCTCCGCTGCACAGAGCCTT
>Ga0137418_10003641_pt1 | contig 14161 bp, 14 predicted proteins | sample CZODoug3_1_2_16f_FD_122242 | JGI IMG/M metagenome (GOLD analysis project Ga0137418, IMG submission 122242) | Vadose zone soil fungal communities from Angelo Coast Range Reserve, California, USA - CZODoug3_1_2_16fungal (Hybrid Assembly) | ecosystem: Environmental > Terrestrial > Soil > Vadose...
CTGGCGCGCATCGTCGTGAAATACGCGCTTTGAGCCACAAGTAGGTCGCGAGAATTGCCTCCAGTCACTCAAGCGCTCCTGATCGCCAACGTCGCGGTGTTCCTGCTGCAATCCTCGGCGGGCGACGCGCTGGATGCCTTCGCGCTGTGGCCGCTGGGATCCGGGTCGTTCGCGCCCTGGCAGGTCGTCACCTACGGGTTCCTGCACGGCGGGTTCGCGCACATTTTCTTCAACATGCTCGGGCTGTACATGTTCGGAAGCGACATCGAGCGCCTCTTCGGCTCGCGCTACTTCCTCGCCTACTACTTCGCCTGCCTTGTCTCGGCGGCGCTGTGCCAGCTGGTCGTCGTGAGCCTCGCGGGCGGGCCGCCCGTGCCGACAGTCGGAGCCTCGGGCGCGCTCTACGGGCTGCTGCTCGCCTTCGGCATGTATTTCCCGCGCCGCACGGTGATGCTGATCTTCCCCCCGATACCGATGCCGGCGCGCGTCTTCGTGATCGTATTCGGCGGGCTCGAGCTGCTGTTCGGCGTCACCGGCACGGTCAACGGCGTCGCGCACTTCGCGCACCTGGGAGGCATGCTCGGGGGGTGGCTGGTGATCCAGTACCGCAGGCGCGGCTTTCCGTTCACGCGGCGCTGAGGGACGTTGCCGATCGTCCTGGCCGAGCGCCCGGTATGGTGCTTGTCGCCCAAAAAGGCAAAGTGACGACGGTGACCCAGCCTCTATGAGTTGGCGGATAGTCATCACTTGATCCGCAGTTGCGGGTTCGCGGCGAGCAACCGAGGGAAAAGCTGAGCCAAACGGGAAAACCTGGATCTCAGTCGCAGGTGGCTTGAAGCGCTACTCCTGGACGGCGAGGAATAGTATTTCCGAACCGCCCTGGGGAGTATTCGGCACGGCGACGTACAAACCCTCCGAAGTCCGGGTTTTCAGGTAAAGACTGGTGCCGCCTCCGACGGCGGTTGGAACGTCGGCGACGAGCGCGTAGTGGTCAGGGTCCTTCTGCTGGATCACGCTGACCATCCCTGCGTGCCCGCTCGCCAGAATGCGCTTGCGATGCGCATCGAACCAGATGTCGTCGACACCCAGAACGATGCGAAGCGTGCTGACCACTCTTCCCGAGTCGCTGTCGATCACCAAGAGCTTCCCCGGCTGCAGCGCGGCGGAAAACAAACGGCGGCCTGTTTCGTCGAAGGCGAGCGCGTGGTTTGTCGTCGCGCCCTTGATTTGCCATTTGGTCACGGCGCCCGTCGCGCGGTCGATCACGCCGATGGATTCCTGATCGGGAAGGTTTACGAAGATCCTCGGACCGCTGTTCTCGAATTGAAACGACTCGGGGTGCGATCCCAGGCGGAACTCCCGTGGCAGACGCTCCATGGTCGCCGGGTCCAGCATCGCGATCGCCCCCGATCCGTAACCGAGGTAGATGCGTTTTTCGTTGCGCTCGTAGCGGAGGTTGTCGGCGTCTTTCCCGAAGTCCACCGTCCTGAGTAGCGCATAGGACGTTCCATCGTAGAACCTGAGCTTGCCCGCGCGATCGGATACGACAAGGCGATCGAATTCCTCGACGTACAGGGCGGCCTGCGGATGCTCCAGGCCCCGGATCGTGCGAATCCTGCGCAAATTGTTGACGACTTCGACCGTGTTGTTACCCAGCGCGGCGACGAACAGATTGCCGCGTCTCCCGTCGTGACCGAAGTGATCGATCCGCCCCAGAACGTCGGGGAGAACTATGCGAGACCTGAGAGTGAGCGGTACCGGAGTCTTGTCTGCACGCGTACGAGGATAACTGCCGGTGTACCAAATTCCAACGACAAAGCCAAGGAGCAGCGATGCCAGTGCAAGACCGATAACGAACTCGACGCGGAAGACTGCGAGTTTCATCTGAGTCGAGCGGCGAAGAACTGCACCGCGGGCGCCGACCCGAGGTGCAGGCCCGTATCGGAGGCTTAAGCGCGCGCCAGCGCGGCCTTGACGCGTTCAGGGGTCAGTGGCGCGCGTCGCAGCCGAACGCCGGTCGCATCGAAGAACGCGTTCGCCACCGCCGCCGGTATCACGCGGATCGACGGCTCGCCGGCGCCGCTGGGTGCGACTTCCGGCCGGTTGATGAGCACAACCTCGATCGCCTCGGGCGCGTCGCGGATCTCGAGGATCGGATAGCTCAGCCAGTCGACGCTGGTCACTTTCTCGCGATCGAAACGCACCTCTTCGAAGAGTGTGCGCGACAGCCCCTGCACGACGTTGCCTTCGATGGTGTAGCGGATCCCCTCGGGGTTGATGATCAGGCCGCAGTCGTGCGCAACCGTGAATTTCCTTCCCCAGATGCGCCCGGTCTTGCGTTCGACCTCGATCTCCGCGACCACCGCCACGATGGTGCCGTTGCGCTGCGCGTAGGCGATGCCGCGGCCGGGGAGCACGTCGCCCGAACGCGCGGTGCGCGGGGCCGTGCGCGGCTGCCAGCCGGCTTTTTGGGCGGCGGCCTTGATAACATCGGCATCGCGCGCGCTGACGTATTTCAGCCGGAAGGCGACCGGGTCTTCGCCCGCGGCGACAGCCAGCTCGTCGATGAACTGCTCGCTGCCGAAGTGGATCTGCGGTCCGACCGGATCGCGCAGATGCGAGCTTCTGAGCGGCGAACTGGCCTCGAGGAGCGGCGGGATCACTTCCCAGGCGAGCAGCTTGTTGTCGAAGCCGTAGGATTCGGCGGGCACGCCGAAGTCGATGCTCGGTTTGGGAGGCAGGCCGATCGACATGCCGGCGAGGCTGTCGCGCGGGTCCGATTCGTTCGTGTCGATGTTCCTGCGCGAGAAGCCCTTCGAGATGAACTCGTAGCCGATCACCTTGCCCGAGGCATCGAGCGCGGCGCGGCCGCGGTGCACCGATGCCGGGCCCTTGGGATCCCAGGCGATCCCGTCGCTGCGCATGCCCTGCACGCGCACCGGGCGCCCAGTGAGCTTGGATAGCAACGCCGCATCGAGCGCGGCGTCGCCCGCGTCGTTACGCCCATAGGAGCCGGGCCCCGCCACCCAGATGGCGCGCACTTTTTCCGGCGGCACGTCGAGGAGCCGCGCCACGCCGGTCTGGACGAAGTGCGGCTTTTGCGAGCCGGTCCAGACGGTGACGCCGTCCGCGCGCACATCGGCCACGGCGCAGGCCGGTCCCATGCTCGCATGCGACTGGAACGGCCACTCGTACTCGGCTTCCACGACTTTCGCCGCGGTCTTGAACGCGCCGTCCACGTCGCCTTTTTTCACAGAATCTTCGCGCTTCACCACGGGCGCGTTGCGGATATGGTCGTACAGCCCTGCCATCGGCGGAAACGGTTCCTTCTTCGACTCGACCCACGAGATCTTGAGCATGCGCGAAGCGCGCACGGCGTCCCATTCGTGATCGGCCACCACCGCGACGAAATCCTTTTCACGGACCACGCGTGCGCCCTTGACCGCGCGGATCGAGCGCTCATCGACTGCGCCCACGGTGCAGGCGGCGCGCGAGCACCGGACCACCCGGGCGTGAAGCATCTTCGGGAGAGAAATATCGGTCACGTACTTGTCGGTGCGGTAGACCTTCCCCGCGACGTCGCGGCGCGGGAGCGATTTCCCGACCACGCGGTATTCAGAAGGGGACTTCGGCTTTGCCTGGACCTTGATGTCCATGGGATTGCCGATCTGCTTGTTCCACTCGACCTGATGGTGGAAGTGGCGGCCGCCGATCAGCTCGGCATAACTCGTTTTCTTCGCGGGATCGGAAACAGCGCTTACCACGCCGTCGTCGACGCGCAACTGCTCGACCGGAAGCCCGAGTTTCTGCGAAGCCGATTGCAGCAGCAGCCGGCGTGCTTCGGCCGCGGCGCTGCGCAGCGGCCTTGCGCCCGTCTGGATGCCGGTGCTGCCGGAGGCGCCCCCCTGGTTGCAGGTGAGCGCCGTATCGCCCATCACGACGTCGACCTTGGCGACGTCCACGTCGAGCTCGTCGGCGACGATCTGCGCGATCGCGATGTCGAGCGACTGGCCCATGTCCATTTTGCCGAAGAAGGCGGTGACGCGGCCGTCGGGCAGGATCGCCACCCAGGAATCGAGCTCGGTCGGGACGAGCGGCGGTTTGCCGCCAGCGGTTTGCGCAAGCGTCTCCCCGACGAAGGCGGGCCCTGCCGCGGACACGATGATCGCCCCGGACGCCTTCAGGAATTCGCGGCGGGAAAGTGACAGATCGATGCGTGCGTTCATGTCATTCTCCTAGGCCATTTGCGTTTGGGCGCGCTTGATTGCGCGCATGATCGCTGCATGCGTCGCGCAGCGGCACTTGAGTCCGGCGAGCGCGTCCCGGATCTCGGCGTCGGTCGCTTTCGGCTTCTTTTTCAGGAACGCCGCAGCGGTCATGATCCAGCCGTTGATGCAGTAGCCGCACTGCGGCACTTGCTCTTCGACGTAGGCAGCCTGCAGCGGATGCGGTTTCTCCGGGGTGCCGAGGCCTTGGAGCGTGGTCACCTTCTTGCCCGCAACCGCCGACAGCGGCATCACGCAGGAGCGCACCGGCTCGCCGTCCAGATGCACTGTGCAAGCGCCGCATTGCGCGAGTCCGCAGCCGAAGTGCGGGTTGCTCATCTTGAGGTCGTTGCGCAGCGCGTACAGGAGCGGCATGTTCGGGTCGGCGCTCACCGTCACCGATCTTCCGTCGACGGCGAATTTGATGCTTGCCATGGAGCCTCCTTTTCGGGGTGTGCGGCCGAGGGGGAATCCGGCCGGTCTATGTTGTGAAACTAGTGTAGACCCGGGGCAATGCCGGCGCAACGCGAAGGCCGCGCCAAGCCGCGGTGGTACGATACGCCGTTGATTTGGCGAGGAGAGGTTTGAGCGGTGAAGGCGAGCGCCCGCGAAACCGGGATCGATCTCGAGCGGTTCAGGCTGCGCCGCTTTGTAGAGGAATTGCGACAGACGGGCGAGCTCGAAGTGAAGGCGGGAACGGCGGAGCTGGCGGAGGTCGCCGCGGCGCTCGAGGGCAATGCAAAGGCGGTGTTGTTCGAGCGCGTGGGCCGCGAAGGCGCGCAGCTCGTCGGCAACGTCATGGGCAGCCGCGGGCGCCTGGCGCGCGCCTTCGGCACGGCGCCCGACAAGCTGCTCGCCGAAGTGCTTCGCCGCCTGCGCGCAACGCCGCAAGTGGTCGAGGTGCCGAGGGAGTCGGCACCGGCCCAGGAAATCGTGCTGACAGGCGACAAGGCGGACCTGACGGCGTTGCCGGTCAACCTGCAGCACGGCATGGACGGCGGCCCCTACATTTCCGCCTCGATCGATTTCGTCGTCGATCCCTCGAACGGCTGGACCAACGTCGGCGTGCGCCGCTTGATGCTGCGCGGCCGGCGCGAGGCCGGCGTCGATCTCAATTCGCCCTCCGACCTGCGCGCGCTCTACGAGGCGGCGGTGAAGCAAGGACGGCGGCTGCCGGTCGCTTTCGTCGTCGGCGCGCACCCCGCCGACTACGTCGCCGCGGTCATGCGCCTGCCGGTGGACGAGCTGGACCTCGTCGCGAGCCTGCGCAATGCGCCTCTCGCGGTGGTGAGGTGCGTCAGTTGCGACATACGCGTGCCCGCCGACGCGGAGTGGGTGCTGGAGGGCTACCTGGATGAGCGCGGCCACGTCGAGGCCGAGGGTCCCTATGGCGAGTTCCTCGGCTACTACGGCGGAGTGAAGCAGAATCCCGTATTCCATCTCACGGCGGTCACGCGGCGCCGCGACGCGCTCTTCCAGACCGCGACCATCGGCGGCCGCAACCTGGGCCGCACCGATACCGCGCAACTCAACGCGCTGCGCACCGAAGTCATGGTGTGGCGCGCGCTCGAGACCGCGGTGCGCGAGACAAAAGCCGTGTACGCGACGCCCTCGAGCGGCGGCATGTACAACCTGCGCATCGCCCTGCGCCAGCGCGTGCCCGGCGAAGCGCGCAACGCCATCGCCGCCGCGTTCGGCTGCCTCGCCAACGTGAAACACGTGTTCGTGGTCGATCCCGACGTCGATATTTTTTCCGACGAGCAGATGGACTGGGCGCTCGCGACGCGCTTCCAGGCCGACCGCGACCTCGTGGTGCAGTCGGGGTTCCGCACCCTGCCGCTCGATCCGTCGCTGCGCGGTGCGCGAACCGGCGCCAAGGCGGGATTCGATCTCACGCTGCCGGCTGGCGAAGCACGCGGAATCGAATCCGCGACGCCTGAGCCGCCGCGCTTCGAAGGCGAGCGCTTCGCCTCGGTCGAAGCCGCGCTCGCCGATGGACCCAAGACGTTCGAAGCGCTGATGGCGGCGCTCGCGAGCCGCGACGGGCGCGAAGTCGTGCTCGCGCTCGAAGCGCTCCGCGAAGGCGGGCGCCTTGTCAGGGAGAAGGACGGCCGCTACGCGTTGAGAGTGAGTTAGCGTCGCCGCTGCGCAGCCCGCAGCTCGTCGTCTACGGCAGGACGAAACCGGGAAAGAACCGAGGGTTCAAGCGAACCGCATATGGCACCGTGAAGGGGAACCCGACCACGACCGCCCTGCCCTGGACTTGGTCCTGGGCAGTGCAATCAGCCGTGCACGCCGTCGCCTTGGGTGCAATTTCGGTTGAATCTTCTCCCATCACCTGACCCATCCGCCCGCCGCTCGCGACGCTCCACTGCGATACGCCGCCGCAATGATTCACCGAACCTGGATGGAAGGGATTTGGGATCGTGTTCGCGCAATCTGTGACGATTTGAGTCGCCGCCTGAGGACTATCCCGGCCGACGAACTTGTCGGAGAAGTCGTTGGCAAAGTTGACGCGCGCGGTCACGGTCACAGTACCGTCAGGATTGGCGCCGCTGCACACGACCGACCTGCCATCGGGCAGGATGCCGGAGCACGGAATCCTTTCGCCCAGCCGATCGCGGACGTTCGGGTTGTCGAAATAGAAGACGCCGTCGCCCAGAACATGTGTGAACACCGTGGCCGTCGCGTCAGCCCGGACCGGCTCCATCTGGAACACGCCGCCGTTGGCGCAGTCCTTGACCTGGATCTTCATCGACAGCCCTTCGCCCGTACGCGAGATGACGAGCGACTCCCCCGCGATCCTGACGGAAATATCGCCGGTCAGCGTGAGTCCCCGGTGGTCGGGGATCTTGCTGGCGAACACGACCGTCCGTTGACCACCCGTGATATCCAGCGTGTTCGGCACACCGGTCAGCGTCCAGTCCCGCACGCCCAACGTATCGGAGTCCACGGTGAACTCGATATATTTGCCCTTCACGAGGAAGGCACGGTCGACCTTGCTCGCAACCACGATCGTCCTCTGGTCGCCGGAAAGTCCGAGCAAGGAGAATCCGCCGCCGGCACAGCCTGCCGATGAAGCTGCAAAGGCCCGCTGCGGCGCGAGCATGACCGATGACATCACGAGAAGGGCTACTCCCGCTTGCCGGAGGGCACGACGAAATCCTTGCTCGCCGGTACGGACGTCTGCCGCCGACATCCTACGAATGGTGTTTTTCAACGCGCTGTCCTCAAAAAGCGTCGAATTCTGCGCCGTGCTTATCTATGAGTAAAATGAATTAAACGCATATACTCCATTCCACATGAGAATAGACATCGACTTGCGCAGGCTTCGGCTTTTCGTCGAGGTGGTGAGGCAGGGCGGGTTTTCCCAGGCCGCCAAAGTCGTCTTTGCGACACAGCCGACGGTCAGCAAGGCGGTGAAGCAGCTTGAGGACGAGCTCGGCGTGCCTCTGCTCGATCGCGTCGGCCGTCGCAGCGAGCTCACCGCTGCGGGCAAGATCGTTTATCGCCATGCAGTTAGCTTGCTCACCGGGGGCGAGGATCTGATCGCAGAACTCGATGAATTGCGAGGTTTGAAGCGCGGAGCGCTGCACCTCGGGTTTCCGAGGGTCGGGAGCAGCGCCGTGTTCGCTCCGATGTTCGCCTCGTTCCGGCGCCGTCATCCGGGTGTGGAGGTAGAGCTGGCCGTGCATGACCCCAAACGCCTGGAAGAGATCCTGCGTGCCGGCGAGCTCGACTTCGCCGCACTGGTGCATCCGATACCCGCGGATTTAGATTATCAGGACGTGCGCACCGACCCGCTGGTGGTGCTCCTGCCGCGCGATCACGCGCTCGCTTGTCGGAAGGCGGTCAGACTGGAAAAGCTGGCGGGGCTCCCTTTCATCCTGTTCGAGGAAGGCTTCGCGCTCAATGAACTGATCCTTGCCGCCTGCCGCAACAAAAGAATCGCGCCGAAGATTGCTGCTCGCAGCGGTCAAGTCGACTTCATCTTTGAATTGGTCGCCGCCGGAGTGGGGATCGCCTTCCTGCCGCGCGTGCTTGCTGAACAGCGACCTCATCGTTTGGTCCGACACGTGCTGCTCGATGAGCCGAATTGCAAATGGCGCATCGTGCTCGCCTGGCGGCGCGGCGGACACCTCTCCCATGCCGCTCGTGCGTGGCTTGCGCATACGCGCGAGGGACACGCCAAGACGGGGTAGCGGAAACTCTTTTTGATTCGTTCGGGTGCGAGACGAAGGGCAACTCGTTAGACTGTGCCCGCATGGACCAGGCACATGGGAAGTGGAGGAGACTGTGGCGTTGTTTCCTCGTCGCAGTGCTGCTCTTTTCGATGTCGGACCACTCCGCCGCGCAGGAAGCGCGCGTTCCCGGGACTGAGGCGCACCGCATAAACGAACCCGTGTTCGGCGGGCAGATGGTTGTCTACGAGGCCGGCCGAGGTAATGCGCGGTCGATCCTGCTCGTGCACGGCATCGGGACGGAGGGCGCGCGCGACTACCGCGACCATATCCCCTGGCTGCAGAAATCTTTTCACGTCCTTGCCGTGGATCTGCCCGGATTCGGGGCTTCAGACAAGGCGAACGTCCTCTATTCGCCGGCAAACTACGCGCGCGTCCTCAAGCACGTAGCCGGTCGTTTCCTGCGCGGCCCGTTCGTGCTGGTCGGGCATTCGATGGGCGCGGTGGTGTCGCTGCGCTACGCGGCGACGTATCCGGAGGAGGTGCGACGGCTCGTCGTGATCGATGCGCCCGGTGTCCTGCATCGATATTCCGTCACCAGCCAGTATCTCGCGCACCTCGGCCTGGAATTCGTGCCGCCCGTCGCCGAGCCGCTCGACTGGCTTACCAACCTCGCGCGCAAGATCCTAGCGCCGCTCGAGCGGCTGCATTTCGACCCACAGGTCATTCTGTCGAACCCGCAACTCCGCAGGACCCTGCTGGAGGCCGACCCCGCGAAGATTGCCGGTCTCGCCGTCGTGAGTGAGGATCTTCACCAAGAGTTGCCCAAAGTCCGCGCCGACACCCTCATCATCTGGGGCGCGCAGGACACGCTCGCGCCGCTTCGCACCGGCAAGGTTCTCGCCCTGAAACTGCCGAACTCGCGGCTCGCAGTGATCGAGCGCGCCGCACACGTGCCGATGCTCGAAGCTCCCGAGCGCTTTCGCGCACTGCTCGAGCCGTTTCTGGAGCGGGGTCTGCAGCCGGCGCCGGCGAGCCTCGCCGCCCCCTTGGCGAAGCTCGGCGACGGAAGCTGCCAGCGCGAACGCAGTCGGGTGTTCGAGGGCGAGTACGACAGCTTGACCCTCGAGGGCTGTCAGCAGGCCCAGATCCGCAACGCGCGCGTGCGCGAGCTGCGCGTCCTGGATTCCACCGTCACGATAGACGACAGTCGCGTCGGCGGCGGCGAGACGGGCATCCTTGCGAGCGACTCCACCATCGTGATGACTGGCGGGCGCGTCGAGGGAAACGTGGCGATCACAGCGTCGGCGAGCCGGATCGATCTCGCGGCAGTCGAGGTCGAAGGGCGCGAGGCGGCGGTGACCGCGACGCTGAGATCGTATGTCGTATTCTCGCTCTGCCGGGTGCACAGCCCCCGCACGCGGGGCGAAGTGCACGAGTTCTACGCGGTCACCGCGAAGAACCCGCTGTAGACGTATTCTCTTACGTACGCCCCTGCAGGGCGGCGATGCGCTCCTCGATCGGCGGGTGGCTGGAGAAGAGCGCCGCCCATCCCGGTGCGCCGTTTACGCCCGCCGCGGCAAGCGACTGCGGCAGCGCGCCCGGCTGCATGCCTCCGAGGCGCCTGAGCGCGCCGATCATAGGCTGCGGCGTACCGAGAAGCCGCGCCGAGCCCGCGTCGGCGCGGAATTCGCGCTGGCGCGAAAACCACATGACGATAATCGAGGCGAGGATCCCGAAAGCGATCTGGGATACGATCACGGTGATGTAGTAGCCAGGACCGATTCCGCGCTCGGTGCGGAACACCGTGCGATCCACGATGAAGCCGACGACCCGCGAAAGGAAAAAGACGAAAGTATTGAGCACGCCCTGGATGAGGGTCAGAGTGACCATGTCGCCATTGGCGACGTGAGTGATCTCGTGGCCGAGCACCGCTTCGACTTCATCGCGGCTCATCGATTCGAGCAGCCCGGTCGAGACGGCGACCAGCGCCGAGTTCTTGAATGCCCCGGTGGCGAAAGCGTTCGGCGCGCCTTCGTACACCGCGACGTCGGGCATGCCGATGTTTGCCTTGTCTGCCAGGCGCCGCACCGTATCGACGAGCCAGCGCTCGTGCGCGCCTTCGGGCGACTTTATGATGTGCGCGCCGGTGGACCACAGCGCTATTTGCTTGGAAATTAGGAGCGATATGAATGAGCCGCCAAAACCCATCACCAGAGAAAACCAGAGCAGCGTCTCGAGATTGAGGCCGTTCTGCGTGAGGAACTGGTCGACGCCGAGCGCGCTCGCAACGACCGAGAGCAGCAGCACCACTGCGAGGTTGGTCGCAATAAAGAGGAAGATGCGTTTCATGTTTTTGGCCTTCGCGTCGATAACAAGTTAGCGGCAAAATGGGGTCGGAGCTCGGGGATTTCAAGCGTGCGCGGACGGGATCAGGCCCGCGATTGTATCCCTTCCGTGAGTTGCGGGGTTGTTCCAGAAAAACAGAAAGGCGGGAGGTCCCGCCTTTCTGGTCCTGCGCGGCCCGTGGGCCGGGGTCGTGCTTTAGCTCTTGGATTCGGCCTTCTTGCTTTTGGCCTTGGCCTTTTTCTTGCCTTCCGACTTGGCGGTCTTCTTGCTCTGCGCCTTGGCGGGAGTCGTCGCGGATGGCGCGGGTGTCGCCGGATTGGCGGGCGTCTGCGCCCCGACGTTGAGAGTCGTGCCGGCGAATGCGGCTAGCATCAGGACTGCGATCAGCTTTTTCATTTGGAACCTCGCTAAGAGTTGATGTCCATTGCTGCGGACACGTACCCGATAAACGCGAGCGCGCCGCCCGCGTTGACCCTATGCCCCGATTGATTTGCGAGTGTCGCCCACGGGCGACAGCTTTTGCACTCCCGTACAATTCGTAACAAATGCCTCCGGAAAAAATCACGCTCGGCTTCATCGGCGCGGGCCGCGTCGGTACGGGGCTCGCGTCGGGATTCGCGCGGGCCGGCGTCGAAGTCCTCGCCGTCGCGAGCCGGAGCCTCGCTTCCGCGCAAGCGCTCGCGAAGCGCGTTCCGGGGGCGCGCGTCTGCGCGCCGCAGGAAGTCGCTGACCATGTTGATGTCGTTTTTCTCACCGTGCCCGACGATGCGATCCAAGCGGTTGCCTCTCGAATCAAGTGGCGCGCGGGCTCGGCCTGCGTGCACTGCAGCGGCGCCGCGGAACTCGACGTTCTGCAAAAAGCCGTTGCCGACGGCGCGCTCGCGGGAGGCTTTCATCCGCTGCACATGTTCGGAGAAACGGGAGAGTCTGCCGGCACGCTTGCGGGCTGCGCGATCGCGCTCGCCGGTCCCGATACGCTCGTGGAAAAGCTCGAGCGACTCGCACGCGTCCTGGACGCAAAGCCGCTGCGCCTGCCCGAAGGCGGACGCGCGCTGTATCACGCCGCGGCCAATTTCTCCGGCGCTTTCGTGATCGCGCTCATCCAGGAAACGATCGCGCTGTGGGGCAAGCTCGGCATCGCGGAGGCCGACGCGCTCGCCGCGCTCCTGCCGCTTGTGCGCGGCACTGCGGACAACGTGGAGAAACTGGGCGCGGCGGGCGGCCTGGGAAGCGCTATCGCGCGCGGCGACGCCGGCACAATCCGCAGACACCTCGACGTTCTCGCAAAGGAAGCGCCCGATTCGCTCGAGCTCTACCGCATCCTGAGCCTGCGCACCATTCCGCTCGCGCTCGCCAAGGGCACGCTGAAGCCCGAGGCGGCGAAAGAGATCACGGCGTTACTGCTTTCGCGGATAGACGACCAAGGCAGCAAATGACGGCGAGACGCGTCGTGGGGTTTTCATGACTTACAGTAGAGTTTTCTCGACTTACGTTGTCGGGAACCCGAGCGTAGGATGCAACGATATGAGCGCGGCGCCCAAGGGGCGCAATTCGCGACCGAAGACGCTCAACTGGCTCGACTCAAGGGAGAGCATCATGCGTGCGTACGTTCTACCCATTTTCTCTGCGTTGGTATTGGTCCAGACCTCGATCCTTGCCGGCGAACCGCTTCCGCAAAAACGCTACTCCATCAAGGAGGACGGGCCCCACACTGGGTCGCATGTCAGCCGAGAGCGAATCATCGGGTCACTCCCGCTCGATAAGCGCTACTCGGAGCTCACACGCGAACAGCGGAGCGCCCTCAAATCGCTGTATGAACAGATGGCAGAAGATGACGAGCCGCCGTTCCCTGTCGACGGGCTTGGACCTCTCTACAAAGGTATTGCGGAAGTTCAAAAACATCTCCTGCGCAGTCGGTTCGGTCTGGGGGTTGATGGTCCCTTGGCCCTGCACGTGCAGGTCGATAGCCAAGGCAACGCCATGTCGGTCGCTGCCTACCAGTCACCCGATCCTGAGGTGACGAAGTATGCCGCCACGATTGCCATGCTCACCAAGTACAAACCAGCGGTGTGCAGGGGGCAGCCCTGCGCAATGGCATTCCCCATTCGCATTGAGCTTAAGAGTAGGCGCTGAGCGCGGATGTTACGCGTCTACGGGGATCTGCAGTCGGGCAACTGCTACAAGGTGAAGCTGCTGCTCGCCCAGCTCAAGCGCCCGCACGAGTGGGTGCACGTCGACATTCTCGAGAAGCAGACGCGGACGCCGGCCTTTCTCGCGAAGAACCCGAACGGCAAGATTCCGCTTCTCGAGATCGAAGAAGGGGTCTATCTGCCGGAGTCCGATGCCATCCTCCACTATCTGGCGGAGGGAACGCCTTTCCTGCCCTCCGAGCGCCTCCTTCGCGCGCAGGTGCTGCAGTGGCTCTTCTTCGAGCAGTACAGCCACGAGCCCTATATCGCGGTCGCGCGCTACATCGTTCGTTACCTCGGCCGCCCGGAGAAATACGAGACCAGGCTCCAGGAGAAGATGGCGCCCGGGTACGCCGCGCTCGAGGTCATGGAGAAACATCTGGCGAGCCGCAGCTTCTTCGTGGCCGAGCGCTACACGATCGCCGACATCGGGCTCTATGCCTACACGCATGTGGCCCACGAAGGAGGTTTCGAGCTCTCGCGCTTTCCCGCCGTGAAGGCATGGCTAGCGCGCGTGCGGAGCCAGCCCGGCCATATCACCATGAGCGGAGAGTAGCCATGCCCGGCAAAAGCTCGAGGAGAAACGGCGCAGTGCGGGTGCGTTACCGGTCGACGAGGTCCTTGCCGAGGGCGGAGGTGCTGCGCCTGTACAGGTCCGTTCAATGGTCTGCGGCGAGGAAACCCGATCGTCTGATGCGCGCGCTCAAGCGCTCGCATTCCGTCGTCACGGCCTGGGTGAAGGGCTCGCTCGTGGGTCTGGGAAACGCCCTGTCGGACGGAAGCCTGGTCGTGTACTACCCGCATATGCTGGTGCTGCCCGAGTTCCAGGGCCGGGGCATCGGGCGGGAGCTGATGAAACGGCTGATGAAGCGATATCGCGGATTCCACCAGCACATACTGATCGCCGAGGCGGAGGCGGTCTCGTTCTACCGCAAGTGCGGGTTCAAGCGCGCGGGCAAGACCGATCCGATGTGGGTGTTCAGGGGAAGAGAGCACGGATAGCGCGCGCTCCTTCCCGATCCGCTACCTCGAGAGCGCCTTCGGCTTCGTCCCCGGCGCCGGCGGGCCGATTCCGCTTCTCAGGAATTCCAACAGCTTGCCGAGCTGGCTCGACGCCTGTCTGCGCACGCCTTCCACGTCGCAGCCGCTCCAGTCGTAGAAGCCTTTGCCCGCCGAG
>Ga0137418_10003642_pt1 | contig 14158 bp, 9 predicted proteins | sample CZODoug3_1_2_16f_FD_122242 | JGI IMG/M metagenome (GOLD analysis project Ga0137418, IMG submission 122242) | Vadose zone soil fungal communities from Angelo Coast Range Reserve, California, USA - CZODoug3_1_2_16fungal (Hybrid Assembly) | ecosystem: Environmental > Terrestrial > Soil > Vadose...
AGCGAGTCCAGGGGGCGGACCGACACGTCGACGCGCAGCGCCTCGAGGCTCGCGCCGTCGCTCGAGCCCACGCCGCCAGAGAGGGTTCCACCTCCGCGCACGTCGAGCGCGAGGTCGACCTGGCGCGTGACGCGCGCTTCCAGCAGCGCTTCGCCCTCGAGCCTTTGCCCGAGATCCGCGGTGTTGATGAAGGCGATCCGGGCCTCGTGCCGGAGGAAGCGCAGCGAAGAGTCGCCGGCGTAGGAGTGCTGGCCAATCCAATAGGCGCCGAACGTGCCGTGGTCGGGCGAAGGCGCGAGCGTCACGGCGTCAGGAACCAAGCCGCCGAAGATCCCGGCCTCGGTTCCTCCTGGGGTGCGCCAGCCCGCCTGGGCGCCGTCGAGGATGATCTGGCCAGGCACGCGGTAGGGCCGGACGCGTCCGACCGAGAACGCGGGGCCGCCGGCGTCGGTCCGGCGCGAGATGGACGCCTCCCAGACGTACAGTTGGGTGGCATCGTCGGGGCGGAAGCTGATCGGGCCGGCCCGGCGCGACCACTTCCGGGCGCTCAGATCGACGTCGAGCGTGAAGCCGGCCCCCAAGGGAAAGTCACGGATCAGCGCATCGACGCGCTCCTGGCGTGACGCGCCGATGCCGGACGTCCACCAGGTCCGGTGCCCGATCCCGACGTCGGCGCTGCCGCGGCTCGCCTCCAGTCCGTAGGACGCCTCATGGAAATCGACCTTCGGATGGGGCGCGGACGCGAGGATGCTGCGCCGCTGCTCGACGACTGAAGGCGCCGGAAGAGGAGCGAGCCGAGCGGCCGGTGGCGGCTGAGGCGGCGGAGGGAGTCCGAACGTGTCGCCGGCGCGGCCCGTGCCCAGACAGGTCGCTCGCGTCGCCGAGACCTGCTCGACGCGGCAGGTCCCCTTCTGCAGCTGGACGATCTGGCCCGGCGCGAGCCCCTCGCGCGATCCCGCGTCGAGGTAGAGCCGCGAGGTGGTGGCATAGAGCACCGAGCCGGTCCGCCGGCCCGGCGCCGTCTCCGCGGCGAGGGCGCCCGTGGATGCCGCCAGCAGCACGCCGGCGATGCGCGCTCGAGTCATCATCGGCGTACCCCCGCGGGTGAAGGACCGAGCCCCGTCCCCGGCGTGAACGAGTGGCACTCGTAGCACTTGCGGTTCTTGCACTGGAACCCGCCCACGTTGGCGTGGCTGACGGTCTCCTTGCTGCAGGCGTGGCAGCGCATGCAGTCGGCGGTGTTGGTCGTACAGGTGCCGGTCGGCGTGAACGAGGCCAGGCTGGAGTGGCAGTCGAGGCAGCTGATTCCGGCGTGGGGGCCCCCGGTGATCTGGAAGCAGAAGTTGTGCGCCGGGAACGTGGCTCCTTTGAATCGGGTGGGGAAGTGACAACTCCTGCAATCGGTTCCGAAGCCGGCGCGCAGATGATCGATCGCGGTCCCCACCGTGCGCGCGTAGTCCTGCTGGTGGCAGGTGAGGCAGTCGACCGTGGAGCGGGTGAACCGCCGGTCGCGCTGGTTCAGGTGGCATTCCTCGCAGGGGATGGCCGCGTGGCGTCCGGTGAGCGGGAAGTTGGTCAGCCGGTGCGCGTCAGGGCCGAAGTTGGTCGCCCAGCTGGATGGATCGTGGCACGAGGCGCAGCGGTTTCCAAACTCGCCGAGGTGAACGTCGCGGTGACAGGCGGCGCAGCTGGTGGCGACGGGCTCGGTGAAGTCCTGCGAGGAGCCGTGGCAGGCGCGGCAGGAGGTGGTGATGTGCTGTCCTTCCAGCGGGAAGCCGGTCTTGGAGTGATCGAACGTCACCCGTCTCCAGCCGTCGACGGAGTGGCAGCCCTCGCACCGCGTGTCCATGGACGCGCGCACCGCCGGCGATCGCGGCGCGGGAGCCGGCGCCGCCGCCGCGGCGATCAGCAGCAGGAGGACGCTCATCGCATGAACTCCCGGAACGCGCCGCGATGGACGTCCACGTGGCACCCGGCGCAGGTGGTGGGGATGCCGCGGTACCGGCGCGCGCGGACCCCGCCGCCCACTTCCACCTCGAGGTGGCAGCCGGAGCATTCGACGCCTTCATGCTTCCCGTCGAGCAGGAAGTTGGTGAAGGGCGGCTTGTGCACGAACGCGGTCTGCTTCCAGTCGGCGGTTGCATGGCAGCGCTCGCAGTCGGTCGTCTTGCGGGGGGGAGCGAACTGCCCGGCATGGGCATCGGCATGGCAGGAAGCGCAGTCGCTCTGCAGCGGCTTGTAGCGGACCACGCCGGAGAGGTCGACGATGTGACACCCCGCGCACTCCGCCTTCTCGTGCGCGCCGGTCAGGGGGTACGACGATTCGCGCTGGTGATCGAAGCGCACCTGCGCGAAGGAGGCCACCTCGTGGCAGTCCGCGCAGCCCGCCTTCTTGACGCGTACGCCGAACTGGCCGCGGTGCTCGTCGCTGTGGCAACTGTCGCACCGGCGCGTGTCGAACCCAAAGATGTAGCGCGTCTGGACCACCTGATCCTTCCTCCCGCGCCTTTCCAAGAAAGCGCGGATGGGCGCTATCTTCGAAGCCAGCGCCGGATCGGTCTTGTGACATCCGGAGCAGGCTGCAGCGAAGTGCCCGCCCTCGAGCGGGTACTGCTTGTGCATCGCGGGGTCGTAGATCGCAGGCTTGAACGCGTTGAGGCTGTGGCACGAATCGCACGCGCGAGGCGGTGAGCCGAGCTGGCCGAGATGGGCATCGACGTGGCAGTCGGTGCAGCTTCCGAACTTCAGCCCCTTGAATGCGGCGGGGATGCCGCGGAAGGGGCCATGGCACCTCTTGCAATCGACCGTCGTGTGCGCGCCCCGGAGCGGATACCGGGTCTTTTCGTGGAAGGCGCGTTCCCCTGACACGCTCTTCACTTCCTTCCAATCATCGTTCGTGTGGCAGCTGGTGCACTGGGGGCCCAGCCGACCTTCGTGGGGGTCCTTGTGGCAGTTCACGCAGGACGCGTGCGCGATGGGGCTCATCCGCATGAACTTTTCCGAGTACGGCGGCATCGGCGCGTCCTTGTGCGCATTCGCGTCGGTCACGCTCTGGTGGCACTTCGCGCACTGGACCGCGGCGTGCTTCCCGAGAAGGGGGAATTTGGTCTTGGCGTGGCTGAATCGCGGCGTCTCCTTCCAGGACGACTCACTGTGGCAGTCGGCGCACTTGCTGCCGAGCTGTCCTCGGTGCTCGTCGAAGTGGCATTGGGCGCACTGGGTGGGCAGGCCGAGGAAGGTGACCCGCTTCAGACCCTTCGCGCCGGCCGCGCGGACGACCGCGGTCTTGATCAGCCGGTCGTTGTGGCACTTGTCGCACTCGACTCCCGCATGCTTGCCCTTCAGCGGATATCCCGTCTTTGCGTGATCGAAGCCTTTCTGGCCCTTCGATCCCCAGAGAAGATCGTAGTCCCGGCCCTGGTGCTCCTTGTGGCACTTCTGGCAAGTCAGATCGGCGGGAGAAAGCCGCCCATGCAGTCCCCGGCGGTCCTTCACACTCTGCTTGATGGCGGTGTGGCAAGCGAGGCAGGTGTCATTGGAGAGCTTCGAGCCCGCCACGTGGCACTTCGTGCAGTTCTTGAGGCCCTCGAGGTCCGCGTGGCCTTGTGCCAGCGGGCCCGGGGAGAACACGTCCGCGCGCGCCCCGGCGGCCGCGAGCACGAACGCGGCCGCCAGGACCCGCTTACCGGAACCAGACATAGCCGAGGTACACCGAGACGGCGATGTGCGCTGCGATTGCGATCACCAGGAACCCGGCCAGGGATGCATGAAACACGCGCCACCCGCGGAGCAGTTTCTTCAGCGACTCGTAGAAGGTGACCTGCGTGCGGAGCCTGGAGAGCTGCAGGTAGCCGCCTTTGAACTCGCCGTACTCGTCGGGGTCGTGGAAGTGGAAACTGGCACGGAACAGCCGCAGGCGCGTCCAGGTCGCGCGGAACGGCCAGGTCATGAGCATCCAGAGGACCGAGCCAGGGCGCACGGGCCTGGAGGCGGAATCGAACATCCGGTGGAGCAGCGCCGGATCGTCGGAATCGTCGAGCATCGGCTGGAGCCGGGCCCTGAGCCGCTCCCACTTGCCCAGCACGTCGGAGATCTCCAGGGCCTTTCCCCCTGAAGACGGGACCATCCCGTAGATGAAGCGGCCGATGATCCCGGTGAGCACCACGATCAGCAGCGCGCCGGCGGTCCCCGTCGCCAGCTGGTTGTTCGACTGGAAGGCCGCGTGGAATGCGATCACCAGCGGGCTCATGAACCCCACGAACATGTGGAAGTCGAGCCAGCCCCGGATCGATCCCTTGCCGGCGAGCAAGCGCGACCGCTTGCGCACCGGATAGATGAAATTCAGCATCATGAAGGCGGTGGCGATGATGCCTACCCCATGGCCCCAGTGGCCGGCGGGGCGTAGCGTCTCGTGCAGCGGTGACGCCATTCGATCCGCGTGCGAAAGCAAGTAATAGGACCAGCCCTTCAGCGTCAGCCACCCGAGGATCAGCGCGCCGGTCAGGAAATAGAAGATGTGCGCGCGGCGGTGCGAGCTGCGCTCTTCCCTTTCGCGGGCGAGACCGCGGCGGTCGCCCACCGGAGCGCGCTTCGGCTTCTTCCGCTCTTCGCTGAAGTGCTTCTCGAGCGAGATCTTCAACTTGGAGAGGAACTCCAGCGGCAGCTCGCCGCCGACTTGGACGATGACGAAGTCGTTCGGCAACACCTGGGGCGACCCGTCGACCGTCAGCACCGCCTCGTCGTCGGTGATCAGGTCCACCTGCGAGTTCATCAGCGCGCGTATCCGGTTTGCCTTCACCATCCCGGCCATCTTGGTGCGATTCTTCTCGCGGCACTTGGCGAAGTTCTCGCCGCGGTACGAGATGAAGACGCGGGCGTCGCTATCTTCGGCAAGCTGCATGGCGGCTTCGAGCGCGGAATCGCCGCCGCCCACCACCAGGACGTCGCACCCCTGGTACTGCTCGGGATCCATCATGCGGTAGGTGACCTTCGGCAGGTCCTCTCCGCGGCAGCCGATCTTGCGCGGCGTCCCACGGAGACCAGTGGCGAGGATCACCTTGCCGCCCTCCACCGGACCGCGGTTCGTCTGCACGCGGAATGCGCCGTCGTTCCCCTCGATGCCGGTGACCTTGACGCCTTCCTCGACGGCGACGTTTCCCTTCTGCATCGCGCGCTGCCAGGTCGAGAGCAGTTCCTCCTTGCTGATCATCTTCTTCGTCACTTTCCCGTAGAAGGGAAAGTTGAACGATTCCGTCATCACGATTTTCTGGCGCGGGTAGTTGGCGACCGTTCCACCCACCGATCCTTGCTCGAGCACGCGGAACGAGCGTCCGGCTTCGCGCAGACGCAGGGCCGCCGCCAGCCCCGCCGGGCCCGCGCCAATGATGACCACATCGGTCGAAGATCCACTCCGTTTCGGCATCACCTGGGCCAGGCGCTCCGCGACCTGCAGTCCCTGCGTCACGGCGTTCCTGATCAGGCCCATGCCGCCCAGCTCGCCGACGATGTGGACGCCCCCCCGGCTCGACTCGAAGTACTCGTCAATCATTGGAAGATCGACACCGCGCTCGGAGGTGCCGAAGACGAGCTTGATGGCGTCGACCGGGCACTCGGCCGCGCACTTTCCGTGGCCGATGCAGTGATCGGCATGAACGAGACGGGCCGCCCCGTTCACGATCCCGAGGATGTCTCCCTCCGGGCACGACTTGAGGCAGGTCAAGCTGCCGATGCAGATGTCCGCGTCGATCACCGGATGCAGGGTTAGAGGGATCTGGACGCCTCGTACGTGCGCCTCTTCCAGCGCGACCGCAGTCTTCCGGTGCCGGCGTCTGCGGCGCGCGAGGTGGACGACGGCCAGCACCAGGCCCCCGAGCACGGCAGCCAACAGGAGCGCCGTTCCCAGGTCCACTCCGGCGAGCAGCTTTCCCAGGCCCGATTTCTTGAGAAATTTCGTCAGGCCCAGCCGCGCGAGCAGTCGTTCCAGGTCGTCCACTCTCGCGAGCAGGAGATCCACAATACGTTCTTACCCCCGTCACCGGGTCTGGGGTACACGCGGAAGTGCGTCGAGAGAGCCGCCGGTCGGTCCTGCGGTGTGCGCGTCGGTGGACCGCGCGTTTGTAGCCGCGGGAAAATTATACCTCAGACGCACATCGGCCTGTCTCTGAATCCCTCATGACATCGCAGGGTTGTGAAGATCCGATTCCATGTATGCTGGAATCACAGAGCCTGCGCAGGAGTGTTTTCTTCCCGCCAGCGCCCGGCGCCAGGCTGCGGCTTACTGCCGCGCAAGCGTGCGCAGCATCGCATCGAACTGCTTCGCGGCCGCGCGCACCGTCTTGCGCGGCCCGATGAGCTTGAAGAAGACGTTGCCTTCGGGGCCCTCGGCGATTGCGCCTAGCAGCGCGTAGTTCCCCTTCGGGGTGGTCGGCTGACCCGGCATGCCGGAGGCGAAAGTCCCCTCCGCGGAGACCCTGGTCACGCGGATGCCGTTGATCGTTTCCACCCGCGTTGTGGGTTCGGCCGATGCGGGTTCCGGCTTGAACTGCGCGAACCAGCGCTCGACGTTCGCGCCGACGGCCCCTCCCTCCTTCCCGAAAAAGAAGATCGCCAGCTCGGCGGGGGCGGAATCGCCGGGTGCCGCGGGAACGCGATGAGTAGCCAGGCGCATCGCCGAGCTGCTCGCCTCGGCGGGCCAGGACGCAGGCGCCTTCCAGGACAGACCGCCGGCCTGGACGGCGGCCAGCAGAAGCGTGGTGAGGATCGTCATGTGCGGAACCCTAGCGCCGCCGCCCGCTCGCCCGCAACGGAGCCGTCAGACGTACCTGCGAACGAAGCCCGCGATACCGCGCAAGGTCGCCTCCGGCTGATCCTTGTGCGGCGAGTGGCCGCAGCGGGGAAGGAGCAGAACCTCTGCGTTGGCTGCGCCACGCTGTACGGCGTCGACCTGCTTCTGCGTCCCGTACTCATCCTGCTCGCCCTGCACCACCAGGATGGGCGCGACGATGCGCGGCAGGAACTCCTCGAGGTTCCACTTGCGGAACTCCGGATCGAGCCAGGGACGGTTCCAGCCCCAGAACGCCGCGTCGACGTCGCGGTGGTGCTTCGCCAGGCGCTGGCGCAGGTCGCCGCGCTCGTAAGCCTCGCGCGCATTCGCGATGCTCCGCAGGCCCATCTCCTCGGTGAACACGTGCGGCGCCTCGAGCACCAGCGCGCGAGCTTTTCCGCCGCTGCCGGCATGGATGATGGCGATCGACGCGCCGTCGCTGTGACCGACCAGCACCGGGTCGTCGATCCCCGCCGCCGCCAGGATTTCGGGCAGCAGCTCCGCCTCCTCGTGCATGTAGCGGACCGTCCGGGGCATGACGGCCGCATCCGACTTGCCGTACCCCGCGCGGCTGTAGACGAACGCCGGCAGCCCGGTCGCGTCCGCGAGCTTCCGCGGGAAGTCGCGCCACAGCCCCACCGAGCCAAGCCCCTCATGTAGCAACACCAGGGTCGGACCGCCGCTTGGGCCGATCTGCTCCGCTTCGATCTTCTTGCCCCGGACCGTCAGCATCCGGTCATCTGGCGGCCGCCTGCGGCCAGGTGCGCGAGAGGATCGCGCCGGCGTCCACCCCGGCGGGCAGGGTACCGAAGGCGTAGCCGCCATCTCCGAGAAGCCGCGTCGCGCAAAAGGCGTCCGCGACCGCGCCGGGCGAATGGCGGACGAGCAGCGATCCCTGCAGGGCGAGGCCCAGCGATTCGACCAGCCGCCGCGCCCCCGCTTCGTCGGGGGTGGCGAGTCGCCCTTCCGCCTCCTCCAGCGCGGCGTCGAGGCGGCGGTCGGCCCCACGGCCGAGGCGGAGCTCTTCGACGAGCGCATCGCGCGCCCCCGGTTCCTTGTGCAGGGCGCGCAGCACGTCGAGGCAGATCACGTTGCCCGACCCTTCCCAGATCGAGTTCAGCGGGGCCTCCCGATAGATGCGCGGCAGCATCGATTCCTCGACGTACCCGTTCCCTCCCAGGCACTCGAGCGCCTCGGCGACCATGGGCGCCGCGCGCTTGCAGACGTGGTACTTGCTCACCGCAGTCCCGATGCGCCGGAAGGACGTCTCCTCCTCCTGGCGATCATATGCGCGCGCCAGGCGCATCATCAGGACCGTCGCGGCCTCCGATTCCACGGCCAGATCGGCAAGGACCGCGCGCATCAGCGGCTGCTCGATCAGGCGCCGCCCGAAGGCGGTCCGGTGCACGCAGTGATGAACCGCTTGCGCGAGGGCCTGGCGCATCATGGCCGCCGCGCCGATCACGCAATCGAGCCGGGTGTGGTTCACCATCTCCAGGATGATCCCGATGCCGCGCCCTTCCTCCCCCAGGAGGCGCGCCCAGGCGCGGTCGAGCTCCACCTCGCTGGAGGCGTTGCTCCGGTTTCCGAGCTTGTCCTTGAGCCGCTGGAGATGGAATCCGTTGCGCTCACCGTCAGGCTTCCAGCGGGGAACGAGGAAGCAGGACAGGCCCCGCGGCGCTTGCGCCAGCACCAGGAACGCGTCGCTCATCGGCGCCGAGCAGAACCACTTGTGTCCAGTGAGCGCGTAGGCGCCTCCTCCGAGCGGATCGGCCCGCGTGGTGTTCGCCCGCACGTCGGAACCGCCCTGCTTCTCGGTCATGCCCATGCCGATCAAGGCGCCGCGCTTCTCGGCCGCGGGCAGCGCGCGGGAGTCGTATTCGAGCGAGACGATCCGCGGCGCCCATTCCTCGAGCAGGTCGGCCTGGTGCCGCAGGGCCGGGAAGGCGGAGTACGTCATCGACAGCGGGCACCCGTGGCCGGCTTCCGTCTGCGAGACCAGGAACATCTTCGCCGCGCGCGCGACGTGCGCTCCCTCGCCCGGGTCGCGCCAGGGTCCGCAGTGGACGCCGTTCGCGACCGAAAGCCGCATCAGCTCGTGCCAGGCCGGATGAAAATCGACTTCGTCGATTCGATGGCCGAATCGGTCGTGCGTGCGCAGGCGCGGCGGATTCTGGTTCGCATCGAACCCAAGGCCGATCGCCTCGCGGGTGGCCGTCGCCCGGGCGAACGAGCCCACCTCGCCCCTGGCCCACGCGGCCCCTTCCCGCTGCAGCGCCTCGTCCAGGGCGGCGTCGCAGGCGAGCGGATCGTAGTCCTGGAGGGGGGGCGGCTGGTTCTGTACCTCGTGCGTAGGCATGCGCGCACTGTAGCGCCTCGCCGAGGCGGGTGCCCCGCGCCGCTTCGATCTGCCTTGTGAATTCCGCCCGCCCGGCGGAAGCTTGGACCCGCATGCTTTTTGGGAGGAAGAGCCCCCGGCCGGTTGTTCCGGGGAGGATGGTCTGGCCCCGGACACCGCCGAAAGGCGTGCGCATTGCTGCGTGGTGCGCCGCGGCGTCGTTCGCGCTGATCGCCATCGGAGTGGTGGCCGTCGCCCTGGGATGCCCCCCGGTGGATGCGCTCCACGACCACCGGCCCCCGCAAGCAAGCCTGGTCTTCGACCGTGAAGGCAAGCTGCTGGCGCGCCTGGCTCCGGAAGAGCGCATCGTGGTGCCGCTCTCCTCCATGTCGCCGAAGCTGACGGGCGCGTTTCTCGCCATCGAGGACCAGCGCTTCTACGAGCACAGCGGCATCGACTGGCGCCGGGTGGCGGGAGCGATCTGGCGCGACCTGCGGGCGTTCTCGCTCAAGGAGGGATCCAGCACGATCACGATGCAGCTGGCGCGCAACGTCTTTCCCGACAACCTCAGCCGGGCCCGCACGCTCCGCCGCAAGCTCGCGGAGATGATCGTCGCGCGCCGGATCGAGCGCGTCTTCAGCAAGCAGCAGATCCTGGAGCTGTACCTGAACCAGATCTACCTCGCGAACGGCTACTACGGCGTGGAGGCTGCCTCCCGCGGATACTTCGGGCGCTCCGCCAGCGACCTTTCGCTGGCGCAGGCGGCGCTCCTGGCCGCCTTGCCCAAGGCGCCCTCCAATTACGACCCGCGCCGCTTCCCCGAGCTGGCGGTGAAGCGCCGCAACCTGGTCCTGGCCCAGATGGTGCGGACGAAGCTGATCGCGCCCAAGGAAGAGGCGGCGGCGCGGAAGACGAAGCTGCGGCTGACCCCGCCGGAGCAAGAGGGCGGAGCGCCCTGGTTCGTGGCCGCGATCCGGCGCGAGCTGCACGACCGGTTCGGCGCCGATGCGGAGACGAAGGGGTTGCGCGTGCGCACCACGCTCGACGCCGGCCTGCAGCGCATCGCGGAGAAGGAGCTGGTCCGCCAGATCGAGGCGGTCGAATCCGGCAAGCTGGGTCAGATCGCCGCCGAGAAATGCAACGGAGCGCCCGATGATTGCCTGGAGGGCCTCTTCGTCGCGCTCGACGTGCGCACCGGCGACGTGCGCGCGCTGGTGGGCGGTCGCGACTACGGCCTCTCGGAGTTCGACCGGGTGACGCAGGCGCGCCGCCAGGCGGGCTCCACTTTCAAGGCGTTCGTCTGGGCTGCGGCCGTGCAGGCCGGGGTGCCGGTCTCCACGCTGCTCGATCCCGCCCAGCTTCCGCCCGACTACGCGCCGGCGGACGGGCAGCTCGCACCGGACCGGCCCCTCAGCCTGCGCGAGGCCCTTCGCGTCTCATCGAACCGGGCCTCGGTGGCCCTCGGAGAGAAGATCGGCATGCCCGCGGTGGTGGAGATGGCGCATTCCTGTGGCATCGGGGATGCGCTGATTCCGCCGTACCCGTCGAGCTTCCTGGGCGCCGCGGACGTGGTCCCTCTCGAGCTGGTGGCCGCGTTCGCCCCTTTCGCCAACGGCGGGGACCGGGTGCTGCCGCGATTCATCGACGAGGTGCGCAACCCGAGCGGGGACGTGCTCCTCAAGAACGGCATCGTGACTGCGCCGGCCCTGAAGCCCGCGGCGGCGTTCATCATGGCCTCGCTCCTCGCCGACGTGGTGGAGCGCGGGACGGGAACTGGCGCAAGGGCGGGAGTGCCTGGCGATCTGCCGGTCCTGGGCAAGACGGGCACCACCAATGGCGCCCAGGACGTCTGGTTCATCGGCGCCACCCCCGACCTGGTGGCCGGCGTCTGGATGGGCTTCGACCACCCCCGCCCCCTGGGCGCCGCAGCGGCGGGCGGGAAGCTGGCCGCGCCAGTCTGGGCGCGCGTGATGGCGGCCTGGCAACGGGGCAAGCCGAGCCCTCCGCCCTGGCAACGTCCCGAGGGTGTCGAGCAACACGACGTGGACACCCGTACCGGCGGCCTCGCCACCGGTGGTTGTCCCTCCCAGCAAGTCGCCCGCGAGTGGTTCCTCTCCGGGAGCGTTCCCAACGATTGCCCCGAGCACGCGGGCGGCCTCGCCGGTTTCCTCGAGCGCACCTTCGGGAAGTGGTTCCGTTGAAGCGCTGGGCGGGGCTGCTTCTGCTGATGGCGGCAGCCTGCGCGCACGGCCCGCGGACTGGAGGCGGTGAGCCCATGGCGGAAGGCCTTGCCTCGTACTACGGCGACGCACTGCGCGGTCACCGGACCGCCAGCGGCGAGCCGTTCAATCCCGACGCGTTCACGGCGGCGCACCGGTCCCTGGCGTTCGGGACCTGCATGCGGGTGGAGAATGCCGGGAACGGCCGCTCGGTGCGCGTGCGCGTGAACGATCGAGGACCGTTCGTGAAGGGCCGCATCGTGGACGTTTCCCAGGCAGCGGCCCGGGCCTTGGACTTCCTGCGGGAGGGCGTTGCGCGCGTGCGGCTGTTTCGCTGCGCGTGAGCCCGGTCAATGCGTCTGGGCCTCGACCGGCTGCGAGGAGTCGATCGCGGTCGTGTCGGGCGCCAGGACAGGGCCTTCCGGCCGATAATCCCGCTGGTAGATGCGCAGGAGGGAGAGGAGCACGGCGGCGGCGATGGGGCCGAGGATGACTCCCAGGATCCCGAATGCCTCGATGCCCCCGAAGATGGCCATGAACACCAGCAGGTCGCTCATCCGGATCTTCGTGCCCACCAGCTTCGGCCGGAGGATGTAGTCGGCGACGAACACCACCACCACCCCGCTCCAGAGAAGGATTCCGATGCCCTGGGCCGGGTGTCCGAGCGCGATGACCACGACTCCAACCGGCACCCAGACCAGCGCGGTTCCCACCGCGGGCAAGATGGAGGCGATGCCGGTGAGCGAGGCCCAGACGAGCGGACTGTCCACCCCGAAGAGCCAGTAGCCGATGCCCGCGGTGATCGCCTGGTACAGCGACATGACCCCGGTGCTGAAGAGCATGGCGCGGGTCACGTCTCGCACGTCGCGGACGATCTCGGCCACCTGACCATTGGGCAGCGGGACCATCTCCACCAGCCACGAGGCGCCCTCCTTCCCCTCGCGCAGCAGGTAGTATGAGGTGATGGCGGTAAAGATGAAGATGAACATGGCGCTGAACAGGCCGGCCACCAGGCTGGTGGCGCCCTTTCCCAGGAAGGCGGCGAAATCGCGCGCGGTCTCGACGATGCGCTGGTTGACGTCGTCGGACTGCAGTCCGAGGCGGGAGAGAAGCGCGTTCAGTTCGCTCCCCAGGAGGCCGGCGGCGCCCTCCTTGTCGTAGCGGGCCGCGAACCCCTGCACGAGCTGGACGACGCGGTGTCCGACCACGAATACCAGGAAGGTGAGCGTGGCGAGCGCCAGCAGCATCACCGTCGCGGTCAGGAGCGCGGCCGGCAGTCCAGGATGCTTTCCGCCCAGCTTGCGCAACAGCCTCTCGTGGATCGGATAGACGGCGATCGCGATCACGAGGCCCAGGAAGACCGGCACCCAGATGGGCTCGATCGTGCGCCAGAACGCGTAGAGGGCGAGCGCGAACAAGACCAGGAAGGTGGCGCGCTGGAGGCGCGTGCGTTCGATCAATTCTGACATTCATTCGCAGGTAGTCACCGGGCGTGAAATCCGGCACCCCCTGGGACGTAGAGCGTCATTTGCGAGACGGTTCCGCAGGCATTGGCCGCTTTGCGGATACGCCTGAGCGAAATTACTCGCGAGACGGTCATGAGGTGCGTATGAGCAGAGCGCCCATGCTCGCAGCCATCCTGATCGCAGCCGCCTCCCTGCCGCAGATTCCCTTCGAGAAGTACCAGCTGCCGAACGGGCTGACCGTGATCCTCTCCGAGGACCACCGGGCGCCGGTGGTGGCGGTGGAGCTCTGGTACCACGTCGGCGCGGTGAACGAGCGCAAGGGCCGGAGCGGGTTCGCGCACCTCTTCGAGCACCTGATGTTCCAGGGGAGCAAGCACTTGAACGGCGACGAGCGCACCGTGTTCGCGATGCTCGATCGCAACGGCGCCACCAACTTGAACGGGACCACCGACTGGGACCGGACCAATTACTTCGAGACCATGCCCGCGGACCGGCTGGAGCTCGCGCTCTGGCTGGAGAGCGACCGGATGGGCTTCCTCCTCGATACCCTCGACCAGAAGAAGCTCGACACCCAGCGGGAGGTGGTGCGCAACGAGCGCCGCCAGACCACCGAGAACGTCCCGTACGGCCGGGCGGAGGAGCGGCTGGTGCAGCTCCTCTTTCCCGACCCTCACCCTTACTTCGGCTACGTGATCGGATCTCACCAGGACTTGATGGCCGCCTCGCTCGGCGACGTGCAGGACTTCTTCCGCACCTATTACGCGCCCAACAACGCGTCGATCGCCATCGTGGGAGACTTCCGCCCCGGAGAGGTGAAGCCGCTGGTGGAGAAGTACTTCGGGCCCATTCCCCGCGGCCCGCTGGCGCCGCCGGTGACCGCGAAGACGCTGCCGCACACGCAGGAAGTGCGCGAGACGCTGCGCGATCAGGTCCAGCTCGCCAAGGTGCTGATCGGGTACGTCGGCCCCAAGCCGCTCGAGAATCCCGCCATCGGCCCGCTGGTGCGCATCCTGGCCGGAGGGAAGTCCAGCCGCCTCTATCACGACCTGGTCTACCAGAAGAAGATCGCGCAGGACGTGAGCGCGAACTGGGATCCCTCCATGCAGCTCGGCGGGATCTTCGAAGTCACCGCCACCGTGCAGGCGGGGCACACGCCCGAAGAGGTGGAAGCCGCCTTGACCGAGGAGATGAGGCGGATGCGCGAAGCGCCTCCTTCGGCCGAAGAGCTGGAGCGAGCCAAGCGCAACCTCGAGTCGGGCTTGTTTGCGCAGCTGGAGAACGTGGGCGGGTTCGGCGGCAAGGCGGATCAGCT
>Ga0137418_10003644_pt1 | contig 14155 bp, 15 predicted proteins | sample CZODoug3_1_2_16f_FD_122242 | JGI IMG/M metagenome (GOLD analysis project Ga0137418, IMG submission 122242) | Vadose zone soil fungal communities from Angelo Coast Range Reserve, California, USA - CZODoug3_1_2_16fungal (Hybrid Assembly) | ecosystem: Environmental > Terrestrial > Soil > Vadose...
GTCACCTCCGACCCTACTTAACTCATTGGACTACGCAACCTGCTGTTTGGTTGCATGCAATCCACGTGCCGTACTGCGCCTCCTCCCTAAGTACGTGAAAGAAGGCGTTTTGGTTTCCTAAACCCTATCGGCACGATAAGTTGCAAGGAATTGAAGGGCTCTGGCACGAAGGTGCCATGCACCTGATTCGTCATCACTCTGACACGATGTGTCGTTTTGGGATGAGAAGAAAAGGCAGTTTGCGACGCGAAGGTAATGAGGAGGGACAGGAACTTTCGGGCGAGGAGGCTTCCCGGACGTCGCGTGGTCTTAAATTGCTTGGTCCACCAACAGGATGGGAATGCCATCGCGAACCGGATAGGTCTTGGCGCAGCCCGCACACTGCAGCGCAGCTCCGTTGTCGCGCATAGCCAGGGATTGGCGGCAGGCGGGGCACACCAGAATTTCAAGAAGATCGGCAGGGATCATCCCCAGGATTGTACCTCGTCCTTCTTTCCCCTGCTCGCCGTAGAATGGTTATGATAAAGCGCCGTTTTTTCCCGAGGAGCCTTCATGTCTGCAGTACTACTCGATGGGACGAAGATTGCTAGCGATATCCGCGCCGAACTGGCCGGGGAAGTGCGGTCTATGACCGCCGCCGCGATGAGGCCGGGGCTGGCGGTGGTGCTGGTGGGCAACAATCCGGCCTCCGAAGTCTACGTTCGCGGCAAAGTGAAGAGCTGCGAAGAACTCGGCGTCTATAGCGAAAAAGTTACGCCTCCGGTGTCCAGTTCCACAGACGAGCTTTGCGCGATCGTCGAAAGTCTAAATCACCGCGACGAAATCGACGGCATTCTGGTGCAACTCCCCCTGCCCGATCATGTCGATGCCAAACGCGTCCTGCTGACAGTTGACCCGGCGAAAGACGTAGACGGCTTCCATCCCGTGAACGTAGGCTACCTTTCCACCCAGCGGCCCGGCCTTGTGCCCTGCACGCCAGCGGGCGTGATGGAAATCCTGAAACGAAGTGGAATCCCAGTCGGCGGTAAGGACGCGGTCGTAGTGGGCCGCAGCGATATTGTGGGCAAGCCCGCAGCGATGCTGCTTCTGAACGCCAACGCCACCCTAACGGTGTGTCACTCGAAGACGCACGATCTGTCAGGGGTGTGTCGACGGGCCGACATCTTGGTCGCCGCCATCGGTCGCGCAGGAATAATTACGAGGGACTTCGTGAAGCCGGGAGCTACGGTGCTCGACGTGGGCATCAACCGCGTAACGGATCGCGCCGAATTCGAGAGATTCTTCGCAGGTAACAAAAAGCGCGAAGAATCTTTTGCCGCCAAGGGTTCCACTCTGGTCGGCGATGTTCACCCAGGGGTCGCCGAGATTGCGGGCGCTTTCACGCCTGTCCCCGGCGGCGTAGGACCCCTGACCATCGCCATGCTAATGAGCAACACGGTGAAAGCAGCCCGCATGCGGCGCGGAGCCAGACAGCCGGTGGCGATCTGAGGCCCACTTGCTTAAGGTAGGCCTCACAGGTGCAATCGGGACCGGCAAGTCGACAGTAGGCAGGATGCTGGCCGCCTTGGGCGCCAGTGTCACAGAGGCGGACCGAATTGCACGCGAACTGATGCAGCCGGGGCAGAAAGTTTACGACGAAGTCGTGCGTGCCTTCGGGCGCGAGATTCTTTCAGCTGCTGGAACCATCGACCGAAGGAAGCTCGCCGACGCTGCCTTCGGAACGTCGGAAAGGCCAAAAGGACGGGCACAAGAACTGAACCACCTGGTTCACCCGGCTGTGGGCCTAGCTCAAGAGAAGTGGATGACGGAGGTTGGCAAGGCCGATGGCGAAGCCGTTGTCGTCGTAGAGGCCGCGCTGATCTTTGAAGCGGGTTTGGAGGTCCAGTTTGACAAGATTGTGGTGGTGACCTGTCCCTTCGAGACCCGTATTCGCCGGTCGATGTCCCGCACCAGGGGAGACGAAGGCGCAGCACGGCATGAGCTGAAACGCCGAATGGCCGCGCAATGGCCGGAAGAAAAAAAGATCGCGGCAGCACATTACCTAGTCGACAACTCCGGCAGCCAGCCAGAGACCGAGACTAAAGTGCGCGAACTGTACGCCAAGCTAAAATTCGAAGCCGTACAAGCTGGATAGAATCTGCCTAATAGGGTGTGTAGCGCATCGAACAAGTTGTACTTAGTTTTCGTAAGGAGTCTTCATGAGGCTACTTCGGCCATTTTTAGCTGGTGTTCTGATCGCGGGTGGGTTCTTCTACTTCACGACTTGGCGGCACAATGGTTCTACTCTCCTGAGCACCGTCAGTCAGGTCGGTCAGCGCCCCCATCTGGAGATTACGGAAGCTGCGTCGCCGGAGACTCCAGACGAGGAAGAGCAGAACAATATCGGAGTCTATAAGCGCGCTTTGCCCTGCGTGGTCAACATTACCTCGCGGGCCATGGCCTTCGACTTCTTCTATGGCGCAGTGCCGCAAGAAGGCCAGGGCTCCGGCTTCGTGATTGACAAGGAAGGCCGCATCCTGACGAACTTCCACGTGATCGCCGACGCCCAGGAGGTCTGGGCCACCCTCTCCAATAAGAAGAAGTATCGAGCCACGGTAATCGGCACCGATCGGGCACATGACCTAGCCATCATCCAAATCAAAGCGCCCGAGCTGCAACCTGCGATCCTCGGCGACTCGCGGCGCTTGCAGGTCGGACAAACCGTTTATGCTATTGGCAATCCTTTCGGCCTCAGCGGGACGTTGACCAAAGGCCTGGTAAGTTCCATCCGCCAGATTCGCGAGCCGGATGGTTCCGCCATCGACGACGCCATCCAGACGGATGCGGCCATCAATCCCGGTAACTCGGGTGGTCCACTCCTCAACCGTGGAGGCGAGGTCATCGGCATCAACACGATGATTGCCTCCAGCGTAGGCCAGAGTGCGGGCATCGGTTTCGCCATCCCCATCAATACCGCCAAAGCCGTTCTCGACGACTTAGTCACCCTGGGCCGCGTCCGGCGTCCGGCGCTCGGCGTGCGAACTCTGCCCATCGGTCCCGAACTCGCAGACCAGCTCGGCCTAGCCGCCGACTACGGCCTCCTCATCGTCCAGGTGATCCAAGGCGGCGCGGCCGATCAGGCCGGCCTGCGCGGCGGCAGCGAGCGCGCCTACATCAGCAACTATCCGGTGATGGTCGGCGGCGATCTTCTCGTGGCAGTCGATGGCGAACGCATCGAAACCCAGCAGGATTTGGCCCAAATAATGAATAAGCATCGCGCCGGCGACACCGTCCACATGACCGTCTATCGCGGCAAGCGAAAGATGGAAGTCAGCGTCGCGCTCGGAGAAGCGAGAGAACAAGCCTGAGGGTGCGGACTCTTGGCCGGCACCCCAGCCTTAAAAAGGCTTGTCATCCCGACCTTAGCAGTTGCGTCGCGAAGTGATGCAACTGCGAAGTGGAGGGACCTGCTTTGGCCGCGAGAAACCCCAGACCAAGGCGCGCCCCTCCGCTTAGACGGCTATCTACGTTCATCCGCCAGAAATTTGACTCGCTCGCTCCGGCTACGCTAGCCTCAAAGGTCGATACCGACCCCATGAAAAACAACACTAGACTCAGCATGATGGATTTCGAATGCCTTGCGAAGGCGGCCCAGCACTAATGCTGCGTGGCGTTTCCACATATCCATTCGTCAAAGAGCGGTTGCATCCGGGCCTGCTCGATCAGTTAGTGCGAGGCGGCGCGCAGGTCATCGAGATTCACGCGGCTCGGCACCACTTCGACTACGCCAACCGCAAGCAGCATGTGCGTGAAATTAGCGACTGGTTTCGCGACGGGCAGGCAAAGCTATTTTCCGTCCACGCCCCGCAGTTCGCAGATTACGAATCTGGCCGCGCGGGCGGGCCCCCGGTGAACATCGCCTCCAGCGACCGGGGGCAGGGTATCCAGGCCATGGATGAGATCAAACGCGCGATTGAGGTTGCGGAGCAGATCCCGTTCCGTTACTTGATCCAGCACATCGGAGTCACGGGCCAGGAATTTGACGACAAGAAGAATGACGCGGCGATGACTTGCATCGAACACCTTCGAGCATTCGCCAAGCCGCTCGGCGTCAGTATTCTGCTGGAAAACATTCCCAACGAATTCTCCGCGCCGGAAAGGCTTGTAGAGTTCATCCGTGCAGCGCATTTTGAAGATGTAGGAATCTGTTTTGATCTCGGACACGCCCACATGATGAGCAGCGTGGCCGAAGCCTTCGAAACCGTGAAAGAGCACATCGCCTCAGCGCAAGCGCACGACAATAGCAAGGATCGCGATGCGCATTTGTGGCCTGGCAAGGGCACCATCGACTGGAAAGAGGCAATGAGCCTGCTGCGTTCAGCGCCAGACGATCTAGCTATAGTCCTGGAAATCGAGGCCGAGGAGCAGAAGAAAGACATCTCCGCCGATATGGCCGCAGGCTACAAGAAGCTGGAACAACTCTAGGCCTTCGTTCAACAGATTCTCATGTCAGCGCCCATCACAACCATCTCCGAAATCGGCAAGCACGACGGCCAGAGCGTCACCGTGCGAGGCTGGCTCTACAACCTGCGGGAAAGCGGCAAGTTGTTGTTCCCGATCTTCCGCGATGGCTCGGGGACAATTCAGGGCGTCCTTCCGAAGAACGCAGTTCCACCGGAAGTATTCGACGCCGTCAAGGGACTCACCCAGGAATCCAGCGTAATCGTCGAAGGCAAAGTCCGAGCCGACAAGCGTGCCCCCGGGGGTTATGAGCTAGACGTGACGCAGGTCCAGGTAGTGCAGCGCGTTTCGGAAACCGATCCCTACCCGATAACTCCGAAAGAGCATGGCGTCGACTTTCTGATGGAACATCGGCACCTGTGGGTGCGCTCTCCCCGCCAGGCTTCAATTCTTCGCGTCCGCGCCGAAATAATTAAGGCCGTCCGCGACTTTTTCGATGAACGCGGATTCACACTCACCGACCCACCGATTCTGACCCCGGCCGCGTGTGAAGGCACAAGTACGCTATTCCCCGTCGATTATTTCGACGAGCAGGCCTACCTCACCCAGTCTGGCCAGCTGTACATCGAAGCCACAGCCATGGCCTTGGGCAAGGTCTATTCCTTCGGCCCAACGTTCCGTGCAGAGAAATCGAAAACACGGCGCCATCTCACAGAATTCTGGATGGTAGAGCCGGAAGTAGCTTACGCTACGCTCGATGACCTGATGGATCTGGCGGAGGGACTCGTCAGCTTCGTCGTCAAGCGCTGCCTAGAACGCCGCCGCCCCGATTTCGCAGTAATTGGCCGCGACATCACCAAGCTCGAAAAAGTCGACGCCCCGTTCCCGCGTGTCACATATGACGAAGCCGTACAGATGTTGCAGGAAGGCCACGCCCAGGGCGCTCTCGAACACAAATTCGAATGGGGCGGCGATCTCGGCTCGCCCGACGAAACTTACTTAGCCCAGAAATTCGATCGCCCCGTTATGGTGCACCGCTACCCGGCCAAGGTCAAAGCGTTCTACATGGAGCCCGACCCGCTCAATCCGAAAGCCGCGCTCTGTGTGGACGTTCTCGCACCCGAAGGCTACGGAGAAATTATCGGCGGCTCCCAGCGCATGTCGTCCTACGAGTTATTGGTGCAGCGCATTCACGAGCACGGCCTGCCCGAAGAAGCTTTCAAGTGGTATCTCGATTTGCGTAAGTACGGCAGCGTTCCTCACGGCGGTTTCGGTATGGGCATTGAGCGTGTAGTGGCTTGGGTTTGCGGTCTGGAACACGTTCGCGAAACCATTCCGTTCGCCCGGATGTTGCACCGGTTGTATCCGTAATCGGCTAGGAAGCCTATGGCAACCACCACAGAAATCCCCGCTTCGATCGGCCCGCGCAAAATCCAGGTCCTGGGTGTGCCCCTCGATCTCGGCCAATCCCGCCGCGGCGTCGATATGGGACCGTCCGCAGTCCGCGTGGCGGGCCTCGAAGCGCGCCTCGAATCCCTCGGTCACATAGTCGATGATGGCGGCAACGTCGCCGTGGCAATGGCGGAACTCAAGCAGGAAGGCGATCCTACTGCCAAATACCTGAAAGAAATCACCGCCACCTGCGCCAAGAGCGCTGAGCTCGTCGTCAAAGCGCTGGAGGCCGGTAAAATCCCCTTGATTCTGGGCGGTGACCACTCGGTGGCTGCGGGGTCGGTTTCCGGCGTGGCCGAATTTTATCGCCGCGACAATAAAAACATTGGCCTCCTCTGGATCGATGCCCACAGCGACATTAATACTCCCGATACGTCCCCGAGCGGCAACGTCCACGGCATGCCGCTGGCTGCGATCATGGGCCTCGGGCCGTCGGAGCTGGGCAATATTTTCAACTTCTCGCCCAAGGTGAAACCAGAAAACTGCGTGCTCTTCGGCGTGCGCGATATCGACGCCGCCGAGCGCGCCAACATTCTCCGCGCTGGCATCCATGTTTTTACGATGCGCGACATCGACGAGCGCGGAATTCGCTCGCTGATGGAAGAAGCTCTCTGGATCGTGGGCAAAGGCACGGCGGGGTACCACGTGTCTCTGGATATGGACTGGGTCGATCCCGAAGACGCTCCCGGCGTGGGGACGCCCGTGCGAGGCGGTGCCACCTATCGCGAAGCGCACCTGGCCATGGAAATCATCGCCGACCGCGGAGGCATGTTGAGTTTTGAGATAGTAGAAATCAACCCCGTATTGGATGAGAAAAACCGCACTGCGGACTTGGCCGTAGAGTTAACAGCATCCGCATTTGGAAAGAAGATTCTGTGAAGAAACTCCGTGTAGGCGTTCTGTTTGGGGGCCGCTCGGGCGAACATGAAATTTCCCTGCTCTCCGCGGCCTCGGTTCTCAACGCCATCGATACGAGCAAGTACGACGTCGTGCCCATCGGCATCACCAAAGATGGACTCTGGGTGACGGCGGGGCACGCCGAAGCATTGTTGCAAGGGAAACAGCAGCCCCGCGCTCTGCGCGCGGGTGACCCGGCGGCAACTTCTTCAGCCGCCGTTCTGGCGCAGGGTTCCGCCATTGTGATTCCGCCCGTGCCCGCGCGGACCTCTCCCGCGTCGATGCTCCCGTTTCAAACCGGCGCCGCCGAAATGTCGCGCCGCTGGACCGACCACAGCATTCAGGTCGACCTGATTTTCCCCGTGCTCCACGGCACTTTTGGTGAGGACGGGACGATTCAGGGCCTGCTGGAACTGGCAGACATCGCGTACGTCGGCGCCGGAGTCCTGGGCTCTGCCTGCGGCATGGACAAGCACATCATGAAGGAGCTGTTCCGCGCCGCAGGCCTGCCTCTGGTGAAGCATGTCACGATTCTGCGCAGCGACTGGGAAACGAGTCCCGCGAAAGCGCAGCGGTTGATTGAAAGCAAGCTGAAATATCCGGTTTTCGTAAAACCCGCCAACCTCGGATCGTCGGTGGGCATTTCCAAAGTTCGCAACCGCGCGGAATTGGCTCCCGCCATGAAAGAAGCCGCGCGCTACGACCGCAAACTCGTCATCGAACAAGGGGTTGGCGGTAAGCAACGCAAAGCCCGCGAAATCGAATGTTCAGTTTTAGGCAACGACAAGCCCGCAGCTTCCATTGCCGGAGAGATTGTTCCGTCCACGGAATTCTACGATTACGACGCAAAATATCTAGACGAAGGCTCGCAGCTAATTATTCCCGCCAAACTCACCAAAACCCAGAGCAAGCAAGTGCAGGAACTGGCGATCAAAGCCTTCCAGGCGGTCGATTGCTCCGGCCTCGCGCGCGTCGATTTCCTGATGGATCCCACCAGCAAGAAGTTCTACGTCAATGAAATCAACACCATGCCCGGCTTCACCGCCATCAGTATGTATCCCAAGCTCTGGGGGGCGTCGGGTCTTTCGTATCCCGAACTGATCGACAAGCTCATCCAGTTCGGAATCGAGCGGCATCAGGAAAAGAAGCGCAACCAGTACACCCGCGAGGGCTAGAGCTCCTTCCCCAGCGCGTTGTACTTTCCGTGAAAATACAGGAGCGGCTCGCCCGCTCGCGTCTGCACATCTTCCACTTCAGCAATGAAAATTGTATGGTCTCCAGCTTCCTGCTCCTGCCGGAGGTGGCATTCCAAATAGGCGAGTGCGCCGCGCAGAACCGGCGTCCCGTGCGCCGTCCGGTCAAATCGCGCCCCGGCCGCCTCGGCCTGTTGGTGGGTTTCCATCGCGCCCGCGTAAAATTCCGAAATCAAGCGTTGGTCCGAAGCCAGCACGTTAATGCCAAAGCGCTTCTTCTCCTGCAAATGCGCATGGGTTCGCGCGCGATGATCCACGCAAACCAGCACCAGCAACGGGTCCAGCGACACCGACGAAAACGCATTGGCCGTCATGCCATGCACCTCGCCCCCAGCTTCCGCCAGCGTGATCACGGTCACGCCGGTTGCGAAGCTTCCCATCGCTTGCCGAAACTGCTCGCGGGTTACGACCGTGGACATGAGTGGTTGCGTTCCCGAGACTCCGGAATCTCGATTCTAGCGCGTGCAGCCCTGACAGTGGCCGACCGGCTTCTCAGAAGACCGGGAACCTTTTTCCGGCAACGGGTTCCGTATATGCTGGAGGTGCCATGACGCTGATGGACGCCCCGGTTTACGATCCCGCTCCGGCCCGCCGCCGCAAGATCAGGATGAGCATTGGAATTCTGCTGCTGGTCGCCACGGGTTTCTTGGTCTGGCTCTTTCGATACTGGCCGGAGGAGCACGTCGCCAACAAGTTTTTTGCAGCCATCGAACAGAAGAATTTTGAGGCCGCTTACGGCATCTGGATGCAGGATCCAACTTGGCAGCAGCATACGGAGAAATATCCAAAGTATCCCTTCCGGGAGTTTTATACCGATTGGGGACCGGGCAGCGAATGGGGTTTGGTAAAGACCCATAAGATCCGTGCATCCGGAGAATGCCGCGGGGGCGGCACAGGAGTGGTCGTGGAAGTGACGGTCAATGACCGCTTCGAACCCGCCCGCGTCTGGGTCGAGAAATCCGACAAAACGATGAGCTTTCCGCCTTGCTAGGCTGGCAGCAAACTTAACAACTCATGGTCGTGATCTCTCGAGGGGCGTAGCTTGGCCGAGGAGTATGAAGTCTCATGAACCCCCCCGCAACCCCCAACCGCGACCTCCCGAACATATTTTCTCCGGAGCAAGAGATACGGCTGGGCGAAGTTTTGACGAAAATTGTAAAGAGCCATGCCAGCGAACTTGATGAGCCTGCCTTGACAGCCTACCTTCGGAAATTGGGCGATGGCTTGGTCCAGCATCTAGATCCGTTCGTGCCGAAATGAGCGCCCGCTCTGGCGCTCAGCCAGTTACGCTTTGCAGGGTCTTCTGCAACGCCGCATCTTCCGATGTTTGCCAGCTGCTTTTTGACCGGTCAATCTGCCGCATCAACCCCCACAGCACTTTGCCCGGACCGACTTCGACGAATGTTTCGGCACCCTTAGCAATGAGCCCGCGCACACCCTCATCCCATCGCACCGCGCCCGTTACTTGCCGGACCAATGCGTCGCAGCTCGCTTCGGGTGTATCTACCAGGGCAGCGTCCACGTTGCACATCACCGGCGTATCCGGCTTCTGCATTTGCAACAAGCTTAGGTCCTGTGCCAAACGTTCCTGCGCAGGCCGCATCAAGGAACAATGGAAAGGGGCGCTCACGGGAAGCAACACCGCCTTCTTTGCGCCTCCTTCCGTGGCCAGGACAACAGCCCGCTCGACCGCGCCCCTGTGTCCGGAAATAACAATTTGCTCAGGAGAATTCACATTCGCTGCCTCGCAAACCTCACCCAGCGCCGCCCGCTCGCAAATCCCCCGCACCTGCCCCGCTTCCATACCGAGAATCGCAGCCATCGCGCCGACGCCCGCGGGCACGGCCTCCTGCATATAACGCCCGCGGTTGCGTACCGTCCGTACAGCGTCGGCAAACTCAAGTGTTCCCGCTGCCACATGCGCCGAATACTCGCCCAGGCTATGCCCTGCCACCCATGCGGGTGTCACGCCCTGTTGCGCCAGAACACGCCACGTAGCCACGGATACCGCAAGGATCGAAGGCTGCGTAATTTCGGTTCGCCGCAATTCCTCCTCCGGACCTTCGAAGCACAAACGCGAGAGCGGCATGCCCAGCGCAGCATCGGCCTCCTCAAATGTTTGGCGGGCCACGGGATACTTATCCGCCAGTTCCTTGCCCATACCTACGGCTTGCGATCCCTGTCCGGGAAAGAGAAATGCGATAGAAGTTGTCATAAGGTTTTGGAGAGTCTATTCGATTGCATGCGCAACGGCAGGCTCTGGCGCTCTCGGCACTTTGGTTGCGTTGTTCCGCTTCGGAATCGCCGCCAGACCGGCCTCAATATGCCGATTGATGTTGCCCGAAGCCACTTCGGAAGCCACGCGAATCGCGTTCTTGATCGCATTCGCATTCGAAGAACCGTGGCTCACGATGCACACGCCCTTCAACCCCAGCAGCGGCGCCCCGCCAGACTCCGAATAGTCCAGCCTCTTCTTAAAGTCGGCAAACGCACTCCGCGAAAGCAAATATCCAACTTGCCGCGTAATGGTGGTCTTCAGCGATTCCTTTAAGGTAAAGCGAACCAGATTGACCACGCCTTCGGAAATCTTTAGCGCAACATTCCCCACGAACCCATCGGCGACAATCACATCCACCTGTCCGCCGTACAGGTCGCGACCTTCCACGTTTCCCACAAAATTCAGGGGAAGCTGCTTCAACAGCTGGAAGGAAGCCCGCGTCAACTCATTCCCTTTACTCTCTTCCTCGCCAATCGAAAGCAAGCCCACGCGCGGACGCTTCGTTCCAAAGATGCTGCGGAAATAAATCTCCCCCATCACCGCGAACTGCTCCAGGTTTTCCGGCTTGCAGTCCACGTTGGCGCCCACGTCCAGCATGATCGAGGCCGAACCTACAGCATTCGGGAACACCGCTGCCAACGCAGGACGGTCCACACGCGGCAGTGCTCCCAACACCATCTTCGCGGTCGCCATAGCCGCGCCTGTGTTGCCCGCAGTTACAAATCCCGCCGCGCGACCCTCACGAACCAGCCGCAACCCCACGCGCATGGACGAATCCCTTTTCGCGCGTACGGCCTGCGCGGCCTTATCGTGCATGGTGATTTGTTCGCTGGCGTGAATGACCCCGATGGGCAGGTCGCCGCAGGAATGGCGCGAAAGCTCCGCGCGAATGATTTCCTCGCGCCCCACCAGCAGCACCCGCACCCCGAACTGACGCGCCGCTTGCAGGGCGCCTTCAATTTCAGGCTTCGGCGCCTTGTCGGCACCCATTGCGTCCAGGGCTATGGTGCACCCAGATATGGTGCTCGGGGCTACGCTGCTCGCCATGCGCTTTTTGGAGTAGAACCTACTTGGCTTCTTTAACGGCCACAACTTCACGGCCCTTGTAGTAGCCGCACTTGGCGCAGGCGCGGTGGGGCGCCTTCTTCTCGTGGCAGTTCGGACAATCCGACAGCGAAGGCTGGCTCAGGAAATCATGCGCCCGGCGTGTGCTGGTGCGTTTCTGTGAATGACGGCGTTTTGGATTAGGCATTTGAAAAAACTCGTTCTTCCCGGCTACCGCGGCAGCCTCAAATCGTATATTCGCTCAAATCTTCAGTTGCTTCCGGATATCTTGCAGTCCCGCCCAGCGCGGGTCTTCGTTCTTCTCAGCGCAATCGCAGGTTTCCACGTTCCGGTTGCACCCGCACGAAGGGCACAATCCCCTGCAATCCGCCTGACAAACGATCTTCAGCGGCACCGCCAGCAAAACCTGCTCGAGCAGTACATCCGCCAGTTCCAGCCCATTGCCCGGATAATAGCTGATTTCCGCTTCCGCCGCCGTTACGTTCAGCTCTTCTCTGTCTGAATCCGATCCCTCGGGCCGGTAAAGCAAATCATAGCTGTTGCGGACGTCCGTGACCACCGGCTCCAGGCAGCGCGCACAGGCCACTTCCAGGGTTGTCGAGAAGTCCCCATGCACCCGGATGTCCAGCAGCCGCTCGTGCTTGCCGTGATGCTCGGGGACCAGCTCAGCGCGTCCTGTGGTCTTCAGAGGAGTGCGCTGAGTGTAGTCCGAACCGAGGTCGAGCACACCTGGCGCGAACTCTTCCGCGAAATCCACGGGGTGCAACTCCAACTCGTGGATATCGATAAACATACAAACCTTGTGCCCCCAACACTTTACACCCACCAGTTCAGCGCGGCGCCTTGCTGCCGGAACCGCCGACGGGGACAATCCCTTAGGGTAATTGGCGGCTCGGCAGAGTGTCAAGAAGACCAAAGTTCAGAAGACCAAAGATCAGAAGGCATGAGATCCGCAAGAAACCGCAGCCCTTCGTCGATGATTGATTGGGATTGATTTGGGATTGATTTGGCACTACCCCCTCTGAACGCGAGCAGCAAGGGCAAGCGACCCGCTCAACCCAACGCGCAATGACTTCGAACTGCGGCACGCCCTGGAACTGGTGAGCGTGGAACTGGTGAGCGTTGACCCCGGTTCTCGCGTGCCGCTATCCTGAACCTTCCCATGAAACGCACACCCCAATTAACCTTCTCCGCGCTCCTGCTGCTGACCGCCCTCGCCCTGGTGGCGTGGGTACTCACCGACAACAGCGCCAAGTTCCAGTCACAGAAAACGAAGACACAGGACATTCCGCAGGAATTTGCAGTCGACAAGACTCCTCTGACGACGGCTCGTGACTTGGCGGCCTGGGCCGCAACACCGGACGACCAGGATTTGGCGCGCGGCGCCGAGCGAGTCGCTGACCACGAAGTAGATTTGGATTTTGCCAGCGCCCTGCGTCGCGTGAGCGCTCTCCCTCCGCAAACCTCGCCGGAGGCGAAAGTTCTTGAAGACCGCGTCCGGGAGATGGAAGCCCAGATCAAGAAAGACCAGGACACTGCACTCGATCTTCAGAAAAAAGCCGAGCACGCCAGCGAGGCGGACAAACCGGACCTGGAAGGAGCCTCCGAGCTTGCCGATGCCCAGCTGGCTCTTGATGAAGACGAAATTGCCGACGCCAAAGGCGACTTGGAGCGCGTCGCAGCCGATGCCCAAAGCAAGGTCGTGAAAGCGCGCGAGCAGCACGAGAAGCTCGAGGACGCCCGCAGCTCCATGGTCTACGGCGGGGCCATGGCCAAAGGATCCGCTCCGGCCAACAGTTTTCGCGCCCACGCTCAGGAGTGGTTCCAGCTGCGCGGCGCTCTAACCCAGGTCCGCGCCGCCCAGCAAGATGCTACCAACGCGGCAGCGCAGCTCTCAGCAAAGCACGACGCCCTCGAAAAACAGGTGCATCAGGAGGAAGCCCGCAAGACATCCCTGACCAACGGCGCGGCACTCCAGTCCGTGCAACATCTGTCGCTCGATCAGCGCAGCATGGCGGAGCTTGATAAGCGCATTCAGGATCACCAGGAGCTGGCCGCCATCTACGGCCGCTGGCTGGATTCGTTACAGATCCGGAAAATGGCGGCGACTCACTCCATGATGCAGACGCTGCTCTGGATCACGCTCATCGTTCTGGTGAGTTTCCTCCTGGGCCGCGCAGTGGAACGGGCCCTGGGTGAGGCCACACCGGACCACAAGCGCCTGCTCACCTTACGCACCGTCATTCGCTTCCTGCTCAAGACCGCCGCTCTAGTCGGCGTTCTCTACGTGCTCTTCGGAGCGCCAGAGCAAATGCCCACGATCCTAGGCCTGGTCGGTGCCGGCCTCACTGTCGCGCTGCAAGGCTTCATTGTCGGCTTCTGCGGCTGGTTCATCCTCATGGGACGCAACGGCATCCGCGTGGGCGACTGGGTCGAAATTAACGGCGTCGGCGGCGAGGTGGTGGAAATTGGTTTGCTGCGCACCGTCCTGCTGGAAACCGGAAGCGCGACCGGCTCAGGGTATCCCACAGGCCGCCAGGTAGCCTTCGTCAACAGCTACGCCGTTTCCGGACATTACTTCAATTTCTCGACTTCCGGCCAGTGGCTCTGGGATGAGTTGCTCGTCCAGGTGCCTGTAGGGGAAGACTCCTCCGCCACGGTCGAGAATATCCTGCAAATGGTGACCAAGGAAACGGACAAAAACGCACGCATGGCGGAACAAGAATGGGAGCGAGTGACGCACCGCTACGGAGTGAAGTCGTTCTCCGCC
>Ga0137418_10003645_pt1 | contig 14154 bp, 10 predicted proteins | sample CZODoug3_1_2_16f_FD_122242 | JGI IMG/M metagenome (GOLD analysis project Ga0137418, IMG submission 122242) | Vadose zone soil fungal communities from Angelo Coast Range Reserve, California, USA - CZODoug3_1_2_16fungal (Hybrid Assembly) | ecosystem: Environmental > Terrestrial > Soil > Vadose...
TTCCCTATACTCAACTGGCTGGCTGAGAACTATGGTTGCCCCATGTTGATAGCCTGGCTGAGGTTCATGGTTCCCTATCCCATGTTTGATAGGCCAGCCGAGGGCCATGGTTCCCATACCCAACTGGCTGGCCAAGAATCACATTTACTCCATGTTTACAGGCTGGCTGAGTGTTACAGTTCTCTATACTCAACTGGCTGGCCAAGAACCATGCTTATCCAATGTTGATAGCCTGGCTGAGGTTCATGGTTCCCTACCCCAGCTGGCCAGCCACAAACCATGCTTATCCCATGTTTGATAGACCAGCCAAGGGCCATGGTCCCCATACCCAACTGGCTGGCCAAGAATCATGTTTACTCCATGTTGATAGGCTGGCTGAGTGCTACAGTTCTCTATACTCAACTGGCTGGCCAAGAACTATGGTTACCCCATGCTGATAGCCTGGCTGAGGTCTATGGTTTCCAATGCACAACTGGCCAGCCACAAACAGTGCTTATCCCATGTTTGATAGGCCAGCTGAGGACTGTGGTCCTCATACCCAACTGGCTGACCAAGAACCATGTTTACTCCATGTTGATAGGTCGGCTGAGTGCTATGGTTCTCTATACTCAACTGGCTGGCCGAGAACCATGCTTACCCCATGTTGATAGCCTGGCTGAGGTTCATGGTTCCCTATCCCATGTTTGATAGGCCAGCTGAGGGCCATGGTTCTTATACCCAACTGGCTGGCCAAGAATCATGTTTACTCCATGTTAATGGGCTGGCTGAGTGTTACAGTTCTCTATACTCAACTGGCTGGCCAAGAACTATGATTACCCCATGCTGATAGCCTGGCTGAGATCCATGATTCCCTATGCCCAACTGGCCAGCCACAAACTGTGCTTATCCCATGTTTGATAGGCCGGCCAAGGGCTGTGGTCCCCCATACCCAACTGGCTGGCCAAGAACCATGTTTACACCATGTTGATAGCCTGGCTGTAACCCTTTTTGGTAATTTTGAGAAACCATAAATATATATATGCATTCTGCACCATTTTATTTTATTTGAACTGTGGTGTCTGTTTGGTGCTCAGACTAACCTGTTTTGGTAATTTCAAGAATCAATACATATTTATATGCATTCTGTAATGATTTCTGATGGAAATTCAAATATGATGGTGATTATGTAACTTAGTGACAAAACAGATGTGAAATAGCACAAGGGTGTTCAATTTGAAAGGCCTTCTTCATATCTTGTCTACAACCCATGTTAGAGCATTATTATTAAAAATAGGATGGAAAAACCTATCAAAATGACATATTGTATATCATCAGGACCAGTTTTTCATGTAAATAAAGTCAGAAATTCCATCTGTTTCATGTGTTATAGTCTGATGCATGCTGATTGGTAGTGTAAAAGATCATTCCAGCCATGGCAAATGTCCCAAGAGTTAAAATTGTGGTTCCTTGAATCCAAAGTTATTCCTATGCATAGATTATGTCTTGAAATTTTTACATCAATCCTTCCAGTATTGTCTCTGATAGAGACACAACATTAATATATGCATATTTTTACCCAATTGCCAAGGATACCATGGCCAAAATTCCAGGTATTGTGGAGTGCAGAAACAGAATAGTGTTTCAGATGTGGTCAGGAATGTTCATTGCCAGTCTTACAACTGTGCATATTTCAATCGCAACATTGTATCTGACTTCACCAATTACACTGTTCAGTCAATCATACCCATTCTAAACAGTATAGCAGAGTTGACAATTCCATGTGAAGCTCTGGCTGGCAGACACTGGTCAAGTTATCAGACACTCATTTGAATGGAGCTGGCTGATTTCAACTTCGCCTCAGGAACTTCCAGTAGGTTTCATGACAATAATTAGGGTGTAGTCAGGAGAGTTCAAAACCCATGGGTAGGCTGAGCAGATTGCACAGTAGCACAATATCATAGGGCATAGTTGGGACAACCAAATTTGACTTGGGTTGAGAACAACCAGTAGCCTACCACCACCATGGCATGAGGAAAATCAGAAAAAGAATTATCATGATGCTTCACAGACTTACTACCTTAATTCACTTATTTAAATTTTAGCATTTTTAAAAAAAAGTGTGTATTATAGCCCTTTGCATAATTCTGTGAACACATTGATTTTTTTTGGTCTTATTTGTCTGCTGTTTGTCCTGCTAGATCAGGTGGCAGCAGGCCACACTGATTCCAATTTGTAGCTCATTCAACTTCAGGTGTGTAGTACCATTCAAGCTTGTTTTGACTGATATGAAGCCCCTGAGCACTTGGTGGCATTCTTGTATGTTAGTTTGGGAACAGGTTCTGCTTCTTATGATCAGCCTGCAATGGTGGGCTACATGGACCCTTACGTTTCAACAATGGCTTCTTCATACCCACACAGTCCCCTCATGACTCTACTGCATTTGATATGGCCTATAGACCGCAGTGTTATTGCAAACTTGGGAGGACAGATTTTATGCTGATCAGAATTTTGATGACAGAAGGTGGACAGGGGGAGGGTTGTTGTCTGGATTTTGAGTTCCTTCACTCTCCAAATGGACTATATTATGACACCAGTTTTCAGGAAAATTGTTGTTGCATACATGCAACTGTGTGGTTGTGGGATTATGGGATGTGGTATATGTAGATTCCAGTCATATGACCAGAGGTTCTCGAGCCACACAATTTTTGTACCTTGTTTGTTCTTTTGCAACCAAAATGGGTGATTCTCTCTCACTGATATTGCCATACATACTAATCGACCAAATAATTATGTAAAAGAAATAATTTCTACCCTTTAACTGCAGGCATTGACTGATGTTTTGGTGCAAAACATGTCTGAAAACATTAGATTGAGAGATACACTGTTTTGGGCCAAAATATTTTAAACATTGCAAAAATTGCCTTATTTGGAAGGTGTTGAATAAATATTTTTGAATTTTTTGTGGGAAAATATTGTGTCAAACTGTGTATCTCTTATTCAAAATGTTTTTCGCCATGTTTTGTGACCAAACATTGGTCAATGCCCTCAGTGTTTGTATCACTGCCAATGAGAGGCATTATTTGCTATAATATACCTTCTGTCCCTCCTATGGATTTGAAAAGGTATATTAGGTTTAACCTCCTTACAAGTCTTGAAAAAATATTGTTGCATAGTATTGCCACTGTCACATTGGCATCAGATTCTTAAGAAAATTGTGTTTGATAAGTGCTGGGCCTGAATCAGGCACACTTAAAATCAGAATAGGCTCAACCCCTATACATTGGCAGAGAAGCAACCGTTTTGGTTGCAAAATGAACAACAAAGAAGGTAACTTGCATGGCGAAAATGGTGTGGGTCAAACCTCTGGTCATGTGACTTGAATCTGCACACACCACATCCCAACTTTAAGACATAATCCCACAACTACAATTGCACGATAATTTTCCCTTGCCATAGTATATTGATGTACAATGTTCTACCAACCTAGCATTGAAACCCGGTGCAAATGCAGCAGAAAGGTTTGGTCAACAATATATGTAATTGTCACATCACATTAAATTTACTTGGTACTTTTCTATTAATCAAACCTCGCTGCACTTCACCAATGTATGTATTTGGTACATGAATCAAGGTCTGGAATAGAGTACTACTTCCTAGACATGGTTTCAAGTTCAGCCATGGTAGAGAACATACCCACCCCCTCAGCCCACCGCTGCTCATTGGCTTTCTCCTCCACTGCTTTTCTCACCTTGCCCCATCCTTTCTTGTAGGATGTTTCAGTTTGGTATCCATGGTCTACCCAACGAAATAAACCACCTGCCGTATTGGTGAATGAATACCGGGTTTCGCCCTCACAAATGGCGATGTTCGAATGCCGAATGGCACCAGAGGGAATAAGGATGGTGGACCCAGGTGAGAACTCGATGACTATTTTGAGGTCCCATAAAACTAAGTGCCCACCTAGGGTAGGATTAAATTTACCAAGCGCCGTGATGGCACACCAGCCAAATGGCAGGTTGCCAAAATCGACATGGTCAAAACAGCAGGTATTCGGGCCAAAGTTAAATGTAGCGCAGGCAAATATGCTGTTGACGAAGTTACGTTGGAGGCGGGGGTAGGTTTTGAAGAGAGGGCCCAGGTGCTCGACGTAGTAAGTGTAAAGGTGCGGGGCCCATGTGGCAAAAGCACCTGTGTGATGATTAGTGGGAAAAGGGCTTTGAAGGAAATTGAATACCGGAGGCGAATCCTGCGATCCGAATAAAGGCGATGTTGCTGATGAGGGAGTAAAGAATGGCGGCATTGATGGCGCTGTTCAAGAGATTTCCAGGAACCTGTTGCATACCATCACTCAGAACCGAGCTGTCTGCGCCCCATTGACAAGCGACTTACCCGCTGCCCACCCCCAAACGACACACCTTTGGAAAGGGCTGCGAATCTGCCCCGACGATTGGATGTCGTGTCCGAGGGAAAGCTACAACGAGGGCGAGCACTCTCCAGTTGATCAGCGGCATCAGACTGTGTCTTGTCCCAGTTCGGGTCATCGGGACATCCGGCGCAGACGCCAATTACGCGCTCACGGTGGTCGATAATCGGGGTCGGGGTACTGTGTATAAGCGGGTTTCAATGGTGCTGTATGATTACAATAGATCGATCAATGACTCACTGGCCATCCCACTTCCGAAGTTCAAACCCATACACCGAATCCTCCCCAACCAGCTCGTCAAGCTGAAACACTCTACCAGCCCCGCTGGAATCGCGCATGCCCAAGTATGAGGTACTGGTATGGGGCATATTGTGGGCATCCAGGCGCGTTCGTATTGGGGTCGCCGGAGTTTTGATGTGTTTTTCTACCAAGCGCGGCTTGACCGTGATGTCGCCGTATCCCTTCGCTTCTGGTCGTTTAACCTCTGCCGGGCCTTCCCCTTGGCCTTTCGATAGGCCTGCTCTGCCGTTCCCGCCTTGGGCGGTGCATGGCGAGAGCGTACGACGGTAACTGATGGGGACGGCGTGGGGGGTGCGGTGCAGGCGGGCATAGGTGGTAATGCTGCAGGGGGGCTCATCGGCGATGCGGACACCAAGGGATCGAGCTCTGGCAGGACCGGCTCAATGGCATACCCCTCACAATCGTCCCCATGTTCGATCTCCATGGCTCGCTGGATGGCCTCGTCGAAGTCAAACCCTGACTCCGCTGCTGGGGCAAACACAGCCACAGAAGTGAGCCAGGGCGAGAATTCCGCACCTGAGCGTGTCTAGAAAGAAAATGACACGTCTAATTCATAGGTAGAAATGTAAACTTACTTTGCGACATGATGGCGCGGCAAATTCTAGAACAAAGGCCAAAAAATAATATCATCAATAAAAATTTTATTTATTTATTTATTTATTTATTTACCAAGTGCATCATCCGCAACAGGCTGGGTAGACGCTGCGAAGTCTCCTGCGTTGTAGTAGATCAACTCACCAAAAAGGTCATTACCGATTCCTGTATAGCCAAGAGTGGAATGCAGCTCTAGTTAGTATGGTGTGCGGCGGATGTAAACGCGTGCCCAGCTCGCACTCAAAGTCCCCGGCAGGGGTCCCAGTAGAGCTCGCATGGGCAAAAACATGGTTGACTTACCAGACATATTATAGGTGCCAACGTGAGTTGTATTAGATTGTGATGTGGAGCGGGCCAAGCGAGTGTATTAAGTGAGTGAGTAAAGAACGGAACGAGACTAAACTAAACTATATACCAGTAGGTAGATTATGTAATCTAGCCGCGTGAGTGGCGATTCTCCAGGGGAAGCATGACTCGGATTTTATCGGATGCGCTGGCCACGTGCCGTTCGCAACGCGTCAACGCGTCACTGCCGATATTCCACAGGTTAACCGGTTGCGAATCAATATCACATTCAATTCTAGCCATCGATATCTGTGGACAATCAACTGACAGTCGATCCGAATTAGCGGACTTCAAAAGCGTAGAATTGCAGCAGTCGCTCGACTTTGACTGCATACTAGGTTGCAACTCGGCGCGGAGACATTGGAGCCCTGGGTCGGTACCCAGTGAAACCATCCTTTTGTCAATATACGGTTGCACGTGTGTAATTTGACATGGGGACCTATTTTCCATCAACAATGCGGTTCCTGCTATTGGCGGTAGTTTTGTACTAGATTTGCTTGACTTATGAATTACAAAAACAAGTCTCAACGATGATTGGAGTCTACCGGGTGAATACTTGCCCCAACTAATTACACCTCTCCCTTTACGGCCGTCCTTTTGGCTCTCTTTTTTGAGGATTCTCCAGCCGCCCGCAACTCAGCATCGTCCGCTTTGCGTTTGCCTCCGTTTCGGGTAGTCGGTCTTTCGAATTGTGGGCCTAGGTCAGGATACCTACGCTTCCCGGCTGGCTTGACTGGTTGGGGGACTGACGGGCCGGCGCCGTCACTCTGAGGCCCACCACGCGCTGGCCGTGGTTGAGGCCTCTTGATAACCGTTGCGTCGAGTTTTTCGCTGTCGAGTGTTCGGTCTCGGTGATTTTTGCCGGTCCCCATATCTTCCCTCGCCTTTTTTGTTGGGGCTTTCGATTTCGGCGCAGATTTTTGTGCTACCGCGGGAAGACGACTGACATTCTTCTTCGGCAGGGCAGGTGCACCACGGCGTACTACTCGCTTTGCCGAGAACGGAAGATCCATCGGCGGGACTTTCGATGGCATACCACATTTGCGGGACTTGCTATCACCGCCAACGCCGCTATCCACGTCATCACCATCATCCCCGGAATCATCCTCGTCCTCTTCATCCTCCTCATCCTCGTCTTCTTCCTCTTCCCCCTGCTCATCAGTATTTTCCTCCTCCCTGGTATAATCTTGCCAATTTTTTTCACCCATGCGAATACCAGGAGGGCCAGTTCGGTTCTGGGCCGCATTAGCCTTCTTTGCCGTTTTAAAACCGGTTCCATTAAGCCTCGAAGTAGCTAACGCAGGAGCAGTCCGACGTTTTCCCAAAGACGATTTCGGCTGCTTGTCTTTGACTGTCACGACGGAGTCATTGGACGGGTCCCAATAGCCTTTGAATGCAAAGGCAATATCTATACTGTCGTCTTCTTGACGCTTGTACCAGTGCTCAAGGAGTAATCGGTAGTGAGCCTTCTTCATCTTCGAAGGATCACGAAATGTAAAGTTGTCGGGGAGGTATTTGTGATGGATCATGTCGTCCTGGTTCTCGGAAAGGGCAGTCCAGTCAACCGCAGACTTTTTGCCACCTGAGCATCTCTCTAATAGTAGAAATATCAGATAAAATAATTCGGCCATTTGACATGTGAAATACCCACTATAATGTATCGACATATATTGCCTGACTACTGGCTCCATATCCCGCGCAATCATCTGAGAAGGTTCACTGAGGATAGGTGCATCGTTATCGTCAAGGTCAAATTCTACCGCAATTTTCTTCCTCCTCGCAGTTGGTAAAGCTACCATGTCCGACGCATCTGGGCCCACAGGCGAATACTAAGAATTTGGCATATAGATTTTATTGTGACGTACTCATCTGCGCCTGAGCATAGTGTGCCCATTCCTCCATGATACCTTCAGTCTGCCATCCCGGTCGAACGTCTGCGAATGCGTCTCCTCCCATGTCCCGATTAAAGTCATGCCTGCTCGTATGACTATAGATGAGTGATGCTCTCTGTCAATGTTAATGTATGCTTACGATGCAATGCAGAGTTCATTTTTCGTGTCATGGTGCATCTCAAGAACGATGAGCCTCATGCCGCATTGCTTCCACATGACATGGGCGAATTGCTTCACATATTTAGCTCCGTGCAGTTCGGCCATTCTGTGTAAACGGTCAACAAGTGCGCGCATGTCCAGTAGCAAGTAGTTACCTCTGCTGAACCTCTGGCGGCGGGGACCGATCGGACCATTCGTTCGCCATGTCTTGGTATTGGGTTTGTTGATCTGCTGGGAGGCTTTCAGTATAAGTCTTCAGGACGTTCTGATAGCTCTTCAAGTATGCCGTTTCTCCGGGAACTGCTTGGGAGTGCGTCCTACAAAGCTGTTCTACTTCTTTCTGGTGGAGCACGCCCACAACCTGCCGGACACTCCATCTCCGGACATATCTGACAATGTCTTTTCTTTTGCGGCCACGTCCATGATTGTGGAACCACGTTTTTACTTGCTGTTAAACGTTTCAGCTTGGTTAATGATTCAACCACGAGAAGTTTACGCGTACCTCCTTCACTTGTGCTATAATTTTCGCCTGAGCAAGAGGCCGGAGGTGAGTTATGTCTCTGGCAGCCATTACCGCAGTGAGGCCTTTCTTAACAACGTGTTTCCGGTCACCTCTCTTGGCAGATTTGAATTCGTCGAGCAGGGGTCGAATGATTGCGACATCGTCCGGAGGCAGGCATTCATTGGTTTCATCGGTGTCAGACATGCCAGACACAGTGACCCGAGAAGAGGCAGATGAAAGGATCCAAAAGACAGCGACTCTAGTAGACGAGGTAGTTAGGTAACAGCAGCAGGCAGAGATAGGTGAATCGCTCTCGTAAACTTACGGCGTTTTTGAGAGAATGCTCACAAGAAATCTTCTATCCGAATTATCGGTATTCTACGTATTTCCTCGTTTCTGACTCGGGATGAATCGATCAATGTTCTGCGTCCGTCCAAAGAAATCTGACGTCGGATCCACATTACCGTCATCGTTGCCGCCAATTTTCTATGCAACAAATCTGAGATCCTAAACATGAACGCTTCTGTGAGATCTTTCCCAGATTTCTGACGAAAGAGAATGAACACCAATCAATAATCCATTGTCCAACGAAATCTGCTCGGGTCTTCTCAGGGACCTTTGACAGGGTGGGAACCAAGTTATCAACATTCTCCGTATCTCCATTCCCAGATTTCTAACGAGAAAATATGAACAAATCGATCAATAACGTGTCTCTTGCTGCGAAATCTGACACTCCGATCATTAGCGCTTTTAGTGTTGCTTCTGGATTTTTGAGATGGTCATCTCCAAAATGTCAGTCTGCGTAGACTTTTGAGGAGAAGACACGAACGAACCAACTAGTCATAATACTCAGCCGTAGTCTGAAGTGACGCTAGTCACGTGATCCGATTTCCTTTGCTTCCTGATTGATAAGACACCAAACAGGCCGTCAATTTCAACCATGCCTATTTTTGCCCTTTGTCGGGCTCCTTCCCTCCTTGATCTCACATATGTCCTTGTCAGCATGCTTTTGGTCGGTGAGTACGTGTTTCCCCCCTTTTGGCCGCTAATCTTGCATATACCCTCACCCGCGCAACATCACAACAACGGAAGGCACCCGAATGCGATGCGGCTCGATGATACCTGGGATTTGGTCAACAGCTTATGGTTTGTAGAACCTCTCAGGAAGATGCTTGGTTTACACTCTGGCGAACCAATCGCTCACCGAAAAAGAGAGAGAGGAAAAACAAAAGGAATCACGTGACTTCACAGACGTACGCACTCCGCTAGGGAATACTCGCCAAAGGAAGACGTTTTCAGAGCAGGAATAGCGCCATCATGAAGAATGTATATGTCGGGTAGTTGTTTGAAAAATAATAACTTGGATTTGTAGGTTTTCCTCAGTTACCGCTTACCACCACGTCGAACTCGTCCACCAACAGCAATCACTACCACTAAGGTCAGTTCGCCGTATTTAATACTACCATCACGCGTCTTATGTGCCAATTTATGTCAGCACCGTCTCAATTATAAAGAGTATGCCGTCCGAACGTGAGTGGTCCGTCGAGTATGCACGAGTCTCAAATCACTAAGGTCTTTGAAGCATCATACACCGACGCTTCGAAGTCGATGTTCAACCACGTCTTGGGCAATCAGTCCTTTCACTTCAACATAGTGGTTTCTGTGGAGATATCGCCCTCATCCATCGTTCTCGTGATGGTGTGCGGTTGTGTCTATCAGACATATAGGTAAGTACAGATCGTACAGTTTGAAGTTTACTTCATACTGATTAATTCCTAGGTGGTTTCTCGGTGTTTAAAAAGAAGTCTGCTTCTCGTCCCATCATTAACGATATACAAGTATTCCTGTAGTGGTCAGAACGGATGTCGATATCTACACTTACCTAGAATCTTTCCATACCAAATATTTGCAAAGCGCAATGGGCAAGCTTAAATGCCCATAAGGCAGGGACTTGACAACTGTGAGCATCAGTATAAGCAATCTAGTCTAACATCTTACTCATATTCATATCTCGAAGAACAGCACGCGCGTAGAGTACATTCTCTATCCTTTTCTGATATGATAACAAGGGGAACTGACAATTTTTCAGTGATCTACCAAGGCAACCTGGACTTGTTGCAGGAGTGCGACCCCCGCCAATTCAATTTACCCCGCTTCCTCCGCTTCACCGCTACTTCCGCCAGGTAATCGACGACCATCGAGATCGGTTTGCAGGAATAATCGCCAGGATATGAATATCAGGCACACTGTGACGGAGCAGACGTCGACGGGGAAGTCAAATGGCGCTAATTGCTAGACTCCATCGAAGCAGAATGCTTTGCGTAGGCGAGACCGATATCTACATGGAGTCACTCATCAGCGTGGAGACTATCACGCCGCACATTTGTTCAAATACAAGCAGACCAGCATATATTATACGAATCATATACTGTTCGCGTCCATTTTGTCTTTCGTTCGTTTGCCGGCAGACTGAAAAAGGTTTATGTAATGAGATTGCATGAAACCGACTGGATTGCATAGTAATACATCAAAATGTGAAAATCCGCGGTATCAGCTCATTCTTCCTCCCCATAAGGGTAGTGTTCTTGCCACAACTCTTGGGTCTCACGTGTGCTTTGGCCTGTTGACGATCCCTGCACGTATTCAGGGAAGTTGCGACGATTGATATCATAGAGGGTGCCATCATGTGGCATATATGTAACTCCAGGCATAGGAGCGGCAGGAAATTGGTATGGGCCGGTGCCGGCGTCATGTCGGGGATCGTACGGCGTCTCCACAAACGGTGCCATGAGATTGTCTGAGGAAGACTGGTGCATTCGGCTATCAGTCGCCCATGCACCAGGATACGTTGACTCCATCTCGTAATGGCTAGGACTGCTATACGTAGGTTGCATCGAAATATTTTCGCTGGTACGATCAGCGGCAGGCTGCGCTGGGAAAGAGGTGGGTTCGCGAGGAGGAACTACAATGTTATTTTGATGTCCAGCCGCGGTCACTCCCTGGAAGCTCTGGGCTATTATCGAATGCATGGCATGCATCACGTACCGCATGTCTAGTTCCATACGCCCCAAGCGGTCACACAGACCCTGAATTGCTCCCATCAATTCATTAGGCGCGGGAGCCAGACCCTTTGGCACCACCTTCCCAGAGATTCCTTTCCGACTCCGGGCCGTAGCTATGTGTTTTACACGAACCTCCGGCTTGAGCCTGCGAGACCGACTAAAATCACATTCGTCGTCATAGACAATCGCCCGATGATCCACCATTTCGTTATGGTAGATGATGGCACCTTTACCAGCCGTGTTGCAGGTTGCACCGCTTCGCTTGCAGGGCACGCATGGAGCGAAGCCCAGATGGGCAAGGCAAACGGTGATGTTCGTTGCCGAGCAATGTTCGCACATTGCTGGGCGTAACTTTCCATTGGATTTAGTCAACAGGATGAGACTCAAATGTAAATTTGACTCACACGAATCGCGCGGTCCCATTCCGGGGTACCTGGGATGTAGTGAGGAAAATCCATATCTGAGACAGCGATCTTTGATTGGCCATTTAGTACTTCTGACATCGCATCCAAAAACAAGGTGACAAACTTACATCTTCCGTCTCCCCATCGTCTTGGCCTGTCTCTGCAAAAAGACCGAATGAGTCAACTAAACATATTGCCGCTGATGCTTTTACCTCCAGGGTCTTCCCCGAGTCCAACGTTCCGTGGCAGGCCCCTGGCAGTCAGCGGCACTGAACAAATATTAGGTACGTTGTTGTCGATACACTTGTAAAATGCTAACTAGCAGCCTGCATTTCACTATGACGTCGCAATGCGAGAACTGATACTTGATAAGTGAGTTGTAACAAATATTTTCGGAACTGACTTACAATCTTGGGGAGCTAGCCATTTAGAGTCACGGATCCTAACATCGAACGGCGAGACGCGAAACCAGTTGAATAGGTCAAATCGTTCGGAACTAGCCTGAAGTTCTTCAAGGGCACTGAGCATCCAAGGCGAGAAATACGCAGTGTAACCATTATGCATCAGTTCCGACATAAGTGACTAACGAAGTGATCATCAGTTCAATCATATTAGATATAATTGCCTGGATAGACTTACAATGCCATCCTTAGCTTCCTGTAAACGCTGCTGTTCGATTATTTTCGGGAAATCGGCCTCGAATTTTTTGAATTCATGGATTCTATCCATGACAATTTGGGGATGCGGAAGAGCGCTGAGAAAACCAAGATCGTTGTGGGTGTTGACACCTGTACCGATACCTTTAGGCTTGGACCTTCCGGTTTCTTCCAAGATTTCGTTCAGGAGATTGGGGCGACATCGAGGCTAGATCAGTCTTTCAATTTGGAACAAAACCCGACCAATTTTTCAAAACCCCGTCGATTCTTCTGGCGACGTAAAAATTACATACGTTCATTTAGGTGCTGACATGGCAAGCAAAGCGCCCAAAATCCACCACTGCAGGAAGGGCTGTGTATGAGCCGGCGTGAATATCCCGCATAGATTGCATGACTTGGACACGTTCTGTGTTGGGTATTGCTATCCAGAGTGAATAACCGTATCAGTTGGAAGGAGATGGTGACCCAGCCCATAGAAATCGTAGCAGAATTCAACGCAGATCCGCTCGGTGGCTTTCCTATAATGAACAGCGTCAGGGCAACTACCACCGGATGTCGATCAGATGGATATGTACTAAGCCAATTTCGTAATGATGGGCGTTTTCCGATTGTCCCTACCTTGTGGATTATGATCCAGAAAAGGTAAATTATGATAGAAATATCACACCGAGCTTGTGCCGGGCAGCACTCCAGATTGATCACGATACGAACAAACAAAGAGATTAAACAAAAAAGATTCAGACCTGCCCATCATTATGAAATCGGCTGTAGGCCCGCACAATTCAACTATTGACTCCGATCGAAACTCCCTATTTAAATAGTATCCGTAGTTTCGGCTCGCGCGCCTGGAGTGACCCGATTGCTTCACCCTGTGGCGCGGGTCTGTTATCCGTCGAGTCACAGCCACTACATTGCTTTGCATAAACCCGTCTGTGGTCCTCTAGCAGGCAAATCCTTTTGTGTGAATTTACTCATAATGAAGCGTGGCCCCGTTATGGCTCATGCCGTCTGTAGGGCTTAATTAAGCCAGGTTATTTAAGCAAATCTACCTTTAGTATGTGGATCATATGATCACGTGAGACGTTGGTATGAATTGCGATTGATAATGGTCCAGCAAAAAAAAAAAAAAAAAAGAGTTAGTCCACCACATGTTAATACAAGTGCTCATTGAAGTCTTATTGTGCCAAATTTTTCATTTAAATTAACTAGGGGTATGCATTTTATAACTAATGGTTGATCATGAAAAGTATATTTGTAGTATATATATAGATTTTGACACAAATGTTTGATAAGCATGCAAAATGTGCTGTGGGCATTTAGTCCAAATACTTGTTAGATATGCAAATAATATTATAACATTATTTTGTTTAAGATCTCTCAGTGGACAGTACATTATATGTAATGTAAATAGGTCAGGAAAACAATATTGAGTCAATGAATAACATGTATAGGCATATCTGACACATAATATTGGTTTCTGATGATGTCAAAATTGGTGGATTGTTATTCCATATGTATGGGTGATGGAATTAGTAGTGGATAATGGCACGGAAAGCAACCAAGACCCCTTACCTTTGTATTACGATCCAATATTCAAACAGCGAATTAGTCGGACTCGCCGAATTGGAATGAATATCTAATCAATGTAGGCTTTGGGTCAGTGGATTGGAATGGAATATTCAGACTGATCAGATGGTTCCACACTTAATATTCAATGTCGTTCCAGACATGTTAGGCTAAGTGGAATTGAATAATCTGTGGTTGGACGATCAGGTGGGCCCATTCCGCACATAATATTCAATCCTGTTGGGGACATGTTAGGCTAATTGGAATTGAAT
>Ga0137418_10003646_pt1 | contig 14149 bp, 16 predicted proteins | sample CZODoug3_1_2_16f_FD_122242 | JGI IMG/M metagenome (GOLD analysis project Ga0137418, IMG submission 122242) | Vadose zone soil fungal communities from Angelo Coast Range Reserve, California, USA - CZODoug3_1_2_16fungal (Hybrid Assembly) | ecosystem: Environmental > Terrestrial > Soil > Vadose...
GCAAGGAAGCAATCCTAGCGGATAACTACCAGGGGAAGCCCTTCGGCCGCCCGAACGACATCGTCGCGGACCGCAATGGCGGCGTCTACTTCACGGATATTCCACCCGACCGGACCGTCATTCCGGCTGCTGTGTACTACGTACCGCCTGGCGGTGCTGCGATCCGCGTGGCGGAGGGAATCACGACCCCGAACGGCTTGCAGCTCAGCCACGACGAGAAGACGCTCTATGTGAACGACACCGCCGGCATCAACATCTATGCCCTCGACGTGCAGCCGGACGGGCGGCTCGCCAATCGCCGCGTGTTCGCCACCTATGTTGGGCGCGACCAGACACTCCCCCCAGGCGCCCCGCCGAGATCGAATGCTGATGGCCTGGTCACCGATGACGATGGCCGATTGTATGCGCTAACGGAATCCGGGATCGAAGTTCTGAGCCCCACCGGACAGCACCTAGGCGTCATCCCGCTCTGGTGCATCACGCGGCGCTGCCAGAACCTGGGGTTCGGCGGCCCCGACAAGCGCACGCTTTACGTGGCCGGTGGCGGCACGCTGCTGCGGATTCCGATGCTCACACGCGGATTTCAGGGCCGCGCAAAGTGACATATACTGCCGCCGTGCGCAGCAGGTGAACCGTCTGATCTTGGGAAGGCATGGCACGCCTGACCGCAACGGGCGAGCGGCCAAGATTGCGGCTGGCGGCTGCGAGACTCCCCTCGTCGACGGGCGACGACAAACACCTTCATGTATCCAGGCGATCCATGCCGTTTCCGCAGGCGGAGACCTTGGGTGAGAAGGCTACCACTCGATCGGGCTGCGACAACAGGCCTGCACGCCTTCGCCTCCGGGCAGGTCTTAGCCCCGTTGGCGAGACCCGCCGCGACCCGAGCGCATCCGGCGTACATCCTGACGCTCGCCGCTTTGCGGCTGGTGCGATCCGTCAATCTCGACCCGCCCAGTCCGCACCGCCGACCCTGGCTAGGTTGCCGGAGGGCTGCCAGAACGCCGTTGTCGGCGGTTGGATTGTGGCTGTGCCGCTTTCCACCTTTATGCTGGCGGAGGGAGCCGACTGGGATCCAACGGTCTCTTAAGGTGGTGCTCCCGAAGCTCCACATGGGGGTACGGCCAGAATCCAAATCGTGCATTGAAAGGCAAAAAACACGGATTGGAGAAATTTGGCATATAACTCGCACCTCAAGTCTGAGTTTCGGAAAATCGGTTGAGTGGGTGCCTGCTCCGACGCGATCGTTCTCCCCTTGGCAACGGTGAGTGCCGCGAAGGAGAACGTCTACATGTTGGCACCGCGGGCAAATCATCTCAATATCTTCGGCGCGCGAAATCGGAGGGCCGATGATGCAGATGGCAAAGTGGGCGGCCAGGATCGGCGCCGTGTTTTATGTTTTTTGGGGTGTCTTCCACCTGGTTGCGGCAAACGCGGTTTATGCATTGGCGGAGCAGTCGACCGGTATGGTGCGCGCCAGGCTTCTGCAAGACGCTTTTTATCTTCTGTTTTTCGCAGTTGCCGGCATCCTGATCGCCGCGATCCTGAATTGGCGCGATGACAAGCAGGGTTACTGGATGAACGGTACACTCATCGCGTTCGCGGATATTCCCTTCGTGCTGTTCGCGTTGGCGCCCGGGCTCATCCCCTGGTGGCCGGGCCTTGTGGGGCCTCTTTTCTGGCTGATCGCCTTCATGTTCACCACCGTTGCCCGCTTCTCCGCAGACCCGAGAACCGCAGCCGGCGCTCCTGCTTGATGGAGCGGCTTACTTTCCATCCCTGAAGATCGCTCGATCCCAAAACGGCTCGTCGCCGAACCGTTCAACCATGAGGTCGATGAATACCCGCACCTTCGCCGATAGATTTCTCGTCGAAGGGTAGACTGCGTAGAGTCCTTTCGTCTCGCGCGAATATTCCGTGAGGCAGGTTTCTAGCCGGCCTTCTTCCACGGCGCGGTGGATGATGAATGTTGGCAAAAACGCGAGGCCGCAGCCTGTGGCCGCCATTTCCCTCAATACGTCTCCGTTGTTGCAGCTGAAATCCGAAGGGAGCAGCACCGGATCGCTGCCCGTCAATTGCCACGCCTGCCGGGGGTCGGCGTAGGAGTAGAGCAGCGCCTTGTGATCCTTGAGGTCGGCTGGGACCTTCGGTTTTCCATGCTTCCGGAAATAGTCAGGGCTGCCGCAGACCGCGTGCCGGATCGGCCCCAACTTGCGTGCTATTAGCGACGAATCCTTCATGTGGCTTATTCTCACTGCCACATCGAATCCTTCTCTGACCAAATCCGTGTGTCGGTCGAGAAATTCCATCTGAACCGAAAGCCTGGGATAGCGCGCAGACATCTCGCCCAGGACCGGGGACATGCAGCTTATGCCGAAGGAGACCGGAGCCGTCACGCGCAACTTGCCGATGGGATTGCTTCGTCCCTTTGAAGCAAAGTCCTCGGCCTCCTCCAGATCGGCCAACAGCTTCATTCCGCGATCGTAGAAATCGGCCCCGGCCTCCGTGAGGCTGACCTCCCTCGTCGTCCGGTGCAGGAGGCGCGTGCCAAGCCTGTCCTCCAGGTCGCTTACGCGCCGACTGATCGCCGACTTGGCCACGCCGAGCCGTTCTGCGGCGCCGGCGAAGCCCTTCGCCTGAACGACCGTGATGAACGTGCGTATGTCTTCGAACCGATCGCTCATGAGCTTCCGATGCAGCACACAGTGTCTTGGAATCGAGAACGCCGCAACCGAATGCATGAGGATAGCACCGTCGAGAGGCGGGGTCAGCGCGGTGATTGTAGGACATACACTCATTTCGATTCGGGCGGCTGTTCGGCCAGCCGCATCGTCCGGCCCGTTTCGTTCGATGTTCACCGCAGGAGAATTGTCTGTTGCTCGCTGCGGTCGTTGTCTCAAATCCCCTCTGGCTTACCTCTTTGATTGATCCGGCGGAGTGCAGCCGGATGATGGAGGAGTCGATGAGCGAACTATTGCCAGGCAGAAAATCGCCAGAAAAGAAGTTGATCGGCACGGCACTTGTGACTGCGATCGTTCTTCTTTCTTTTGTTCTTCCGCTGCGTCCCGCACCTTGGAATGCGATGGAAATTACCCTGGTGCCCCGTAAGCTCGCCGAGGGCGTCTATGCGCTCGTATCAAGTACTGCGGATACGAATAATCCTGCGGGAATACCGGAAGCCACCACGGGTGGGATCATCGTCGGCGAGAAGGGCGTTCTGGTGATTGAGACAATGCTCAACGCCAAGCTTGCCAATCAAGGCTTGGATCAAGTCTCCCGGCTGACGGACAAGCCGATCCGATACGTGGTCAACACCGTTTATCACGGAGACCACTATTACGGGAATTTTCTGTTTCCGAGCAGCGCGACCATCATCATGCATTCGGAATCGAAGCACTACATTGATCAGAAATTCGAACAAGACAAAAAGTTCATGATCAACCTCATGGGCGCGGATGTTGGCATCCAAGACGTCAAGCCACGCGCTGCAGACATCTCGGTAGATCACGACACGACCATCGATCTGGGCGGACGCACGGTCGAGCTCAAGGTCTTCGGCCTGGGCCAGACAAAGGGCGATCTGTTTGTTTGGCTTCCGAAGGAGAAGGTATTCTTCACCAGCAACGCAATTCTCGCGGAGAAGCCAGCGATCCCGTGGCTTCTCGAAGGGAAGCACGATCTTGCCCTTGAGACAATGCGAAAGATCAAGGCGTTCCTGCCAGCCGATACCGTCATCGTGCCGGGCCATGGTCGGCCCACCACAATCGAGGCCTCGTTGGATTACTTCATCAGCTATCTCGAGACGCTGGATCGGGAGGTGCGTGCGGCCGTGGCCAATGGATTGTCCCTGGAGGACACCGTCAAAGTCGCCACGGCTGAGGCGTTCTCGGACTACAAGCTTTACCCGTGGACTCACAAGCAGATAAACGTCCCGCATGCCTATCGACGGATAAAAGGGTTGGAATGATGCGCCTCAATCCTTCCATACTCCAAAAGCCGGTATTTCAAATTGCCGTCTTCTGTGCCGCTGTTCTTTGCGAACCTGATCCATCTCAGGCACAGAATCTTGCGGAAGGCAGAAAGCTCTTCGAGAGGACCTGTACGCCGTGCCACAACTACGACAGGGATGGGGAGCTCGACATGTATGGGCAGACGTTGAACCTCAATGGCGTTGTCGGCCGAAAGGCGGCTTCGGTGGCGGGGTTCGATTATTCGGAAGGCCTGCGAAGGTCGGGCATCGTCTGGAACGAAGCGATCATCGACACGTTCATCAACGCGCCGAAGAAATTGATCCCCGGCACCAGGATGGAATTGCCGGGAGTGGAAGATGAGAAAACACGAACCAGCATTGTTCGCTATTTGCGTGGTCTTTCCCAGTAGCGTCCGAAGTTAAAACGTTCCTATCGGCGGCGGTTTTGAGCCGCTCGGCATGGCAAAGAAACGCATGGAGGCATGTATGGTCCCGAGCCGTCGTTCCGTTATCGCAGGCCTAGTTGGCGCTAGCCTCAGTATCTGGCCCCGGCCCGCCCCATCCCAGTCTTTCGTGGCGCGACAATATCATCCACAGCCGGTGGGTAGCCACCTCCATATCTATCTGACTAAGCTGTGGGACGCGGTCCGGAAAGAAACGCGTGGTCAACTAGACGTCACCGTATGTGCGCAAAATAATGGCGCCGTTATTGCCGATCCGGAAATCCTCAAGCAGTTGCAGTCCGGCGGGCTCGAGTTCTTCGTGCTCAACGGAAACATTTTGAGTCAGGCGCATCCGTCGGCCGACATCCAGGGCATACCCTTCGCATTCACGTCCAGCGACCAGGTGACATCCCTCACGGACGGGAAGCTTGGGGACCTTATGCGCGATGGACTCTCTGCGGCCGGAGTCTATCTCATCCCGTTCGGCTGCATGGAAAACGGGTTCAAGCATATCACCTCCGTATCGAAGCCGATCCGCACAGCCGCCGATCTCGAAGGCTTCCGCATGCGCACGCCTGGCGGCAAATTGTTTGTTGAGTTCTACAAGGCACTCGGCGCGGAACCTCGGATCGTGGGCTTTAACAGGCTCTACCAAGCCCTCGCTGAGGGTCAGGTCGACGGGCAAGAGAATCCGCTCGTGATCGCGGAGGAGAACAGGCTTTATGAAGTCTGCAAGTATCTCAGTATGACGAGCCACCAATGGGCAGGCTACAATATGATTGCCAATAACAACTTTTGGCAGCGACTACCTACTCAAATTCAGAAGATTGTTGTCCGCAACACCAAGACCTACGTTGCCCAGCAACGTGCTTTCGTGCGCGCCGCCAATGCGAACCTGGAACAGACGCTTCGCCAGCGTGGCATGCTGATCAACACGGTCGACTTAGAGAGCTTTCGCGAACGACTGAGGGGCGCCAACTTTTACCTCAATTGGCGCCAATCCATCGGCGATGAAGCGTGGGCACTGATGGAGGCGAAAGTCGGCAAGGTCGGATGAGGAGACGATCGCGTGGGACAAGCCGCCGAATTCCGCGACGGGACGTTTCGCTAAGCGCGCCGTCGGAATTGCGTTCATGGGTGAACAACGCCACTGACGTTGGCGGCTTTGGTCCTGGCCCAGAGCATGCGCGGCCGTCACTACATGATTGCCGTCAATAAAAAATCCCGTTCCATACTCGTTGACTGGTGTTGTGCCGTCCGGCGTCACGTCCGCCGATTTCGCCGCTTTGAAAAAACGGCACCCGGCGTTGGCCGGATGCCGCGTAACTAAGTGCTCGTAATCCTTATTTCTGCGCCATGAGGGCTTCGAGATCGGACTGTTTGCCGTTGGTACCGTGACCGCCGGCCATCGTCGCTCCAGTGATGCCGAACTTCTTCAGTGCTGCTGCGACCGATTCGACATTGGGGTTCTTCGTGGCATTGGGAGCGGGCGACCAAAGATCCGTTACCCATACCACGTTTTCCTTCACGACATGACCCATCAGCATGCCGTCGACGTGCGGATTGTCGATGCGGTAAAGCCTTATCTCTTCACCATCGGCGTCCTTCAAGGTCATCTGATCCTTGACCTCGACCACCTCGACGTTCTTAGGCGTCTTCGTGAGCGCGTCCGGCACGACCATATGCGTCGTCTTTAGATCCTTCTCGAAATAGGCCTTGTCCGGCGACGGAACGATGATCGTTGCACCCTCCACCGCGTAGGTGCGCATGCCGCCGGTGTGGTCCATGTGGTGGTGGGTGAGGATCAGATATTTGATCGGCTTGCCGGGGTATTTTGCCTTTGCGGCATCGATCACCCACTTCGACTGGACCTCGCCGACCGGCGCGTCGAAAATGGCGAGGCCATCCTTCATGTTCACGATCAAATTGTTGGCGCCAGTTATGACCTGCTGCACATTCGGAGCGAGCTCGACCATTCTGGGAGGTGCGTTGGGTGGATAGAAAATCGTGTCGGCGTCATTGAAGCGGGCGAGCGCGATCCGACGTAACACCCACTGATACGGGACATTGTTGCCCGTGGCAGGCGCCTTCGCCGTCGCCTTGACGGCGTCGGGTGGCGAGAATGTGCTATCCGCAATCGTCGGATTGGCGGTGACTTCCTTGTAAGTGACCTTCGCAACCTCCGTACCATTGAGATTGTAGGTCAGCGAATGCGCGACTTTCACGCCGCCGACCGGCTTCCAGTCGCTGAGCACGAGGTCGTAGTTGGAATCGCCGGCAATGTTGTCGTCGTCGACCGTGCGGATTGCCGCCGGCAGGTGCGTCTTTGGATCGAACAGGATGGTGAACTTATTGCCCATATCGGTGTAGGAGATCGCCGGCATCGTCTCGTTGCCCAGCTTCTGATTGCCCGCTGTGGCCACATTCTTTTGATCTTCCAATACTTTGAAGAGCAGCGTCGGCGACGCGCGCTCAAGTTCGCGCAGTTGCGCCGCGACACGTATGCCCGACGCTGCCGTGCTGCCCTTATCGTTGGTCACAAAGCCAAGCGCAGGGGTGATGACTTCGCTGTATTTCAGTGTCTCGACTGCGGGATACTTCATCGCCCGGTCGAGGTCCATCTTGGCCACGCCCTTGTTGAGATCCCAGGTGGTGGTGAAAGTTGTGTCGCCGAGGAAGCGCGGCTCACCGTCGGCCTTATAGGACTGTCCGGGTTCCCAATGCTTCGCTTCACCCTTGATGGATATGCCCTTCAGCGCCTTCAACGCGTCTGCGCCGCCCTCGGCCGCAACGGCCGCTTTGACGAGGTCGGCAGGACCCTCCTGGGCCGCGGCAACTTGCACCAACGCAGTGCTCGCGAGCAGCGCAGCGGATACGCTTAAGAGATGTCTCATTGTTTCTCCCTTTGAGTTGTCAGAATTGCGGCGAGGCGCGAGATGCACATCAAGACGCCGACGTGCAAGGAGCGCGGTAAGTGGGGAGCCGAATGCAAGGCGCAAGGGACATATTGACCCATGATCGATGGACGAACCAGGGTGGTTGTCGCTTGCGACACTAAAAATGGCCGCACCGGCGGAGTTGGCGTGCAAGTTGCAAAGGAGGAAGCGCGGGCTTGCCTTGCTGGCCACAATCGCCGTCGCGCCGTGATATGAGCGTTGATCCAGACTAGCGGGCATTCGGATAGGGGTAGGGAGCGTCGATTGGTTTCGTCCTGAGGTGGCTCCGGAATTTTGAACAGGGCGCTAAGTGGAATCTCGGCCTGACGGCAGGCATGTTTTGCCTGCGAATCAGGAGCGAAGATGAAGAAGCGAGCCCGCCGGAACCACACACCGGCCTTCAAGGCGAAGGTGGCCCTGGCTGCCCTGAAGAACGATCGAACGATTGCGCAGCTTGCTGAGCAGTTCGACGTGCATCCCAATCAAATCACCTCGTGGAAAGAGCAGCTCCTTGCCGGCGCTCCCGATGTGTTTGAGCGCGGTGGCAGCGCCAAATCGTCGGCAGCGGAAGTCGACATCAAGTCCCTGCACGCCAAGATCGGCGAATTGGTGCTGGAGAACGATTTTTTAGAACGTGCGCTCGGCAAGGCGGGATTTCCGAGCGCAAAGCGATGATCGACCGTAACCACAGACTTGCGTTGACGAAGCAAGCGGCGCTCCTCGGCCTCAGCCGAGGCAGCGTCTACTACGAACCGGTACCAGTATCGGATACGGACCTTGCGCTGATGCGGCGGCTCGACCAGCTGCATCTGGAGTTCCCTTTCGCCGGTGCGCGGATGTTGCGCGGCCTGCTGGCTGCCGAGGGGAGCAAGGTCGGCCGGCGTCATGTCACAACATTGATGCGGAGGATGGGGATCGAAGCGATCTATCGCAGGCCCAACACATCGAAGCCTGCGCCAGGTCATCGCGTCTATCCGTATCTGCTGCGCGGATTGACGATCGATCGGCCAGACCATGTCTGGGCGACCGACATCACCTACATCCCCATGGCACGTGGCTTCGTCTATCTCGCGGCCGTGATGGACTGGTTCGCGCGACGCATCCTGGCCTGGCGGCTGTCGAACACGATGGAGGCTTCGTTCTGCATCGATGCTGTCGAGCAGGCCATTGCAAAATACGGCTGCCCGCAAATCTTCAACACCGATCAGGGCAGCCAGTTCACCAGTGCCGAATTCACCAGCGTGCTGATCAACAACGGCATCTCGATCAGCATGGACGGCAAGGGCGCATGGCGAGACAACGTCTTCGTCGAGCGCTTCTGGCGAACCGTCAAGTACGAGGAAGTCTATCTGCACGCCTATGACGGCGTTGGCCAAGCACGGCAATCGATCGGCCGCTACATCGCCTTCTACAACACAAGGCGACCTCACGCAGCCCTTGACGGCCGTACCCCGGATCAAGCCTACTTCGACCCGCTGCCGCTCCGCACGGCAGCATAAACCCGGCCGACGATCCACTTAACGACGCGGAAATTTTGTTCAAAGGACCGGGGCCACCTCAATAACTTCCTCGACGCCCTCAAGGCTCGGCAGATCGAACATTGTATCGAGCAAGATGATCTCCATAATCGACCGCAGGCCGCGGGCTCCGGTCTTGCGTTCAATCGCTTTCTTGGAAATCGCCCCGAGTGCCTCATCGGCGAAAGTTGGGTCGACCATCTCCATCAGCCGCTGGTACTGCTTGACCAGTGCGTTCTTCGGAGCGCCGGCTCGTCGAGATCTTCAAGGGTGGCGAGCACTTGCAGGTGCCCAACGAATTCCGGCATCAGACCGTACTTCAACAGGTCCTCCGGCTCGACCTCGCAGAAAATCTCGCCCGTCTGCGGTCGTACTGGTGGGCATGGACTAATTCAAGGCGCGCGGTTCGTTGGATGTGACGTGTGGGGTAGGTGCCGCTTGCAGTTAACGTTTCGAAGCTTGTCCACATCGCTGCTCCAGGAACCCAAATCATACCTAGCGTCAATGGATCCCAGTATTTAGCCAAATCGGGTACATCGTGGCTGCACCGCACGTGGACGCGGCGTTCGCTCTTTTACGCGAGAATTTCCATACAATACGCTTCAACAGATTGAGGCCAGTCTAGCGAGGGGTGCCCCGATTGTCACCGATTCGCGAACGGGGACGAAATTCGTCTGCTTTTAATACCGCGACCGAAATCACCGAAGAGAGACCGAGGCGACAATAGACTTAGGTCGGGTCTCCAGACCGCTCCTCTTCCAGGGTGACAGCAACTGCGGCGACCGCCGACAGCCGCACCTTCTGCCCCTCGACATCCGCGACCAATCCCAAATCGACAAAATGGTGATGGCCTTTGTGCCGTCCTTCGCCGCTGTCGGCCTTGGCAAGCTTGATCCGGCCGTTTTCAACACTGTCGACAGTTCCGATATGAACCCCGTCCGCTCCGATCACTTCCATGTGCTCCTTTATCTGACTGACACTCATTTCATTTCTCCTCGCTCCAATTTGCGGCTCTGTTTGAGATAGCTCATCGCGCTGTTTAGTCAAGCGCTCGAGCAGCGCTTCCTGTTCGGCGATGCGTTGCGACATCAGGTCCTCATCCGCCGCACCGGAATACGGAGCTGCTTGCTCGACGAGCTCGCGAAGGTTTTCGCTTGCAGCAGCTATGCGCTCGTCGATCTCCGCGAGGTTTGGCAGAATGTCAGGCATGGATGATCTCCTGGCTGCGGGCCCGCAAACCGTTCCTCCTAGGACCGCAACGAGTGATGTTATGCCCAGTTCTTAGGAATGGAAAGATCGAGCCGTTTGAGCTCATGCATCCGTGTTAGGTGGAGCTCTCGCCCATCTTCTACTAACGGCGGCGCATGTCATTGACGCCAGTGAGGTCGCGTCGCTCTACATCCCGATCCAAGGAACATTGCGCAAGCTGGAAGGAAGCGGAATCATCACAAGGCGCGCCGAGCGGGACCACGATAAGGTCGCGCAGAGCCTCGTCGTGGTTGCGCGGAAGATACAGGCGGCGGAAGAGCGCAAGAGGCTGCTGATTGACCTCCACGCCTCGGGGGCACCTCCCCGAAGCGGCGTACGTGGACGCGAACGTGTCCTTGGACAAGGAGCTTCATGCCCTGAAATTGAAGAAAGCGGAATTCGTCCAAGGGTTACCACTACTGCACAAGGAAAGCGTCGAGTTGAGCATCCGGCAGTTCTGCGAAATTGCCCTCGCCCGCTTCGAGCACTGCACCGTCTTTGACGACAAGCGGCAGTTCCTCGTCGAGCATGTGGAGAGCATCATTTATGACCGCTACCGGGTGACGGTGATCGGCTCGGTACCGATCAAAATGCAATTGACCAATTCGCAAGAAATCGAAACGCGCAAACTCGCGTTTTGTCTTCGCGGCGAGATCGACAAAACGACGTTGCACAAGAAGCCGCGCAAGACATTTGCAGAAGCACGCCGGCTGCCGTTCTTGAATCGGAACGGTAGTAGAAGCTACGGAGCAAACGGGCGCGTGATGAACGGCGCCCATCGTTCTCTTACCTCTGGTGTCAGGCCGCCCGCAGCGAGGCAATCTCGCAGGAATTCCAAGGATTTCTTGGGTTTCCGCTCCTGCGTCTTACGGTCGACATGAACGAGGCCAAAATTGCCCCATCCCTCACCCCATTCGAAGTTATCAAGTCCGGCCCACCAATAAATGCCGCGGAGGTCCACTCCGGCTTGCACGGCCCGGTGGAGTTGTTCAATGCCCTCGGCAATTGCCCAGCATTTTCGGTAATCCTCGACACCTTCGATCGGATAGCCATGTTCCGTGACGTAGATTGGATAGCCGTACCTTTGCCAGTAAGCCAAGGGTACATGGTAGAGCACCTCCGGGCACATTTCCCATTTCAGGCCGTTGGTCAGTTCGCATACGTCAGAGAAAACCTGGTTAGGCGAGTAGGAAACTTGCCCATCCCATCCGGCGCGTACGTCCTGGCCGCGGTTGCCAGTGCGTTTGAAGTAGAGGTTTAATCCCAGTCTATTGATGACGTCTGGTCCCCCCATATCTCGAAGAAGGTCGATAAAGAAGTAACCTTCATCGTCCCAATATTTTTTTAGTGCGGGGACGTTCGTGTCGTTCCACGTCGCTGCGTGGGCTATCGATATCTCGGATTCGGGAGCGATGCTCAAAATGACCTTCCGAGCGCGGATGTGTGCTTCCGCGAGTCGTTCGAGCATCTCCATGTATTCGACATCCCCGAGTTTATGCGCAAGCCAGCGTCGCCAACGGCGCGTAAACATCGCATCGACGGTCGGCTCGTTGATGATGGTGTGGAGCATTGGTGTATTGCCGATACGTTGCATGCCTTCGTAGACAAGCTCCTCGAAGTATTTTGGCATGTCGGGGTTCTTCCACGAGCCGATGTCATCAGCCCAGCCAGGCATTTGCCAGTGGTACCAAGTCATGGCCGGCTTGGAGAGTCCCATCTGTTTGCCGATCCTCGGCATGGCGGCTAGGTTTGAGAGTTCTTCTTGGTCGAATTTACCGCGTTCGGGATTGATGCGTGGCCATGGCGCATTCAAGCGTACACCATTTAGCCTATGATCGAGCCATAGCCGGAAATCTTCAGGCCAACGACTCTCGAACTCGCACGCGCGGCTGGCAACGAAATGCACCAACTCGCGTTCGTTGTTCAAGAGTCCTTTGCTCTTGAGCCACTCCATGCGCTCAAGGCTTCGTATCCACCTACCCCAGTTGGAGTCGACCCATGAACCGTCCTTGCGGAACTCGGAATACACTTGCATTGCGGCAAGGCCGACTCCCTGGACTGGAAGCATGGGTATCGTCGATGTCTGTAACATCGTGCGTTCTTTTCACTATTGTCGGCCCGTTGGCCGCTTCGGTCGGTGTATCTCTTTGCGTATGAAAAGACAATTGACACGAGCTATTTAAAAATGGCGAAGCCGGTAACGCACGTCGTCGGCTACAAGTATTTTCGAAAGAGCTGGATTTTTAGATACGTATTTTTTGCTTGCCATCGACGGTCCAGTGACCCCAGTGCCCGCCTAGCTCGCCTTCAAATTGAGCTTTCCAAGGCTCGTCGCATGCCTCAAAATACCAGATTTTGATACCAGCAGCATTTGCCCACGCAGCAACTTCGCGCGTATATCTGATGGCGTTCTCGACAGAGGCAACTGCTGGGCCATTGCTCTGTCCTCTGCTCGGCCAGCCGGTCTCGGTAATGAGCACTTCTTTGTCGCCGACCATGGTTTTGACCAGCCCGTAATTGCGCGCGAGTTCGGTTACAGCATTTTCGATGCTTACATGTGCCCAGTATGGATAGTTGTGCATCGCGACCACATCACAAGCTGCCATCACCTTGGGATTCTTGATCAAATGTTTGGCGTCCTGAGCAGTAGTTACCGGCACGTGGGGGCAGCTTCTCCGGAATTTTTCGATATATCGGATGTGTATCGCCGGAGGCACACCGCGTTCTCTCCGCTCTTTCATGAGGTCGAAGATGGATTCGTTGCCTATGATTGCCAGGTCGACATGACCGGCATTGGCTTCTCGTATCAAACGTTCGACTTCCCGGCGATTTCTTCGATTCCGAGCTCTTTCGAGCACTGCTCCAGCGGCCACCTTGAGCCCGAGCTTGTGCGCTTCGAGACCAAATTCCGGCATGGTGTTGTTGTACGTGCGCACCCACTCCACATGCGGTGCGATTCGCTTCAGTTGTGGCAGATAATCCTCTCTTTTAATGGGCCAATTCGACACACTGAAACATAGTCCGTGCAGCTTCTGCGATTTTTTCACGCGCGTAAGTCCTTTTGTGACCCCTATTCTCTTGCGAAATTATAAAAGAGAAAAACGCCCCCGCTACTCGGCTGAGGTGGCTCCGGAACCGCTGAACGATCCGGCGCCGCTCAGATGGCAGCGATCGCATCACTGGAACGCCGGGTACGACCATTTGCCGATGCCAAGATTTGGATCGTAGCCAACGCTCGCATTGTTAATGGACGGCGGCGTCGCGTTTCTGAGAAACGCAAGCTTCACTGTGCCGTCGGCGTTCAGCCCATAGATGGTAGCGGCTGTGATGGTGCCACCATCGTTGTAGAGAACGTCCTGGCTGATCTGCGGGCCGGCGCCCCTATCTGGGGAGGACATGGCGTTTCTGGCGCTCGATCACTTCGACCACCACTGCCCGGCTATCCCGCAAAAGAAGATCAGGACGGTCTGCGGAGCCACCGCGATCGCAGTGTTGGCAGCCAGGGCGTTGATCGTCTCGCCGGTCGCCGGGAAGACGTTGGGACCCGTGGCCGTAGCCGACTGATTGATCACGGTGATTTCCATCCCCACCTTGGCGGGCGGCAGCTTCACGCTGTCACCAGCCGTCGCGACGTTCTGGATGAAGCAGTTCATCGCCGTCAGTTGAACCGCGTTGGACTGACCGCCGCCAGCGTGCGCCACGATCCCGGTCAGCCCTAGTTGTGCCACCAGCCGGTCGCCCGCGGCCATAGTCGGTCTGCTCGGCCTCAACATGTTCGACGGCCCGCCGCCGGCCCTCGTGTCGTGCGAACGACATCGCTGAATTGCGCCACCGCGGTGCCTCGAAGCGCAAAACCGTACTCACTCGGGAGCGACCCGGTTTAGGGCGCCGAGGGGATCACCCCTGGCGAGCGCACGCGCCCCGGCCGTGATCAGCGAGTCCATCGGAATCCCGCCACACATGTCGGTCCCACCGTTCGACGCCCGCCACTAAGTAGATTCCCGGACAACGAACCAGCATGGGGATGTCGGGGCG
>Ga0137418_10003647_pt1 | contig 14147 bp, 9 predicted proteins | sample CZODoug3_1_2_16f_FD_122242 | JGI IMG/M metagenome (GOLD analysis project Ga0137418, IMG submission 122242) | Vadose zone soil fungal communities from Angelo Coast Range Reserve, California, USA - CZODoug3_1_2_16fungal (Hybrid Assembly) | ecosystem: Environmental > Terrestrial > Soil > Vadose...
ACCTACTTCAACGTCAATCGGCACATTAACCCGACGAATGTTTGTGTTGCGGCCTGCCGTCTCTGTGCTTTTGGGCGAAAGAAGGATTCGCCGGGCGCTTATATGATGGCGCTGGAAGAGGCCTACGAGACGGCTGCTTCCGGATACAGCGAGGCGGTAACGGAGTTTCATATTGTCGGCGGACTTCATCCCGACCTTCCATTTCAGTATTTTCTCGATCTTGTTTCCGGATTGAAGGAGCGCTTTCCGCAAGTGCACTTGAAGGCGTTCACGATGGTCGAGGTTTCCTACCTGGCCAAGCGAGCCAAGCTCTCGATTCGAGAGACGCTTGTAAAGCTGAAAGAAGCTGGGGTCGATTCGCTTCCCGGAGGCGGGGCGGAGATTTTCAGCGATCATATTCGGCATATCATCTGCGATCACAAGATTGACGGCCAGGAATGGCTGGACACTGCGCGCACGGCTCATCAGATTGGCTTGAGGTCGAACGCGACCATGCTGTACGGTCACGTCGAGAACGACGAAGACCGTATCGATCATCTACTCCGCTTGCGTGCAGTGCAGGATGAGACCAACGGCTTTCAGACGTTTATTCCGCTTGCGTTCCATCCCGAGAACACAGCGCTGGCGCATCTTCCCAAGACTACGGGCATGCTCGACATCCGCCAGATCGCGGTGAGCCGGCTCATTCTCGACAATTTTCCACACATCAAGGCCTACTGGCAGATGCTGAGCCCGAAGATTGCGCAGATCGCTCTGCGATTTGGGGCGGACGATCTTGACGGTACCGTGATCGAAGAAAAGATTTACCACGATGCTGGCGCGACTACGCCGCAAGGCATGCGGCGGCAGGATCTTATTCGGCTGATCGAAGAAGCTGGGCGCGAGGCTATTGAGCGGGATACGCTTTACCGGCCGGTCATCCGCACCGAGACTACTGTGACGGTGGCGGTTTAGATTCTCGCCCTAAGAAACTCATCCGCAATACGTTAGGAAGCCCTGATTCGGTTCTTCGCCAAACCAAAAGCAGGTCCCTCCACTTCACGGAATCGCTCGAAAACCGGCGATACCGCTACGGTCGGGATGACAACTTGAACTTCGTGCGCTTCGCCACCGCCGACCCTTTACAGCGGGTGTAGACTGCAATTGAGTTGAGAGATTCTCGGGTTCCACGTCCTTCGTCGAGGCGACCCAATGAATGTTCACATCAGCTTCAAAGCAGCGAAACATCCCACCGTCGAAAACGAAATTGATTCCCAGCTAGAAAAGCTGCAGCGCCGCGTGCAAGTCTTTCGGCCGGAACTGGTCCATCTCAAGTGTGTCGTGGACCTCGCCCCGGGCGTTGAGGGGATCGTTGTCACACTCAACTTGCGCCTGCCCACCGGACAGATGGCTGCGCACGGAACGAACGCGAAGGCGATCAGCGCGGTCAAAACCGCTTTTGACGAACTGTGCCACCAGTTCAATCGCCACAAGGAAATCCTGCGCGATTTCCGCCGCAACCGGCGCGAGAAGGGAAGCAACGGCCACCAGGTTCCTTTCGAGCACACGCTCGCGGCACGGCACCTGCCCGAGGTTTCGGCGGAGGATATTTCTCTCTATATCAACACCAGCTTGCCGCGGCTGCGTCAGTTTGTGGAAAGGGAACTAGCATTTCGCGAGAGCGAGGGTTGGCTCACAGGGGACCCGATCGCTGTGGAAGAAGTGCTGGACGAGGCTGTGCTCGCGGCGTTAAGCGACGGACACCAGCGCCCCGAGAAACTGGCCATCGAGCCGTGGCTTTACGGGTTGGCCTTGCGTGCGATTGGCACTCTGACCGCAAGCGACGGAGCGGCTGAGGTCGGCGACGATGATCTCGTACACCTGGAAAAATCCGCACGCAGTCCTAATGTCCTCTCCGGCGAATCGCAGCTGCAATTTCATCAGCCCGACGAGTTGTTGCAGGAGGAGGATGTCGTCGCGGACCGTCGAGTGGTGACGCCGGAGGATTCGTTTTCGTCCCGGGAGTGGCTTGCGCTTACGGAGTCCGCCATGAGGAACTTGCCCAAGTCGGAGCGCGAGGCGTTCCTGCTCGTATCGGTCGAGGGATTCACTGTGGACGAAGCTGCGTCGATCACGGGACGCCAGTGTGAGGATATTCGTAAATGTGCTGCCGAGGCTTGTGGCCGATTGAAGAAGCTGGTGCCCAGCACGATTCTGTACCGCCACCGCGGGCCGCAATCGGCAAGAAGCGCTTCGTAATCGTTGTTGCGGCATAGCGCCGCATTCGCTCAGTGCTCCGCTCTGTGGCATTGGCGCCGTCCTCTGCTATCCTTCCCCAAGCTTGAAGCAGTCTAAGGGAGGCGCATGCCATTTACTCGTCGCGATTTCCTAGGCACAACTGCGCTCGGCGCGGTCGGCCTCAGTTTGGAAGGCCAAGAGAAACAGTCGGAATCAAAGCAGACTCAGGGCACGCCGACGCACTCCATCATCATTTCCTCCGCCAACGGCTTTAACTACCTCGACGAGGGTTATGAAATTCTTCGCAAAGGTGGCGACACGCTCGATGCCGCCCTGCGCGTCGCTCGTGGCCCCGAGGACGACCCTAACGATGACAGCGTTGGCCTCGGAGGTCTCCCCAACGAGGAAGGCGTGGTCGAGCTCGATGCCAGTTGCATGCACGGCCCCACGCGCCAGGCTGGCTCCGTTGGTGGCGTTCGCAATATCAAGAACGTGTCGTTAGTGGCGAAAGCCGTGATGGAGCGCACGGGCCACGTCATGCTGGTCGGCGAGGGGGCGGAGCGCTTCGCGGTGGCGCAGGGTTTTCCTCGCGAGAACCTTCTCACCGAGCATTCGCGAAAGCAGTGGCTGCTTTGGAAAGAAACGCACTCGGACTGGTGGGGTCCCAGCCTCGCGAGTCCCGAGTGGAAGAAGCGGGAGCTACCGCCTCACTCCGACAATTTTCACGAACGTGTCCAGCGCCTCTACGAGGTGGCCGAAGAGCTTGGGATTGAGCCAGAGCTGCGCCGTGCCGCCGTCCACAAGGTCCTATTTCCACCGACCGGCACGATCCACTGCTCCACGCTGAACGAGAAAGGCGAACTCTCCGGCTGCACCACGACCAGCGGCTTGGCGTGGAAGTTGCCCGGCCGCTGCGGTGACTCGCCGGTGATTGGAGCGGGATGCTATACGGATCAGGATGTGGGCTCCGCCGGCGCGACCGGTAGTGGAGAGGAGAATCTTAGGGTTGCCGGCGCGCACACGATTATCGAGAATCTGCGCCACGGGATGTCGCCCTTCGACGCTGGCATGGAAGCGCTGCAGCGCATCGTACGAAATTACAATCACGATATGGATCGGCTGCGCTTCATGGATATGACTTATTATGTATTGCGCAAAGACGGCGTTTACGCTGGAGTTTCGCTCTGGACTGGCTACGAACCGGGCAAGCCCCATCGCATTGCTGTGCACGATGGCGTTGGCAAACGCAACGAGAAAACGGTCAGCATGTTCGAAGGCTCCTCGCAGGAGTGGCCGCCCGATCCGGCGGTCCGTGCAAAATAGTTCCCCGACCCTTCGAGCAGCACTGCGGGAGTGGTGGTGCGACCATCGTGATCGCGAGGGGCTTGTCTCATCTCTCCGCGAGCTCAGCGTCGAACTCTGGGGATTTCTGCGGGATTCCACGCCGCAGCGCGAACGGCAGCGCTATGGCGACGTGGACTACGACTGGGATCAGGGTGTGAATACGACTAGTGCCACTGTAGGGTGGCGCAATCGGCTGCTGGGCGTGTTGCACTCTCCGTACCAGCCGACCGAGCCGGCCCTATTTCGGGAGATGGTCGAGTCGCTCGGTATCGATCCCACGCGTTGCACCTTTCTCGATCTCGGCTCCGGCAAGGGCCGCACCCTGCTGATGGCGTCGGAGTATCCCTTCCGTCGCGTTCTGGGAGTGGAGCTGCTGCCGGAGTTGAACCAAATCGCGCAGAAGAATATTCGTGAATTCAAGAGCGATCAGCGAAAGTGCGAGGTGGTGGAGTCAGTCTGCCAGGATGCACGAGTCTTCGAGTTTCCAGAAGAGCCGCTGCTGATCTACCTGTTCAATCCTTTTCTGGAGTCTGGGCTCTCCCGGGTTGTTCTCAATCTGGAGCGGTCCTTGCAAGCGTCTCCTCGTCCCGTAGTCATCCTTTATCACAACCCCTTGCTCGCGAGCGTTCTGGATGCCAGCGCCGCCCTGAAGAAAACGTATAGCACTCACCAATACTCGGTTTACCGGAACCAGTAGAGCCTGCCGGTTCTAAGAATCCCGCAGCATTGCACCCGACGTTTCCCAAGCACTACCATAGTAGGATGCCCGTTTTGACCGACGTCCAACGCGCGTATTCCCCGCTCCGCGCCCCGCGTGGTTCGCAGCTTTCCTGCAAAGGCTGGCAGCAGGAAGCGGCCCTGCGCATGTTGATGAACAATCTTGACGAAGAGGTCGCCGAGCGCCCGCAGGATCTGGTCGTTTACGGCGGAACCGGGCGCGCCGCACGGAACTGGGATTGCTATCACGCGTTGGTTCGCTCACTGCAAGCTCTCGAGAATGATGAGACACTGCTCGTCCAATCCGGCAAGCCTGTCGGTGTCTTTAAGACGCACGAGTATGCGCCACGCGTTCTCATAGCGAACTCGAACTTGGTTGGCCACTGGTCGAATTGGGAGAAGTTCAACGAGCTCGAGCGCGCAGGACTCATGATGTACGGGCAAATGACGGCTGGGTCGTGGATTTACATCGGCTCGCAGGGCATCGTGCAGGGAACGTTCGAGACGTTCTCGGCGGCGGGAGAAAAGCATTTCGGCGGCGACCTCTCTGGCAAGCTGATCGTGAGCGGCGGTATGGGGGGCATGGGTGGCGCTCAGCCACTCGCTGCAACCATGACGGGCGCGGCATTCCTTGGCATTGACGTCGATCCAGAGCGGATCAAGAAGCGCATTAAGAGCGGATACTGCGATTTCATGGTGAATTCACTTGACGAGGCATTGCGCATTCTCAAGAATGCAGTTCGCAAAAAGGAAAACATTTCCGTTGGCCTCGTCGGCAATTGTGCGGATGTGATTTCCGAACTTGCAGAGCGCGGTGTCGTCCCCGACATTCTTACTGACCAAACTTCCGCTCATGATCCGCTCAACGGCTACGTCCCCAACGGCATGAGCCTGGCCGATGCCCTAGCCCTTCGCGGCCGTGACCCCAAGGCTTATCAGGATCGTTCGCTCGATGCCATGGCCCGCCACGTCGAAGGCATGCTGCGTCTGCAAAAGATGGGTGCCGTCACTTTCGACTACGGCAACAACATCCGCACCTTCGCGTTCCAGCGCGGTGTCAAGGATGCCTACGGTTTCCCAGGCTTCGTGCCCGCCTACATCCGCCCGCTCTTCTGCGAAGGCCGCGGCCCTTTCCGCTGGGTCGCGCTTTCCGGCGAGCCTTCCGATATCGCGGTCACCGACGATCTGATTCTGGAAATGTTTCCTGACAATGGTATTCTCCGCCGCTGGATCGACCTTGCCCGCAAGCGCATCAAGTTTCAGGGCCTGCCCGCAAGAATTTGCTGGCTCGGTTACGGGGAGCGTGCCCAGTTCGGTTTAGCGATGAACGATCTGGTCAAGAAAGGCAAGCTCAAAGGCCCTATCGTGATCGGGCGCGATCACCTCGACTGCGGCTCCGTTGCCTCGCCATTTCGAGAAACGGAATCGATGAAAGACGGCTCCGATGCGATCGCCGACTGGCCCCTGCTCAATGCTCTAATCAACACCGCCTCCGGAGCATCTTGGGTTTCAATCCACAACGGAGGGGGCGTCGGCATCGGCTACTCGTTGCATTCCGGGCAAGTCACGGTCGCCGACGGTACCGAGATGATGGCCAAGCGCATCGAACGGGTTCTCACGACCGATCCCGGCATGGGTGTCATTCGGCACGTCGACTCCGGCTATCAGGAAGCCAAGGACTTTGCGGCCAAAGCGGGCGTTAAGATTCCGATGCAGGAACAGAGTTAAGCTGGCGTGAAGACTCACCGCGCGGCGAACCGGGATAGGGAATCGATACTTCTCATCAACATCGCACAGCTTCTGACCCTCCGTTCCTCCCAACCGGGACCCCGGCGCGGAGGGGATCTTGCGGAACTCGGCATCATCGAAGACTCCGCCGTCCTTTGCCAAGCCGGCAAGATCGTCGCAGTCGGCAAGACCCGCGAGGCCTTACGCGACAAGTGGTATCGAAGGAACCAGAAAACGGTTCAGGAGATTGACTGCCGCGGGATGGTGGTTCTTCCAGGGTTCGTCGATTCCCATACGCATCCTGTCTTCGCCGCTCCTCGGCTGGTCGATTTTGAAAAGCGTGCGGCCGGCGCCAGCTATCAGGAAATTGCAGCAGCCGGCGGTGGAATTCGGTCCAGCATAGCCGGCGTTCGCAAAGCCGCCAAGCGCGATCTAAGCGAAAGAGTACTGGCAGCATTCAACGAAATGGCTGACCACGGCACTACCACGATCGAAGCCAAGTCCGGCTACGGACTCAGCACTGCTTCCGAAATCAAATCGCTGGAAGCAATCCGCCTCGCGGCCGAGCAATGGCCAGGGACAATTGTGCCCACACTGCTGGGCGCCCACGTAGTCCCCGACGAATTCAAGGCTAACCCGGATGACTATGTCCGCGAAGTATGCGAGAAGATGATTCCGACGGCCGCGCGAAGAAAGCTTGCCCAGTTCGTCGATGTTTTCTGCGACGTGGGAGCCTTCACCTCGCAGCAATCCAGGCGTGTCTTCGCGGCGGCGGAACAACACGGACTCCCGGTCCGGGCTCACATGTGCCAGCTCAGCGCAACCGAGCTACAGCCATTTCTGAAATTCGCGCCCGCATCCTTCGATCATATGGACCACCTGCACTCCGCAGACATCGCGGCTCTAGCCGAAAGCAATACCATCGCCAGCTTGGTGCCGGGGGCTAACTACTTCCTCGGTCACCCCTTTCCCGATGCCCGCAAGCTTATTTCTGCCGGAGTCGCTGTAGCCCTCGCCACCGACTACAACCCCGGAAGCTCGCCTACCCCCAGCATGCCCTTCATCCTGTCGCTCGCTTGCACTCAGATGAAGATGTCGCCGGCGGAAGCCATTTCTGCGGCCACGATCAACGGTGCTTATGCACTCCGGCTCGCGGACAGGAAGGGAAGCATTGAGCCCGGCAAGGATGCTGACTTGGCGGCCTTCCGGGTGACCGATTTCCGCGAAATTGCTTACTGGTTCGCCGTCAATCACTGTGATTTTGTCGTCTGGAACGGGGAGCTTCGTCAGACTTAGGGCACTACCTCGGAGCGATGGTTTCCTGGCTTTTTCGCCGGAATGCCACTGACCCAACTTCTCCCAGGGATGGATCGGAGATGACTTCGGTGGACACGAAGGCAGTTCTAAGAGTCAGTTCGTCGAGCAAGGATGAGTATCTGGGATCGGAACGCTGGCCCCAGACCAATATTGCAATAGGGTTAGCTTTGACAATGTCTTGCAGCAACTCTGCTGTGGACGCGGAATCCGGCAACTCATCGGCGACGCCGATGAGCCAATGATCTCCAAAGTACGCGGCCTTGTAACCCGCCTCCCATCCAACACCATGACCCTGATATGGCCCGCGCCCGACACTCGCAATCGTCTGACCCCTCCCTGAATACGCGCGAAGTATCGCCCCAGCCTGGTAGCAGGGAATCTGAAAGTCGCGATCCAGTTTCCGAAACGGCGAAGAAGGATAAACCGCCGACGCAGTGGCGCCCAGGATGATCAAGGATGCAGCCGTGTATTTCACCGCCCGGGTCGCCATGTCAGCCGGCCCGCCAAATAGGCCCATCCCAACCGCCAGCAAAAGCGGGACAACGGGGTAAACATACCGGCCATCGAACACTAGCGAGCAATATGCCACTATGACACTGACAATCCCTCCCAGGATTGCGATAGTAATGGCGAACTCCGCAGTCTTCTCGCTCCTTCTACGGATCATTTGCACGACAACAAGGCAGAAGAGCAACACTCCTCCGGGAGTTGCCAGTATCGTGGTTTCCTTGATCGCACGCGGCAGATTCTCGACTTCATTCGCGAGTAAGCCGGTCACTGCGGCTTTGGCCTGAATCGGATAATGCCATGCTGGGGACCCCGGTGGCATGGGATCGTTGACTCCATATTCATCAAGGGTTGGCCGTGTGTCCCGCAGAACCAAGTATTTTCCCCGGTCTCGGTGGACTGACTTGTCAGCCCACTGGAAATAGTTCACCCTAAACTGGGTGCCCGTTGTAAACACGCCATATTTCGAGTCTAGTACTCCGGCCCAGGTCCCAGCGACTACGAGGGGAATTATGCCAGCCAAGGCCAGCCGGGAGGGCCAGTGTCGCCATGGGTGAGCGGTAACGACTGCACTAGCCGTACACACCGCTAACCACGGCAAGGCAACTGCCTTGGCCAAGAACGCGAGAGCGTGTATGCACCCCACCAGAGCCCAGATCCGCTTCTCATCCCTGCGAAGGCACCCGAGCAGGGCAATAAAATAACAAAGCACGAGCATGGTCAACAGAAAGTCGGGTGCGACCATTCCGACTGCTGCCGCCGCAAGACCCCGGGAAAGAGAAAAACACAGTACCGCAAGCGACGCAACAAGCGGAGACCGCCAAAGGTTGTTGGTGAAAACGTAGAGCAGGGCAGCGGCAAGAACGAAGCTCCCAATCCCAACGACTTTGCCGATAAGAACGTAGTCCTTACAGAAGAACGAGCCGGCAGCGACGATCCAGGAAATCAACGGACTTCGAAAGTCCTGGATGGCGGCATAAAACTGATGATTTCTGAGGTGACGCGCGATTCCCAGATAGTCCGTGTCGTCGATAGCAATTTGGTGGATGCCCCTCCTTCCAAACCAGTAAAGCTGGGACAAATAGCTTAGGAACGCGCAAGCAAGCAGCCAGCGTGAAAGGTTCTGTCTATTCATGGGCTATTTGGAACCCTGCATCCCGCCGCCCTTGAACTTGAGAAAGAACTCTTCGAAATGCCAGCGTGACCAATATGCGATCCCTACGGTGATACCGGCCGCCAGACAAAACCGAAGTGAGATTAGGCCGATATGCCCGCTGGTTGCGGTCAGAGCGGGTCGCATAGCCTTGGTTGCATGGTCTACCAGATCAAACACCAACATGTGGATCAAATAGACCCCGTAACTGATCGAGCCGAAAAATTGCAACAGAGGTCGATTCACGAGTATCTTCCAAGGCGAAGTTCCCACCAACAAAGCCAGAGAAATTAGCGCGCCGAAGAACAGGTTCAACGCCGTGTGCCGCAGCACCAATCCAGCATCGCGGCTCGCAAGAAAAATGCCATAGCGAAATCCTCCGGCAAATAGGACAAGGCTTACAGAGCCAAGAACCACGGTCGTGCGCCACATTCCGGCCCTGCTGCCCCACGGTCCACGACTAAGTGCGGCGAGGACCGCGCCCAGAGCTAATCCGTCGGCATATAGCCAGGTGTAGTCTCCCATTTCCCAGCCCAACCGCACGTACATCCACCGAAGCACCGGGCATAGAAAAAATATCGCCGTTGCGGCGGCGGAGACCCTACGGCGTGAAAGTACCCTGACAAGTGCAGGCCACAGCAGATAAAAGTGTTCCTCAATGGCTAGAGTCCACAACACGCCATATTGCATGGGAACGCCAAAGAAAATGGTGAAATTTGCAAGATAGATACAGCAGAGAGCCAGAAATCCCCAGGATGCGGTTCTGTCGATCAATCCCAACCTTGGCAACACCGCCAGAACTGCGAGAACAGCATAGTAAATTGGCAGGATCCTCAAAGCACGCCGGTAGTAGAAACGCCGGTAGTAGTCAGTCCTCCACTTTGAGTCGAGCAAGATTCCAGTGATCAGAAATCCAGAGAGGACGAAAAACAGATTGACTCCCATCCAGCCTGGCAGAGTTGCGGCAACGAGGAACTTCGCCACTCCCGAGAGCCCGCGGGTCGTGAACTCAAACCCAAAGCCATGAAAAAACAGAACCAGTAAAACAGCCAACCCGCGTAGCGTATCGAGCTCCGGCATTTGCGCCCGCAATGGCGTGTCCTGCGCAGCGTGGGTCTTATTCTCTGCGTCGACGAGTGTGTCGTTTGGCAAGGGGTTCCCTTCGTGGAGTGGAAACTACATTCTACGAGAGTGTCATTCGTAGCAGGTGACCATCTAGGAGGGCAAGTCTCGATTCCGTTAATGCGTCCATCCGCCCCACGCCACATGCGCGCGGCTGATCGACTGCATTTCCTGCCTCGGGGGCTCTTTTTCAAGAGTGGAGACGGCGAAGTCGGCTTCGCGGGGGATAGCTAGCTCCCATTCCAATTAGCTTTGTTTTTGGAGCCTATTCTCAAGTTCGAACATCTCGGTCCCTGAGAATGGCCATGCGGCGGACACTTTCGTACCCGTGCCGTTGGAGTGGATTTCTATACTGCCGTTGAGATGGCGCACGCGCTCTCGCATTCCAGTGATCCCTACCCCTGAGCGGTGCCCGCGAATGCCATCCAACTTGTCGGCTGGTATTCCTCTGCCTTTATCCTCGATTTCGAGAGCGACAATTCCACCCTCGCGGGACAGCCGAATCGTTGCGGTCTTACTGCCCGAATGACGATGGATGTTGGTAAGGCATTCCTGCACGACGCGAAACACGGCCAGTTCCATTTCGTCGGAAAGTCTACCGAAGTCATCGGCAACGTTGAGGTCAATACTGAGACCGCTACGTTCCTCGAGACCGTGTATGTACCAACGAATGGCTTCGCTCAAGCCACTTTCGTCCAGCAGGGGCGGATGCAAGAGATAAGATGTTGTGCGAATCTCTTTGCCCAACTGCCGGATCAAGCCTTCGCTGTCGGCCAGCGTGTTGGAGAGTACCGGGTTCGTCGTTGCGTATTGATTCATGCTCGCAATGTTCATGCCGAGCGCAGCGATGATTTGACCGGCGCTATCGTGGAGCTCACGGGCGATGTGCCGCCGTTCAGCGTCCTGCGTTTGCAGCAAACGATTCGAGAGTTCCCGGAGCTGCTCCGACTGTTGAAGGACTTCTGCGTTCCGCTGTTCCAGTTCCTGAGTACGGCTGCGTACTTGCCTTTCGAGGTCGTTAGCCAGGGATCGCAGCTGTTCCTCGCTTTTCCGTAATTGCTCTTGTACCCGCGCCCGCTCTGTGATGTCCCGCGTCACCCCAAGCTGAACGACACGGCCGTCAGCCAGCCGCAGCGGTGCGGCGTGACTCTCCATATGATGACTCACCCCATCTAGTCCCACCATGCTAAATTCCAGAGAACCTCTCTCTCCGCGGCAGACCCTTTCATTGAAGGTCCGAAACCTGTCGCGGTCCTGTAGGGCGATGAGGTCATAGACACTCTTGCCGACGACTTTCTCAGAGCAATCGGCGCCGACCATGGTTAGGCCGGGCGGATTCATGTGAAGCAGAATACCCTCGCTACTGACGAGCTTGACGCATTCCGGAGTGGTGTCAACAATAGCCCGGAAACGTTCCTCGCTTTCGCGCAATGCGCGCTCAACCAGCTTTCGTTGGGTGATGTCCCGCGACACTTTCGAAGCTCCCACAATACGGCCGGCGGAATCTTTGATCGGGGAAGCCGTCAGGGAGATGTCAAGCAGCGATCCATCCTTGTGGATGCGAACAGTCTCGAAAGTCTCGACTCGTTCGCCTTGCTTGAGTTGCTCCAGAATCATCGTTTCTTCGTGCCGGCGGTCATCAGGAATTATCAGGGTGATATCCTTGCCAACGGCTTCTTCGGCTACGTGGCCAAACAATTGTTCGGCCCCTTTGTTCCAACTCGTGATCAGGCCTTCCAGATTCTTGCTGATGATGGCATCACCTGAGGAGCCCACGATAGCGGCCAACAAGCTGTTGGCTCGCTCAGCTTCCTTTCGTTCGGTAATGTCGTGAAAGAAATTCACGGCGCCGATAATGGAACCGTCTTGGTCTCGAATCGGATCAATATGCACCGAGACTATGACCCGGCTTCCATCTGGCCGTTCGATCACCACTTCCTCTTCGTGTACGGACACGCCCGTACTTAAGGCGAAAGCGACGGGAGTGTCGCAATGAGCCATGTAAGTCCCGTCAGGGTGGTAAAGTTTGTGCGCGCCGCAAAAGCGCTCATCCGTCTGGCCGGCCTCGGGCACTCGGCCCCAGAGTTCGGTTGCGCGCCTATTGAACCAGGCGATCACGCCGTCGGGCGCTGTCACCGCGTATGCTGCCATGGGCAGCAGCTCAATCAGATAGGCACGGCTATCCAAATTGGAGAGGTTCGACGGCAAGTGCGCTTCCATTCCTTAGCTCCCTACTTTGATGGGTGGCATTAGTTCTCGTCGGGCCTCTGCTTCAGTGTTCTCGTATATGAGCAAAGCGACCTGCGATGGTCTCACAGATTAACGCCAGGTTAATCCGGTTTCAATTACATTCATTCAATGCGCTTCTTACCTGTGCCGGAATACAGTATTTACCCGATGCCTCCCCAGCTCTGTCGAAACACAGGCGGCCAACCCTCCTGTGGAGGGTCGCTTTGCATCTGGTGGGTCGGCTCGTTCGATTGTTAGCCAGATTGTTAGCCGCCGTCCCTGGTTCTACAGCGAATCATGTAGTTCGCTAGTTCCGCGAATCACCAAAGGACAAAGCCAGCGATGACACCAGCGGCGGAGATTCCCGGCACCGATGCAGTAACATCGCTCTGGCATTTCTGCTCGCGTCGCTTATAAAATAAGGTCTCGATCTCTCGCGGACACGGCTTCGGGATTCAGGCAGAACGATGTCGACCAATCATTCAATTTCAGAACGAATCTCGACAAATTCCTTGTTGCGCTATACCGTCCCGGCCGCCTCGATCGTGGCGGTTCTGACGCTCTGTCATGCATTAACGGGATGGGTGGACCTCACCACGCTGTACATCCTTTTGTTTCCCGTGATGGTCTATTCCGCTTTGTCTTGCGGAATCGGCCCGTCGATTGTGACGGTCGCGGTTGGCCTCGTAGGCGTCAGGTATTGGTTCGTTCCTCCGATTCATTCCCTTCGCGTCCCCGCTACGGCAGAATTGATTTCGATGCTTGCGTTCTTGTTGGCGTCGAGCGTCGTGGTGGCCACGGGAGAAGTCTGCCGCCGATACAATCAGCGATTGCGGGAGGCACAGTCCGAACTTGAGGTTAAGGTTCAGGAACGCACGGTGGAGTTGGCCACAGCCAACAAAAGCCTGCGCGATTTCTCGGCGCGCCTCCTCCAATTGCAGGATGACGAGAGGCGGCGTATCGCTCGCGAGCTGCACGATAGCGTCGGTCAGTTGTTGGCTGCTCTGACCATGAATCTGTCCGGCGTGCGGGCCGATATCGACCGCCTTCGCAAGACCGCCACAGCTCTCGCAGACAGCGAGGCCCTAGTGCAGGAAATGAGCCAGGAAGTCCGTACGATTTCTCACTTGCTTCATCCGCCTCTGCTGGATGAAGCAGGCCTGGCATCCGCCGTTCGCTGGTATGCAGACGGATTTGCACAACGCAGCAAAATCCAGGTCGATCTGGATCTCCCCGTAGATTTCCGGCGATTGTCGCCGGAATTGGAGACAGCAATTTTTCGGGTTGTACAGGAATGCCTTACGAACATTCACCGGCATTCGGGAAGCGCGATTGCAAGGATTCGACTTCTTCATCTCGACGGCCATGTCCTTCTAGAGGTGGCGGACGAAGGTAAAGGCATACCGGCAGAAAACCGCGAGGCAATGTTGTCGGTTGGCGTGCCTGGCGTTGGAATTAGGGGTATGAGAGAAAGAATACGTCAGCTTGGCGGATCCTTGGACATCACCTCCAACGGCACCGGTACGCTTGTGTTGGCGCGGCTACCCGCAGTCGCGAACCCTTTGGCCGAAGACCTTGCACCGATTTCAGAAACTTCGACGACTGTGGCGTGAAGGGCCTCGTTCACGTTGCAGTACCTCCCGGGACACGGTAACATTAAGAGCACGGCGCGCTACGGACATACACGCGAGCGCACCGATCCAACTAAGCAATCGAATATAGGTAAGTTTCAGACTGCGGAAGTGGTGGAATTGGCAGACACACCATCTTGAGGGGGTGGCGCCGCAAGGCGTGGGGGTTCAAATCCCCCCTT
>Ga0137418_10003648_pt1 | contig 14144 bp, 15 predicted proteins | sample CZODoug3_1_2_16f_FD_122242 | JGI IMG/M metagenome (GOLD analysis project Ga0137418, IMG submission 122242) | Vadose zone soil fungal communities from Angelo Coast Range Reserve, California, USA - CZODoug3_1_2_16fungal (Hybrid Assembly) | ecosystem: Environmental > Terrestrial > Soil > Vadose...
CCCATCGGACACCGATTCGGCCGGCCGGCCGGACGCGCCTCCGATTCGACAATTCCGGAAAAGACCGTGGGACAGACGCTGTAATATGCGACCCATCCACGGATGAGCCAGAGCGATTCGCAGCGGCTGGCGGAGCTCTTCGACTCGGTCGCCGACGGCACCTCCATCGATTGGGGCGCCGCCGACGCAGCCGCCATGAACGATGAGGAGCGTCGTCTGCTCCGCATGCTCCGGGTGGTGGCGGGCATCGCCGAGGTTCATCGCTCCGACGCGCCGACCGCCGAGGCGAAGCCGCCCGCTGCGCCGCTCCCCAAGCACCCCGCGCTGACGCCCACAGCGGACGGTTCCCTCGGCCACTGGGGTCATTTCCAACTGCTGCGAAAGCTGGGCGAGGGGGCCTTCGGCGAGGTCTACCACGCGCGCGACACATGGCTGGATCACAGCGTCGCGGTGAAGCTGCTCAAGGCGCCGCTCGTCGACCGGGCACGCTTCCTCCACGAGGCGCGGACGCTCGCGCGCATCCGGCACGCGAACGTCGTCGCGATCCACGGCGCCGACGAGCACGACGGGCGGCTCGGGTTCTGGATGGAGTTCATCGACGGCCACACGCTGGCGCAGGTGGTGGACCGCGAAGGAGTGCGCAGCGCGAGCGAGGCAGCGCTCATCGGCCAGCACCTCTGCCAGGCGATCGCGGCCGTCCACGCTGGCAACATCCTCCACCGCGACATCAAGGCGCAGAACGTGATCCGACAGTCGGGCACCGGCCGCATCGTCCTGATGGATTTCGGCGCCGGCGAAGCGATGGACGCGGAGCGCGCCGGACACCGTCCGCGGGGCACACCCTTATATCTCGCTCCGGAGCTCTTCGACGGCAGCGCCGCGACGAAGGAGACCGACATCTACGCGCTCGGCGTGCTGCTGTTCAACCTGGTGACAAGTAGCTACCCGGTGTACGGCGGAACGGTGGACGAACTGGTGCGCGCGCACCGCCGCAACGCGCGGCACCATCTCGGCGACATGCGCCCGGACCTGCCGGACGACTTCGTCCGTGTCGTCGAAACGATGCTGGCGGTCGATCCGGCGCGGCGGTATCACAGCGCCACCGAAGCGCGGAAGGCGCTCGAGCAGGTTGTTGCGCCGCGCGACGCCGTTCCGGTGCCCCCGGCGCCGCAGCCGGGCTCGTGGCTCCGTCGCGCATACGCCGCCGGGATCGCGCTCGCCGCCGCCGTTCTGGCGCTGGTCGTCATCGGGTTCGTCAGCACCGGAGTTTTCGACATCACGTTTGGCCGCGGTGCGTTCGACAACTCGACACCGTTGGACTGGTTCTCGGTCGGTCGAATGGTGGCGCTGGCGCCGGTTCTGCGGCTGGCGATTCTCGCAATTCCGCTGATCGTCATCATCACGGCGGCGCGGGTATTCTGCCGGATCGTGCCCCCTGTCGGGCGGACCGCATCACGATTCGGCGGGGCGTGCCACGAGTTTCTCCGGCGGCGCGAGTTGCACGATCCGAGCCTCATTCTGTCGGCAATCGCGGGCATTGGTGCGCTCGTCTTCGGTGCATTGGCGCTGTACCACTGGTCGGACGCGACCATCTTCACGATCTTCGCCAGCAATGCAGCCCCGGAAGGCCTGGCGGCGTTGCAGCCGGCCAACGAGCCGCAGTACGACATCTTCCAGCGGCGATTCGAATACCTGCTGTTCCTGTATGGAGTCGTCGTCTGCGCCGTTTATATCAGTGTGCGTCGTACAGGTGTCCGCGTGCCCGCGTTCGTGGCGGCATACGTGATTGCCGTCCCTGCGATTGCATTCCTCTTCATGCGGGCGATGCCATGGATGGTGGTCTATGGCAATGAGTTGCCGCGTGTGGATTACGGGGCGACACGATGTTACGAGATCGGGCGCCGGGCGGACGAGACCCTGGTCTTCTGTCCAGACGACGAACCGCCGCGCGTACACCGGCATAAGAACAGCGAACTGCAGGATCGAGGATTCCGGGAAAACATCTTCACACCGCGCAGCCAGGCGAAGGTGTTCGCGCCTCCGTCCCCTTAGTCGCAAGAAAGGACAGACCGTGAGCAGACCCGTTCGATGCATTCTCGCGTTCGTCATTGCGTGGTCGTTGCAATCAGGCGTGTCCTTCGCGGAAATGGATTGGTGGGATCGCGCGAGCGGTCCGGGACCATTCAAGGGGTTCTTCCTCCACTACCGTTTCCTGTGTGTATCGAAGCCCGACGACAGGCTGAAGTCCGACGCCGAAGTGCGTTTCACGCCGCTCCTGCCGTGGGACCGCACCGCGTCGGCGCTGAATGCGCCCTTCGAATTGGGCCGCTGGGTGCACGCGCGCGCGCGGAACCGACCGTACGAGACTCTCGCCCAGGTCAAGTCAGATGCAGACGTCAGCACACGTGCGGCGTACGATTGCAAGTCGGACAAGGGGGTGCGCGGCTATTTTGAATTCGTCTATCGCCGTTCCGTGAGCCTCGAAAACGACCTGCGCGTCGATCGCGCCCAGGTGCATGTCGTCAGCCTGGAGGTTGCGTACGCGCAGCGCTTCAGTCGCGCCTTCGACTTCAGCCTTGGAACAGGGATGAACTGGTTCGATGCCCGCCGCCGCGGCTGGGATGGAAAGCTGGAGGACAGCGATCAGCCGCTGGCGTTCGCCTCGTTCCGGCGCGTGTCGATCACGCCATCGATCATCTACAAACCGCTCGCGGCAGCAGGTGAGGGACCTCGAGCGCGTGGCATTTCCGTTCAGGCAGGCGCGACCGTATTTCTCAGGGGATTTCACGCGAGAGATTTTTGCGAGCCTCCTTCGACATGCACCGATCCGACGTGGCAGACTCACGGCGCCGATGTCATTCCCATGGTTCGCGTGCTGATCGATGGATCCCTCTTGTGGTGGACCCATTGAGGAGCGGGCGGGTGGCGCGTCGCTGCCAGCCGGAGTGCGATAATAGGCGCATGACCAGACGATCGCTGCTCACGGCCCTGCCGTTCGCCCTCCTTGCCTCCGTGCGCACCGGTGCACAGCGGGGCGCAACGGCGCGGGCGATTACGGTCTACAAGGATCCGAGCTGCGGCTGCTGCACCAACTGGAGCGGGCTGCTGCAGAAGGGCGGCTTTGCGGTGACCATCCGGTCGATCACCGAGCTCGACACTGCGAAATACGCGGTCCCGACGGCGCTTCACTCCTGTCACACGGCGATCGTCGACGGCCATATCGTCGAAGGGCACGTGCCGGTGGCCGACGTTCAGCGCATGCTGCGGCAAGGCGACGCGGTCTACGGGCTCTCGGTGCCGGGCATGCCGATCGGCTCGCCAGGCATGGAGGTCCCGTCGGTGGCCGCGCAGCCGTACGACGTGATCGCCTTCGACCGGACCGGCAAATCGCGCGTCTTCGCGTCGTACGGGCGCGCCTAGGCACATCTTCTCGGCGGTCGCCCACCGCACGAGCTCGGCTCGGCGCATCCGCACCCGCGTAACTGCAGCGCTTCACGCCTCAGCGATACACGCCGGCGGAACGTCTCCTGCAACCTGACCGGTGATCAACTGGAAGGGAGAAGAACGCATGAGGCTGTTATTTCCCGTTTCGATTACGGTGGCGGCGCTGTCGGTCGCGCTGAGCGCGCAGGACAGCAAGGTCAAGTCCCGCACCAACATCAAGGCAGACGACGCGACGGTCACGAGCATGACCGGGTGCCTCGGCCAGCAGTTGGGCAGCGGCGTGTACACGCTCAACGGCACCATCGCGACCTCGGGCAAGGAGATCGAGAGCAAATCGAAGGTCAAGACCGACGTCGACAAGGACAAGACGACGGTGAGAGGAAAGACCGAGACGAAGGCGAACGACGGCGCCGTCGCGACCGCCGGCAGCGCTTCGACCTTCCTCCTCGTGCCCGGCAACAACGTGGACCTCGCGTCGCACGTCGGCGAGCGCGTGCGGATCTCCGCGATCATGGTGAAGCCGGGTCATGGCGACGCGGACGTCAAGATCAAGGACAAGACGAAGGTGGATCCCGAGGGCGCGCCGGACACGAAGTCGCAGTCGAAGACGAAGCTCGAACTGCCGCGTACGCCCGCCGGCCAGTACACGGTGATGTCGATCACGCCGACCGGCACGCGCTGCACGTACTAACCGCGCGCGTACTCGACGCGCCAACCGACGAGAGAACGCCGCCACACGCGGCGTCTCTCTCGCTCCCGCTATACTCGAAACCGTGCACCTTCTTCTCCCCACGACCCTGGTAGGCAGTTACCCGCAACCCGACTGGCTCATCGATCGCGCGAAGCTCGCCGGGCGGTTTCCGCCGCGCGTCCGCGCGAAGGAGCTCTGGCGCATTCCAGAACCATTCCTCGAGGAGGCGCAGAACGACGCGACGCTGCTCGCGATTCGCGCGCAGGAAGACGCCGGCCTCGACATCGTCACCGACGGAGAGATTCGGCGCGAGAGCTACTCGAACCGTTTTGCGACCGCGCTCGAAGGCGTGGACCTCGACAACCCGGGGACGGCGCTCGATCGATCCGGGCATCCCAACCCGGTGCCGCGCATCGTCGGCCGGATCAGGCGGCGGCACGCCGTCGAGGTCGAGGACCTGAAGTTCCTGAAGGCGCACACGGCGCGCAAGACCAAGATCACCGTGCCCGGCCCGTTCACGATGTCGCAGCAGGCGCAGAACGATTTCTACAAGAGCGACGAGGACTCGGCGATGGACTACGCCGACGCGGTGAACGCGGAGATCAAGGACCTCTTTGCCGCCGGCGCGGACGTCGTGCAGATCGACGAGCCCTACATGCAGGCGCGCCCGGAGAAGGCGAGAAAGTACGGGCTGGCGGCGCTCAACCGCGCGCTCGAGGGGGTGACCGGCACGACGTGCGTGCACATCTGCTTCGGCTACGCGGCGATCATCCACGAGCGGCCGTCCGGCTATTCGTTCCTGCCGGAGCTCGCCGAATGCCGCTGCCGGCAGATTTCGATCGAGACCGCACAGTCGAAGCTCGATTGCTCGGTGCTCCGCGACCTGCCCGGCAAGGAGATCCTGCTTGGCACCATCGACCTGTCCGACATGAACGTCGAATCGCCTGAAACGGTGGCCGAGCGGATTCGCCGCGCGCTGCCGTTCACTCCGCCCGAGCACATCCTCGTCTCCACCGATTGCGGGATGAAGTACCTGCCGAGGAGCGTGGCCGACGGCAAGCTGCGCGCGCTGGTCAAGGGCGCGGAGATCGTGCGCGGGGAACTGAACCTCTAGAGATCTGCTAGGATTGCGCGCGATGACGCGCGGTATCCGTCACGGCGTGGCCATGGCGGCGGGGGCACTGCTTGCGGCCACGGCGTGGTCCGCCGGCGGCGAGGCACAAAGCCAGGCTCTCGAGGTCCTGCAGGTCCGGCCGAATTTCTACATGATCGCGGGTGCCGGCGGAAACGTCGGCGTCCAGGTCGGCGATGACGGCGTGGTCGTTGTCGATTCGGGCTCGGCGGCAAACGCCGATGCGGTGCTCGCTGCGATCAAGAAGATCACCACCGCGCCCATCCGCTACGTCATCGACACGAACGCGGACGCCGATCACGTCGGCGGCAACGAAAAACTCTCCCAGGCAGGGGAGACGCTCTTTACCGGCCGCACGATCGGGCTGCCGAGCGAGTTCGCCGGAACCGCGGCGTCGGTGCTGTCCACGGAAAACGTGCTCACGAGGATGAGCGCCGCACAGCCCGCATACACCGCTGCGGCGCTGCCGACCGAGACCTTCTTCTACCCGCGCAAATACATGTTCCTCAACGGCGAGGGGATCGAGGTGCTGCACCAGCCCGCGGCGCACACCGACGGCGACGCCATCGTCTTCTTCCGGCGGTCGGACGTCATCGTCGCCGGCGACGTGCTCGACACGACGCGCTTCCCGGTCATTGACGTCGCGCGGGGCGGCACCATCGACGGCGAGATCGCCGCCCTGAATCGCCTGGTCGACATCGCGATCCCGTCGGTGCCGATCGTCTCGCGGGAGGTCGGCACGTCGATCGTCCCCGGTCACGGTCGCATCTGCGACCAGCTCGATGTCGTCGAGTACCGCGACATGGTCACGATCATCCGCGACCGCGTCCGCGATCTGATCAAGGCGGGCCGCACGCTCGAACAGGTCAAGGCCACCGATCCGGCGCGTGGATACAAGGCGCGATATGGATCGACCAGCGGCCCATGGACGACCGACCAGTTCGTCGAGGCGGTGTACCGCAGCCTCGCCGCGGCAAAGTCATGATGCGTCGCAAGACGAGGCTCGCCGCGTGCATCGTGCTCGCCTGGTGTGTCGCGCCGGCGGCCGCAGACGCCCAGGGGCGTGGCGGAGCCGCGGCGCCGCCCGCGGCAGCCAAAGCGTCCGCGCCCGTCGATCTCACCGGCTACTGGGTCGCGTTCATCAGCGAGGAGTGGCGCTACCGCATGGTGACGCCGCCGAAGGGCGACTATCGCGGGATCCCGCTGACGCCGGAGGGGACGCGAGTCGCCAACACCTGGGACCCCGCCGCCGCTGAACCGGAGCCGTGCAAGGCGTACGGCGCCCCGGCGATCATGCGGATTCCGGGGCGCGTCCACATCGTGTGGCAGGACGACAACACGCTTCGGCTCGACACGGATGCCGGGACGCAAACGCGCGCGTTCCGATTCAGCTCCGCGGCCGCACCCGCCGGTCCGGCCACCTGGCAGGGCAGTTCGACCGCGCGATGGGAGAGCGCAGGCCGCGGCACCGGCGCCGGTTCGCTGACCGTCGTCACCACGAACGTGCGCGCCGGCTACCTGCGGCGAAACGGCGTGCCGTACAGCGAGAACGCAACGGTCACTGAATACTTCGACGTCGCCCCGCATCCGGCCGGTGGGCAGGTGCTGATCGTGACGACCGTCGTCGACGATCCGCGCTACCTGCAGCGGCCCTATATCGTCAGCTCGCATTTCAAGAAAGAGGGGGACGGATCGAAATGGGAACCGAGCCCGTGCACGGCCGCCTGGTAGTTCTCCTGCTGTTCGCGCTGCTCACCGCCAGCCCGGCGTTCGCGCAGATCGATCTGGCCGGATCGTGGGGCGCGACCAACAACGAGGATCTCGCCGGCGACTCGGTGCCGGTGGACTACACCGGCGTCCCGTTGAACCCGGAGGGACGGATTCGCGCGTTGAGTTACAACGAGTCCCAGTATTCGATGATCGAGCGGCAATGCCAGGGGCTGCCGACGTTCTACTTCGTGCAGGGTCCCTTCGGCATCAAGATCTGGAGCGACACGGAGCCGGTGAAGGGGACGACGATTGCCTACACCGTCGGCGCGTGGGAGAACCGTGCGCCGTTCGTGATCTGGATGGACGGCCGTCCACACCCGTCGAAGTACGCCGAGCACACGCGCGGCGGCTTTACGACAGGTCACTGGGAGGGCAACACGCTCGTCGCCTACACGACGCACATGAAGGCCGGCTTCATCCGGAAGGTGGGGCCGCCGATCAGCGACGAGACGACGATGACGACGCGGTTCTATCGCCACGGAGACGTCCTGACCGTGCTGGCGATCGTGGAGGATCCGATCTATCTCGCGGAACCGCAGATCATGACGAGGAGCTTCCAGCTGCAGACCGCGGATCTCTCACCGGTCGGTCCGCCGTGCGTGTCGGCGTACCAGGGACGCATGCCGGGCGAGAGCGTGCCTCACTTCATCCCCGAGCAGAATCCGTTCGTGGACGAGATGACGACCAGGTACGGCGTGCCGCGCGATGCGGCGCTCGGCATGCCCGAGACCCTGTACCCGGAATACCGCAAGAAGATGAAACCGGGTGCCGCCCGGCCGGGAGTGTGCACGATCAACTGCGTCGCCGCCCCGCCACCCGCGAACCGATAGGAGGATGCCCATGCTGCCCGCGTTCCACGGTGCGTTCGCCCTGGCCGTCGTCTCATTGGCCATCTCCACGCCCGCGACCGCCCACCATTCCGCGGCCGTTGCCTACGACATCAACAAGACGATATCGGTGAAGGGCGTGATCTCCGAGGTGAAGTGGGAGAACCCGCACACATGGATCTTCGTCGAGACGAAGGACGAGAGCGGGAAGACGGTGAAGTGGGGCTTCGAAGGGAAGGTCCCGAACCAGTTGATTCGGCTCGGCATCACGCCGTCGGTCCTCAAGCCCGGCGCCGAGGTGATGGTGACGGGTCACCCTGCGAGAGACCCGTCGCAGAATTACTGCGAGGTGCTGGAGGTCATGTTCGCCGACGGCAAGACGATCAAGCCATGAGACGCTATTTGATCTCCTGGCTGGCGGCAATCGCGCTGCTCGCGTGCGGGAGCGCCTACGCGCATCACTCGTTCGCGGCGACGTATGTCGAGAACGGCTCGGTCACCATCGAAGGGGACCTCGTCACCTTCGAGCTGCGCAACCCGCACTCGTTCGTGAACGTGATGGTGAAGGACGCGAGCGGCGCGATGGTGCGCTACCTCGTCGAGTGGGGCTCGCCGTCGCAGCTCCAGGGCAAGATCAGCCGGGACACGCTGAAGTCCGGTGACCACGTCATCATCACCGGCAACCCCGCACGCAACCCCGACGATCATCGCCTCCGCCTCGTCACGCTGCGCCGTCCGAAGGACGGCTGGAGCTGGGGTCTCGCCGCCGACGAGGTCATCACGCGATAGCTCCGTGGCAGTCACGTGCCACGCAGTCACGGGCCACGGAGACACGGAGACACGGAGACTGGTTGGTACGGTAGCTCTTTCGGGACAGCAGAGCGCCGTACCGCCCGAAAGGGCCGCGGCCGCAGCGCTGCACGCGGCGAATTGATCGTGCGAGGATCTGCTGAATGGCCTCGAGTCCCCTGACAGAACTTCTCAAACTTCCCGTTGCCGACCGGGCTGAGCTCGCAATGGCGCTGTGGGAAAGTCTCAGCGACGCCGAGCGCGAGGCGCAGATTCACCTCAGCGATGAGGATGGAGCCGAACTCGATCGACGCTGGGCCGAGCATCTCGCGAATCCGGGCTCCGGGGTTCCCTGGTCCAAGGTGCGCACCAAACTCCTCGGCTGAGTGTGGCGCTCGGCGTCCGCAAATGCGCTCGCCTTTCCTCGCATCCACGCCGAAACTCGCCGAGCGACGTTGTCGCGATTTCCGTACGCCGTCTATTTTTGCGTCGCAGAGGCGACGGTCGTGATTCTCGCGATTCACGGTCGCCAAGATCCCGGCCGTTGGCAGCGCCGAAAGTAAAGAGCACGAAGAAAACGAGACCACGGAAAATTGGACGATGAAGACTCCCAAAAGCCGCGACGTCAACGCGAAGACCGCCGAGTCATTGCTCAGGGAGCGGAACGGGAAAATTGATCCGGCATTGGGGGGGACCACCATGCGGCGATACATTCTGGACGACGGTGGTGCGCTCGTTCTGGCGCCAGATGGCAGCGGTCGCCATTGGGATTCATACGACGAGTTGGTGATATGGGTTCAAGCGCTCGAGACGCGTGCAACAAGAGGCGACAACCCGGTTGGCGACGCGTTGCCGTTGGGAAACGAGTTCTTGAATCACATTCCGCAGCTTGTCGAATCGCTTCCGCGCCTCCTGCAGGTTGATCCGAGCGCACTGAACGGTACCGAACGCAGCATGGATCTGATCGATTCGTTGATCGACGAACGCGGGTCTGATGACTTCCTCGCCGCTGATGTGTTTCAAAGCCTGGTTGCATACGTGGGCGAAGTCATTCGACGGCAGATTGATGGGAAATGGGACGTTCAGTTAGGAGCCGATCGGCGCACGTGGGAGCCGGACATCGTCGATCGCCGCGGGAACAGGTGCAGCCTGGTGCGAGTTTACGAGGAGATACTGGAGCACGCGAGTGGAGAGGATGACGTGGAAGACGACTTAAGTGGGGGAAACGTGGCTGCTTTCGTTCGTCACACGATTCGAACACATCGAGCGAACGAATAGCTGACGCTGATTACGCCAACGGTCGTCAGACACACGGAGAAAGAAGAGTCTCCGTGTCTCTGTGGCCCGTCGCCGGTGAAAGGCGTTCGAGAAATGAATCCTATGGAACGTTTGTGAGCGTCAGCGACAGCGTGAGCGTTTGCCCCTCGACCAGCGTCACCGGCTTCGCCGCATCGCGAAACCGCCGGACGAACTCGGGGTCCCATTCGCGCCCCTGCTCCAGTTGCTCGACGGCCGCGGCGAGGTAGCGGCCAGGTGGCAGCGCGCGAAGCCGGAATCCGCCGTTTTGATCCGGCCGCGCGGTCCGGATGTACCGCGTGGCGGCCATCCCCTCCTTCTCTTCGGCGGGGTGCACAATCACGACGTAGTCCTTCACCGCCGCGCCGCGAGCACCAGTCACCGTGCCCGACACATCGGTCACCTTGTCGGTGAGGACGACCTTCACCGTTCCAAGCTTCCCGCTCTCGGTCACCCGGATCGGGACGTCCGTAATGTCATCGCCATCCAGCGTCACGGACTTCAACGTCCACGCCTGAGGCGTGTTCGAACGAAACAGGAACTCTCGCGGGGCGATACCCTTGATCGTGAAGGTCCCGTCCTCCGCTATCAAACCATTCGACGAATCCTGATTGAAGAAGATGGCCCCCGGTTCGCCGGGCCTCGCATCCTGCACGGTGATCCGCGGAATCGGCTCGCCGGTGCGCGGCGAAGTCCCCTCGAACACCACGCTGCCCCCGATCGTGGCTCCGGGCGAGGTGGTGATACGCAACCCGGTGATGTCGGTGCCGGTGACCGTGACAGGGACTGACGCCGATTCTCTTTGATCGCCGGGCGCTCTCGGATTGACTTCCGCTTGAAGCGTCTGCTCGCCCGGCGCGACGTTGATCAACGTGAACGAGCCGTCGGCCGACACCGTCCCGGCGGACATCCCATAGAACGCGCCACCTCCGGACACGAGCGAGAGGAACGCGCCGACGGCTGGCCGCCCCTGCGAATCGAAGGCGGAGCCGGTAATGCGCGCCATGCGGGCTGCGACCAGCGAGAAGTTCAGCGCGAGCTCCTGGGCGAGGCCGACGGTCACGGGCTGCGCGTCCGCAGGATTGGCAGTGCCGGGATAGTAGCTGGGCGCGTAGCCCTCGAAGGAATCGGTCGATCCAGTCCCTCCCTGCTGAAAGTTCATCCCGCCGCGTGCCACCGTGCTGACGATGTACTCGCCTGGCATCAAGCCGAAGACTCGAAAGTCGCCGAGATCGTTGGTCGAGCCTGGCCCGCCCCCGTACGGGACAAGCCGGCGTTGCCCTCCCGGCAGGTACATATAGCGTTGGACCTGGACCTGCACGCCGGTGATCGGTTCGCCGAATTCGTCCGTCACCTTGCCGGCGATCGCACTGCCGCGCGGCAAAGCGAAGTCCACCTGTTCAAGTGTCTGCCCGTCCGCGAGGTTTACAGGGTGGCCGGGCTCCAACGGCCTCCGCTGGCCGTACTGCAACGTCACGTAGCCGCCCTTGCTTGCCGAGACGGTGTAGCGACCCTGTGGAAGGTCGGCGAACTCATAGCGCCCCTGCGTATCCGTCGTCACGACCCGCCGGATGGCGACTTCCGGTGACGCGAGCGTGACCTGTGCCCGGCGCAAGGGGGCGCCGGTTTCCGGCATGAGCACCCGGCCGCGGATGTGTGCTGTTCCGGTCGCGGGTGGCCGTGGCGCGTCGCGGGGAGGAAGCCCCGGGCGGGGCGCACCCGCTGATGGCGCGACCGTTTGACCGTACGCGGCGACGACGGAGGCGAGCGCGAGAGCGATGGCTGCTGCGCTCGCTGACAGACGAGGTTGCCGCATCGCTGACACCTCGATGAAAGAGTACATCGGCCGGTGACCAGGAGTATTGGACACCGGCGATGCGAAATTGGACCTGTGCCTCAGAACGTCAGCCGGAAACCGAGTTGCGCCATCCGCGGCTGGTACGCCACTGCAGGGTTGGACGAGGGCTTCCCGTACAGCACGCTGACCTCCTGCGTCGTATACGCCCCGTAGTTCACGTGGTCGAGCAGGTTGAAGACCTCGGCGATGCCTTCCACCGTCACGCGATTGCTCATCGTGAACTTCTTCTGGACCCGCGCGTCGACGCGGTGCAGCGGCAGGCCGACGAAGTTGTTGCGCGGCACGATCGTCCGGTCGGGTCGCAGGCGGTTGGCGCCGATGCCGCCGAGATCGCGCAGGTCCGTTCCATAGCTCGTGGGGTAGCGCGAGCCGGAGCCGTAGAAATAGAGCCCGCTCACCTGGAGGCCGTACTTCAACTGCCAGATGCCGTTCAGGACGATCCGGTGCCGCTGGTCGTTCTGCGCCAGCGAATACTCGCCGCCGAGGTCGCGCGCCACCGGGAACGTCACCTGCTGCAGGCCGCTGTACGGCTGCGCGTAGGCGTCCCGGAGTCCCGACAGCAGATAGGTGCCCGACGCCTGCCAGCCGCCGCTCATCCGCTTGGTGAACGCCGTGGACAGCGCGTGATAGTTCGAGCGCGCGCCGGTCGGAATCCACAGGCTTGGCTCTCCTTGTTTAAGACTCTATTTGGCTTTGTAGATATCTGTTAGCAAGTCCGGCTTCGATTCGTCGCGTACCAGGTGCGGATAGCGTTCTCCGCCGTGGTAATCGAGCTTATAAGTTTTGTAGTAGTCCGTATTCTCGATCAGTAATTCGAGGGGAGTCGTGCGTCCCTTGCCAGCTTTAAGCGCGTCGTGCAGGACGTCGAAGTGCCCATCGAGCGGACCGCCGAGTTTCTTGACTGGTTTTTGGCCAACGTCCCGATCGAGCCGATCTGGCTGTGCCCGCTGCGGCTACGGAACGACGGCGACTGGCCGCTGTACCCGATTCGCCCGCACCACACCTACGTCAACATCGGATTCTGGTCGTCGGTGCCGGTCGGGCCCGAGCAGGGCCACACGAATAAGCTGATCGAGCGTAAGGTCAGCGAGCTCGACGGGCACAAGTCGCTGTACTCCGATGCGTACTACTCCCCCGACGAATTCGACGAACTCTATGGCGGCGAGGCCTACAAGACCGTAAAGAAGAGCTACGACCCCGACTCACGTCTCCTCGACCTGTATGCAAAGGCGGTGCAACGACGATGACGACATTCAGGGAAAACACCGGGCACTCGGCACAGGTGCCGGACAAGCTCACGCTCGCCGAGATCCTCGAGATCTTCGCCGCGGGCCAGCTGCCGCTGAAATTCACCGCGTACGACGGCAGCACTGCCGGACCCGACGATGCCCAGATCGGGTTGGACCTGCGCACCCCGCGTGGCACCACCTACCTGGCCACCGCACCAGGGGAATTGGGGTTGGCCCGCGCCTACGTCTCGGGCGACGTCGAACCGCACGGCGTGCACCCCGGCGACCCGTATGAGTTACTCAAGGCGCTGGCCGAGAAGATGGACTTCAAGCGGCCGCCTGCGCGGGTGCTTGCCAATATCGTCCGCTCCATCGGCTTCGAGCACCTCAGGCCGATCGCGCCGCCCCCTCAGGAGGTGCTGCCACGCTGGCGGCGCATCGCAGAGGGTTTGCGGCACAGCAAGACCCGCGACGCCGAGGCGATCCACCACCACTACGACGTGTCCAACAAGTTCTACGAATGGGTGCTCGGCCCGTCGATGACCTACACCTGCGCGTGCTATCCGAATCCGGACACCTCACTGGAAGCGGCGCAGGAGAACAAATACCGGTTGGTGTTCGAGAAGCTGCGGCTGAAGCCCGGCGACCGGCTGCTCGATGTGGGCTGCGGCTGGGGCGGGATGGTGCGCTACGCCGCCCACAACGGCGTGAAGGCCATCGGGGTCACGCTGTCCAAAGAGCAAGCCACATGGGCTCAGAAGGCGATCGCCGAACAAGGCCTTGCCGACCTTGCCGAGGTCCGCCACGGCGACTACCGCGATATCCGGGAATCGGGCTTCGACGCGATCTCGTCGATCGGGCTGACGGAACACATCGGCGTGCACAACTATCCGTCGTATTTCCGCTTCCTTAAGTCGAAGATGCGCACCGGCGCGCTGCTGCTCAACCACTGCATCACCCGCCCGGACAACCGGACCGGGCCGAGCGCGGGCGGTTTCATCGACCGGTACGTGTTCCCCGACGGGGAGCTCACCGGCTCGGGCCGCATCATCACCGAAGCCCAGGATATCGGGCTCGAGGTCGTTCACGAGGAGAACCTGCGCCACCA
>Ga0137418_10003649_pt1 | contig 14143 bp, 7 predicted proteins | sample CZODoug3_1_2_16f_FD_122242 | JGI IMG/M metagenome (GOLD analysis project Ga0137418, IMG submission 122242) | Vadose zone soil fungal communities from Angelo Coast Range Reserve, California, USA - CZODoug3_1_2_16fungal (Hybrid Assembly) | ecosystem: Environmental > Terrestrial > Soil > Vadose...
ACTTCACGAAGATCGAGTCTTCGCGAAAAATTGCGTATTTATCCATCGACTCAAAATCGATAGCGATGAAGAATGGCCACGGGTTTTCAGGATCGATGCGTTTCCCGCATTTGATGCTAAGAACCTCGGGAATTTTGAGGAGCTGCATTCGCGCGTTCATCATCATCTCTTCCACACGGGCGGGCGTGACCTCAGGGTTAAGTTTGTAGAGAACGATGTGATGAACCATGAGGGTAAAGCTAATAGGCGTTTCCAAGGTGCGTTGCAAGCATGAATCCACACCCGGAGCAAAGCATTATTTATTGAATCGCCCGTCAGAATTGAGCATGAAAAGAAGTGCTTCCAATCTCGCCCGGCTGAAATGGCTGAACACCACGCCGATATCTTTACCCGAACTCCCATGACCCATAACGCGATTTGGAAAATACTTTCGCCTACGCATGCTTGAAGTCATTACCAGTGAATGAATATATTCCCCTCCGCGCGTCGACGAATGTTAAGAAATCTTGAACATGGATAGTGATTCTCCGACCAAGCCGTTCGTTTCAGTAGTCATTCCGCTCTACAATGAAGGTTCTCACGTCAGCGCATTGTTATCCGATTTGAAGACTGCTTTGGAGGAAACCGGTTGCCAGTTTGATGTAATCCTGGTCGATGACGGTTCGCGAGACGATACTTGGGAACGAATTAAAGCCGAAGCGCGAACGCTTTCCAATTTGCGAGCGGTGCGACTAAGCAGAAATTTTGGCAAAGAGTTGGCGCTCTGCGCAGGTCTGGAGCGCGCGCGAGGCGATGCCGTCATTGTGATGGATGGAGATGGACAACACCCGCCTTCGCTCTTGCCGGTGATGATCGAAAAGTGGCGGAGCTCTGGAATAGACATTGTGCAGGCTGTGAAAGCCAAGCGGGGGCGAGAATCTTTAGCCAGCAAGCTTGGTGCGTTGTTCTTCTATGTCATCTTGAACAAACTTTCCGGCTTTGAACTAAAGGGCGCCTCGGATTTTAAACTGATGAACCGCAAGGCAGCCGACACGTGGCTGGCCATGCGCGAACGTAACGTGTTCTTTCGCGGTATGACTGCATGGATGGGTTTCAAGACGTTGCAGATTCCATTTGAGGTCGTGGCCCGAAGAGGAGGAAAATCGGGTTGGTCATATTTCAAGCGATGGAAACTTGCTTTAATAGGAATAACAACTTTCTCATCTCTTCCCTTGCATCTTGTGACGTTTGCGGGTGTGATCTTTTTTATCTTTGCGGTTGGCTTGGGAATCCAGACACTGTATTTGAAACTGGCGGGCCGTGCCTTCACGGGTTTCGCCACCGTAATTCTTCTGGAGCTCATCATTGGTAGCCTTTTGATGATCAGCCTCGGTATCATTGGCGAATATCTGGCACGCATTTACGAAGAGGTTAAGGGCCGTCCACGTTACATAGTGACTGAATCGATCGATTTAGCTGACGGAAAAACGGGCCTTCTGCCCCCTGGGAATGGTGGTGCCCGGCCCGCGAACCATGACTGAGAAGAACGCAGGCTCGCGGGCGAACAATGCAGCGGAGTCTTTGAGAAACTGGCTCCCGCCAGCACTGGTCTTCGCCATCGTGCTCTTAGTTATGTTCTGGAGGCTTGGGAGCTATCCGCCCTACTTCAACGACGCGGTTGAACACGGGATTCACATGGAAGTGAACAAGGTCTTTGACCACGCGGACATATCTAAAAAAGTGAATTGGTACTGGAAAGAAATGCACACGCTCGCCGCTTATGAGTCGCCGCTCTATGGCATGGTCATAGAGCTTGGGCTACGGCTCTTCGGGCTTACCTTGTTCGGCGTTCGTTTCTTTCCTGCCTTGATCGAATTTGGGGCTCTGATCCTTACATTTTTCGCTTTCAGGAAATACTTTCCACAGTACCTTCTGCTCAGTTTCATACTGCTGATGGCGCTGTCGCCATGGCATTTGCTGGTCGCGCGGTCCGGCGGGATTCAGGGGTTCAGCCTCAGCCTGTATCTAATCGCGTTGTCCACGTTTGTCCTGCTTATTGACAGAAAACGCTCGGTGGGACTTGCCATATTGGCGGGAATAAGCACAGCCACTATCCCATATGGCTACGCAGGGATCCGATTGCTTCTGCCCTCATTAGTACTGTTGGCAATCGTCTGTTTCAGAAAAATTGAAAAATACAACCTTTTTGCCTATCTGGGCACGATCCTCGCAATCTGTGCTATTCAGTTCGGCGATTTTCCTCGCTCTCTCCAAATGTACTTTTATGCCAGAGGAGAAAACCTTATTTCGGTTGGGAGGCTTCCAAATGGCGGCTATGACTTTGCTTTCGTCGCGCACAAACTGAACGAGAATTTCCACTACCTGTTCAAGATGATAATGGGACTAAACGAGAAAGTTTTCTGGAACGTCAACGTGGCAAGCACTCTGACGCCTATCTCCGGCGTGGTACTATATCCCAAGTTCCTTGTACCCTTGTTTATCGTCGGCCTGGTATATTCTCTCGCGCACGCCTATAAGCAGAAGCGGTTCATTCTTGCGATGCCAGTATTGTTGCTCCTCCCAGGCTCGGGGACCAATATGATGTCGGGAATGGGTCTTCCCAACCTAACGAGGAGCGTCATGCTGCTGGTACCGATATATTTCTTGATAACATATGGAGCTTACAGTCTATTCTGCGCAATCTATACCATAAGCAGTGACAGGCTTAGGGTTGCTTTCTCGGGACTATTTGCCGTGTTCGTTGGCCTTGTATCTGCGTATCAGGTCAATAACTATTTCCATTACGAAAAGGATACAATACTGGGAGGTAAGAACGACGTTGCCACGGTGACGTACAATGAGTTTCTGAAGCCTTACATGGACAGTCATCCAAACAGTCGAATACTTTATCATGAATTTGGTCCATTTAACGAGTGGAGCTACGTTGTGGTTCGTTGGCTTGGTGGCAAGCGCGTCCAGGCAATGAGAGACGAGGGAAAGCTGATGTTCTTGACAGATGACAACCGTGCCTCAATGGATAGACTGTTGAAGGAAGGATATTTCGACATCGTTGTATCGGCTCATCCTGACCAACTGGAAGCCATGCTCCCAGATACGGTGGCTATGGAAGCCAAGGTTTCCCCCCCATGGTACAAGGTTTACCACGTTAAGAAATGATGGATTTGCAATCGGTTTGGCGTCCAAGTGATTGGTGCTGAATCTTGGTCTGGAGTCGTACCGTAACCGGTTCGGCGCGGCGATTGTGAAGGCTGTTTTGTTATTTATACTCCGTTGTCGCCTGCATATGGACGTTAGACTCATGCTGGCCCCCGCAAGCGCCGCCCGCGCCGATTAACTATGCCCGCCCCCGTCATCGCCGTCGTCATCCCTGTGTTCAACGAGCACGCGGTGTTGCCCAAACTGTTCGCGCGGCTCGCCGCGCTGTTCGATGCGCAACGCGACTGCGCCTGGCGCGCCGTGCTCGTCGATGACGGCAGTCGCGATGATTCCGCCGCGCTCGTCCGCGCGCAGGCGGCGCGCGACGCGCGCTTCGAGCTCGTCGAGCTCTCGCGCAACTTCGGCTTCCAAGCCGCGCTCGCCGCCGGCCTCGCACACGCGCGCAGCGCAGATGCCGTCGTGACGATGGACGCGGATCTGCAAGACCCGCCCGAAGTCATCCCCGCGCTCGTCGCCGCGTGGCGCGACGGCGCCGAGGTAGTGCGCGCGACGCGCCGCACGCGCGCCGACACTGGGCTGCGTCGCGCGGGCTTCGATTTGTTTCACACGATTCTCGGCCGGCTGTCCGATTACCCGATCGAGCCGAAGACTGGCACCTTTGGCGTGCTCGGGCGCGCCGCCGTCGACGCGTTTCACCAACTGCCCGAGCGCAACCGTTTCTTTCCCGGCTTGCGGGCGTGGATCGGGTTCCCGACGGCTGACGTACCTTACGACCGCCACGAGCGCGCCGCAGGCAAGCCGCAGCAGACGTTCCGCCGCCTCGTGCGCTACGCGCTCGACGGCGTGTTCAGCTTTTCGCAGCTGCCGTTGCGGCTGCTGACCTACTCGGGAATTTTCGTCGGCTTCGTCGGCTTCTGTCTTGGCCTCTACTACGTCGTGAAACGCCTCATCAAGATCGAGACGGCGCCGACTGGCTTCACCACGCTGGCCGCGCTTGTGCTGTTTCTCGGCGGCGTGCAACTCATCGCGATCGGCGTGCTCGGCGAATATCTCGGCCGCATCTATGACGAGGTGAAACAACGCCCGGTTTATCTCGTGAAGCCGCCGCGCGTGTCCGGCTGATTATGCGCAGCACCGCTCGCAGCGGCCGCGTCACTCGCTCTCCTGTGGATGGCCACGATCGTGTTGCGCGAGCACGGCACCACGCCCGACGAAATTTTTCACGTAACCGCTCTGGGTGCCGGAGCTGATGGGAAAATGTAAGCGCTAATGCAAGAAGCTAAGAAAGAGATAATGAGGTTGTATGGCGGTAAGGGATGGCCCAGTTTTTTCACCCGGATCCGTCTATTTATCACCGCGCCATTTGACGCCTTGGATAAGCACATTCCCCAAGAGGGATTCATTGTGGATCTGGGATGCGGTTATGGGATATTCGCTAATTTGCTCGGTTTGCTGTCTGCCAAACGAAAGATTTTGGGGATGGACTTGGACGGATTCAAGATGAAGCATGCCGACAAAGGGATTCCTAACGTGGAATTCCGGCTGGCCGACATCACTAAAACCAAAATCCCGCCCGCCGACTGCATTTTGCTCATCCATGTGTTGCATCACTTGGCCTCTTCGCAAGATCAGGAGCCGTTGGTGCGCGCTTGTTTGGACCGGATCAAGTCCGGCGGCAAGTTGATCATCGCGGAGATAGACCGTAAGCCTTGGTGGAAATTTGTTCTTACTCAGCTAGCCGATCATATGCTTTATCCGGGCCAGGGGATCCATTACCGTTTTCCGGAAAGTATGGCCGAGCTTTTGAAGAAATTTCCGGTTAAAGTAGAGACAGAGGTAATGCACCAGAATACGCCTTTTTCCCATATAACCTACATCTGCGCGAAACCTTAGATGTTCATCAATACAAGCAGCCACAGGTGTGATAACGCAAAGTAAGATGAGTCGCGTCCAGCGTAACCGCCGCAGGTTGCAAGGTAGGTTCATAACTACTTAGGGGGCAAGGTCTGGCAACGCCCTGACGCGTTCCTGGAACTGGCTAATATCCTTGTAAGGAATATTTAACACGTAAAAGGCTACTCCGCCGCCAAACGAAAACGATACGGAATCCGAGGTCGCAAGGTCACTGAGGGGTCGAAACATCGCGATTATTGCCCTTGTCTTTGGATCGCTTTCCCAGATTAGCTTTAAATCCTTTCCTTTGGGCACATAATCAACAATGGCTCTTTTGTTGTGACTCCATACATCCTGCTCGGTCATTATGATAACAGGGTGGCTGCCACAGAACGACAGGATCCTCGTGTCGTCATAGTCATGCAAGAACAAGTGGACAACCACGTTCGCCTCCCTAGCGCAAATCAGCGCTTCATAAGGAGGATCGGGAATGCCTTGGACGCGATTGAACTCGTCATGTTCCAGGCAAGGAGGATTGGGATGCTCTTTTCCGGCGACAACATTCCTTAACAACCGCGAAACAGCAACGCCGCCCTGCGCAAAAGACCCAATCGAAAACGGATTCGTCGTCTTGCCATAGATATATTGAACTGAAGGGACCAGACCCGACAGCAATATAGCGGCCGAGACGCCCAAAAGGAGGATTTTAAGCGCGGGCGACAGCTTGATTGTTAAAAGACCGGCAAATGTGAACGCCGTCAGGATGATCCAGAAAGGGATTGCAAGCAACATCCGGTGCTCAACGAAAGGTCCCCCTGAGATAAACACTCCTACCGCAGGAAGTATCGCTAAGAGCGCGATTTCAAAACGCTTCTGCCAAAGGGCTAGCACAAAGCCGGGCAGTAAAAGCCAGTAGTATGGCAGTGGAATGGGCAATGCATCAGGGAAGAACAGACGGGGACCGGGAATCGTAAAAAAGCTACTCCAAAGGTGTCTCAGGTAATATGTTAGGTCGTTCGGAGACGGATGCCCACGTACCGCTTGCCAGAAAAGATCCAAATAGGGCGATTGATGGAAAGCATACTCATTCCGATTAAAAACAATATAAGCCAAAATAGGCATGGCTCCGGCAGCGAAGCCATAAATGACTGTAAGGACCCGGCGCCAATTGAAACCCTGCTTTAGGCGTTTCCGATCGAACACAGCGCACAGCACAACAAAAACCAGAAGCGCTAACACATACTGCTGGCCGAGTAACGAACTCGCCAAACACAATCCTGCCGCGATGCCTCCCAGGGCCAGGCAAAAAGAAGAGTCAGTTTTGAAGCCTACATGCAGAAAATAAAGGGAGGCCACGCATAAGGGGGCGGCCATTTCGTAGTGGAACGCGAAGAAACTATAAATGAACGCGAACGGGAGAAAAGTGAAAACCAGTGCAATGACAGATGTGACAACGTAAGATTCGAAAAATAGATCAGTTAACAGAAGCGTGAAGAGAAAGGTCGCACACCAAAGAGCCAAGCTTGCTGCTTCATCGGTCAGAATGTTATAACCAAATAGATGAAGCCACGGCCACAGATAGTAATGAAAAAGGGTTTCATACGCCCACGCATCAGATGTAAACCACGCGGCTTGGAAAGGCCGACTGGTCACGTGGGTTTTTAGATACAAGAGATCCCGGGCGGCGTCATCGAAAATGCCGTCTCCGTTCCAAGGCGCCGTTCGGAAATTCCAGAGGTGCGCGACTACGAAGAACAGGATCCAAAACAAAAAGAACGCTGTTTTCGGCTTGATTACAGATTTGAAATTGGCCCCGAGCTCGCTTGGCCCTGGCAAAAATGCGAGGAGCAAAAAGAGCATGCTGAGCAGCCAGCCGACGAGTTGCCACGGATTTGCCAAAGCCCATTTCAGATAGTGAGCTGTGGCGCCCAAAGCGCAAAGCACCAGACTAACAGCCGACAAGCCGACTAACAGAATTCTCAGTGTAAGAAATCGGGCTTTTTCTTGAAACAAGTCCACAAGTCTACGTATCGGTTCCAAAAAACGGAAGATTGTCTGACGTAACAATTTGCTAGCTAGCTACAGGTCAATCACGCTTACGCGATTGCCAGCCATGTTCAACACATAAAGCTTCCGATCAAACAAAGCTAGGCCTGATGGCCCATCGAGTTTATCCGGTGGCTTTGGCATCAAACTGCCAAGCCTGGTTCCGTTCAAATCAAAAACAAGCACGCGGTTCAGGTGTACGCTGGATGCGTATAACCGGCCAGTCTGCGAATCTATGGCCAAATCTTCGAAGCCAGAGAGCTGTCTCCACTCGGGCACTGACCACTTGGTCAAAAACTTACCACCCGAGTCAAATACCTGTATCCGGCTGTTAATTGGATCGGCGACATAAACCTTGTTGCTGCTGGGATCAACAGCGACTGAGGCATCGTCGGCAAACTGGCCGTCGGCGTTGCCTTTGCTACCCCATGTCATGAGTACCCGGCCATCCGGGCTCAACTTGACGATTCGAAAGAGACCCTGATCTGCGACATATATCGAGTCGTCAGGGCCGATAGCGATCCTCCCAGGGCCGTACAGTCCAGGCGCCCACTCGGCAATGAATGTACCGTTGGGCGCTAATTTCTGCACACGTTGATTGGAGGCATCCGCGACATAAATGTTGCCGGCGCGATCGATGGCGATCCCCCTTGGCAGGCCCAGTTGCCCAGGGCCGCTCCCTTTAGTTCCTATGGTGCTGAGAGAGGTGCCGCTCGATGAGAATTTTTGGATGCGCCCGTTGCCAGTGTCGGCGACCAGAATGTTGCCGTTGGGATCAACCGCAATTCCAGTCGGGGAATCAAATTTCCCCGTTCCGACGCCATTGCCGCCTTTAAACATATCAGCCACACGTGCAGGTACTGCCCCGGGTGTGACCTGAGAAGGATAAGCAGACAATTCGCGCACCCTTTCCTGGAACTCGCGAATATTGTTGTTAGGAATCTTCAATACGTAAAACGTCCTTACTCTGCCGGCGAAGGAATATGAAATTGAGTCCTCCGTCCCGAGATCGCGGAGCGATTGGAACATTCTGATGATCCTTTCTGTCTTTGGGTGTCTTTCCCAGATCAGCTTCAGGTCTTTGTTACCAGGAGCATAACCGAGAACAGTCCGTTTGTTCGCGTTCCATACATCCTGATCGCTCATGACGATGGAAAACGGGTACTCGGCACAAAAGGAGAGAATTTTGTCATCATCGTAATCATGCAAAAACAGATGAATGATTGAATAAGCGTCATCTTGACAGATTAGCGTATCGTAAGGAGGATCGGGAATGCCTTTAATCCGGTTGAACTCGTCGCGTTCCAAGTGAGGAGGACCGGGGTGCTCCTGGCCAGCTACAACATGTTTTAAGAAACGCGAGACAGCGACCTCCTCTTGCGCGTAGTGGCGGATCCCGAATGGATTTTTGGTTTTGCTGTAAATGTAGCGAACGGATGGGACCAGGCCGTCTAGCAGTATCAACACTGCTATAGCGCCAAGGACAATTTGAATGCTTAGCCATGGCCGCAGCTTCAATATCCCGGCAAACGTGAAGCTCATTAGGATTACCCAGAATGGGATGGGCATGAGCAGGCGGTTGTCATAAGAGGTAGCGACAAAAGCACCGACAACGGGAATTATGGCGAGCAGCACGATTTCAAACCGCTTCCGCCAGAATGCGAGCACCGAGCCAGGCAGCAACAACCAATAATATGGGAGCGGGATAGGCAAAGTATCCGGGATAAGAAATCGCGGACCGGGCACGCTGAACAAACAGTCCCAAAGCTGCTTGACATACGGCCTGAGGCCAACTGGGAAAGGAGCTACGTGCATTGCCGCCGTGAAGTTGCGGACAAAGGCTGATTCATAGAGTGTATAAGCCTCGCGATTAAATACGATATAGAGAAGGATTGGAGCGGCAGCCGCTAGAAAGCCATACACCGCCAACGCCAGCGAGATCCAGGTAGTTGTTCGTGCCAAGCTCCTGCAGTAAAACAAGCCGTAGAGAGGCGCAGCAATCGCAAGCGCCAGAAGATATTGCTTGCCGGATATCGAGCTCGCCAAGCAGAGTCCTGCAGCGATGCCGCCTAGAGTAAGGCAAAAGGCGGAAGCGTTCTTGAATCCTGCATGAAGGAAGTAGAGCGAGGTTACGGCCAGGGCCGTGGCCATGGGGTAGCGGTAGCCGACGAACGTGTAAATGAACGCGAACGGGAGGAAATTGAGGATCAGCGCCGTGACTGAGGTGACAATGTAAGACCCAAAGAAGAGGTCAACTAGCAAAAGAGTGAATATATAGGTCGTCAACCAAAGGCAAAAAAGGGCTGCCTGGTAGGACAGGATGTTAAAACCGAACAGCTTCAGAAAGCCCCAGACATAGTAGTGAAACAGGGTCTCTCGGGATATAACAAGATGAAACCAGGCGGGCTGGTATGGATGGCCAATAACATAAGTCTTGAGATACCAGAGATCCCAGCCGGACTCATCAAAAAGAGCGTCTCCGTTCCATGGGGCCGTGCGAAAATTCCAGAGGTGCGACAGTGTAAAGAACAGGATCCAAAAGAGAAAGAACGCTGTCTTCAGCTTTACTAAAGACCTGAAGCCGGTCGCCAATGCAGCCGGGCTTGGTGAGAAGGCGAGCAGCAAAAAAAGCATGCCAAGCAGCCACCCGATCGGCTGCCACGGGTCTCCCCAAGCGGCTTTCCGGTAGTGCGCCACGCCAGCCCATGCGCAAATCAAGATCCCAATGAATGACAAGCCGAGCAACAGGGTCCTCGGTCTAAGAAGTCGCGATCTCGCGTCAGATAAGTTCACCAGATGAATATCTCTTCTGTGGAATCAAATCGACGTGAACAACACCTGTCGCCGGATAGGCAAGCTGGCAATTAGTTATAAGTCAAGCACGCTTACGCGGTTGCCAAACATGTTCGCGACATAAAGCTTCCGGTCCCTTAAAGCCAATGCTGATGGCCCTTCAAGCTGATCCGGTGGCTTCGGCGTCAAACTTCCAATCCTCTTGCCATTCAAATCGAAAATGAACACTGCATTTATGTTGGCGCTGGATGCGTACAATCGACCCGTCTTCGCATCGATTGCCAAGTCTTCAAAGCCTGCCGGCCGCCCCCACTCGGGCATTTCCCATTTAGTTAGAAACTTCCCGCTAGCATCGAATACCTGGATACGTTTATTACGTGGGTCGGCGACATAAACTTTATTGGTCGTAGGATCAACTGCCACCGAAGTGGGGTCGTCGAACTGAGCGTCGCCATTGCCTTTGGTGCCCCAGACCGTCAGCACCTGTCCATCGGGCTTGAACTTGACAATTCGCGTGTGGCCCTGATCGACGACGTAGATGGAGTCATCGGGGCCAATAGCGATCCGGCGCGGTCCATAAAATCCCGGTTCCGGGCCCTTCCACTCCGCAATGAGTCCGCCGTTAGAGGCCAGCTTTTGCACACGGTGATTGCCAGCGTCCGCTATGTACACATTGCCGTTGCGATCAACGGCGATCCCGTTTGGTGCTCCGAGTTGTCCATTGCCGGCTCCTTTCATTCCTATGGTGCTGATGAAAGTGCTAGTCGGGGAAAACTTCTCGATACGTCCGTTACCAGTGTCGGCAACCAGAACATTTCCCTTGCTATCGACAGCGATTCCAGACGGGGAATCAAATTCTCCTTTGCCTGTTCCCTTGCCGCCTTCAAACATGTTGCTGACGCTCTCAGGGAGATTACTGAGCTTAGGAGGCGGTTTATCGGGCACCTTGTAAATGACCATCCCGTTGTAATTGGGCGCATCATAAACCTTCGGAAAATAAGTAGCATATAGCTCTTGATTCGGTCGCTTGATGAACTGCGCCTGCCGAACAGCATTGTCGTATGCCACGTACTCAATGCCATTCTCTTTCAGAAGATGATACACTTTCCAAGGGTCCTTGCTCTCGAACAACTCTGTATAAACCCGGTCACGGTTACTTGCGTTATAACCGGCTGACCACGCAAAGTAAGGCCAGCCATAAAAGACGCGGCGTCCAGCCATAAGTATCGGATGAGTAACGAATCGATCTGTCAGGAAGATGTCTCGCGGTGTCGTGTTCCTCTTAAGCCAGTCGATCAACGGATCATTCCGATACTGTACTTCACTCCAGCCGGTGTTATGAATCGGAAAGAAATCAATGACACCGCCGGGAATGACTAGCAGAAAGAGAACGCTCGCAATGAGTTTCCCCGGCACTGTAGTCCGTAGCAGTGAGAAACGCCACAGCCGCCAGAGGGCGAAGGCGACGAAGAGATTCGCGATAATTACCCAGGTGTGTATAAACTTCTGGTTAGCCAACACCTCAATCGTGAACTGGAAACAAAAGGCAACTGCAACCAGACTTGAAACTGCAAGGAACAGGCGCCTTTGCAGGCTGTTCGCGAAAACCAGCGCCAGGGCGATTAACAGCCACTTAAAGCCAAAGGTGAACCCAAGATACTTCACTACGTTCGCTGCCGTGGGCTGGTCAATGGTATAGCCCCAATGAAAAAGGCGCGGCATGGGTGTCCGTCCACTCCCACCAGTCAGATACAGCAACTGGGGCAGTGCGATCAGGCCTGTGGTGACCGCCATTGCCAGCATCTGCAACCGCAGCGGGAACAGGATGAACCATACTCCTAACACGGCGGCTGCGCCGATAAAGACGGCACTGTTCCACATCGGCAGCAGCCCAAGCAGGACGCCCGAAAAAATGAAGCCTGGCAAAGTATCGCGAAAGCGCTCCATCGGAGCGACAACCTCTTGCTTCGGTTCCGTTGCTCCTTCTGTAGCCGCTTCTCTGGCCGAAGCACCCTCGCTATCCGAGACTGAAGCTATCTCCTCTTTTGATGATTCTGGGGAAGTTTCCGGCTGAGTGGCATTCTCGGAAGAGGTATCCGCTCTGATTTCCAGACAGGAGTCTGGCTGCACCGCAACTGGCTCAGGAGAAGGCAGGATGTCAGCCAATTTCGGTTCTGTTGCGGCCGAAGCCGGAGTGATGTGACTACTTGGTTCTAAAATGTTTTCGGATCGAGTGGCATCATCGTCGGAAGAGGTATGCGGTGCGATTTCGGGAGACGGATTTCGCTGCGGTGCAACCGAATGAATCGGAGGCGGCGCTTTAGCTCGCTTCGGTCGCATGCGATAGCGGATGACCAAAAAAATCAGAACGAGCAGCAGTATTCCTATGGCGCTGGCGACATGCCGCTGGTTGAGATAAGTGACCTGCGACCAAGTACCCCACGCGTCCCCGCGATACGGAAAGATGCTCGGAAGAAAATCGCGCTGTTGCCTGATGGCTTGAATCGCGGCGCGAACTGAAGGTTGTCTCTGAAGGTAGGTAACGTACGACAGGGAGCCAAAAAAGAAAAAAAGAAGCGACCCAAGGCGCCCTACCGCTCGGGAATTGAAAACCACCTCGCCTAGCGTCATCGCCAGGGTCAGCATCGCCACTAGAGTGACTAAGCTGAGCAGGTTAAGACTCCACACCGGACTGAGCCCGAGAAACTCAAGATTGCCCGCCTGAAAGTAGAAAAGGAAGTGGTAACGGATGCGGTCTCCTGAGAAGTGCGGATACTCCGTGGGGAAGTTATGCCCCACGGCGAAGCTCTGCATGATCGCAGTGTTCGGCCCGAAATCGCTGTACTCTTGGTTAGCGATCCGCAGGATGCCATCGCTGGAATTAAAGGAAGCAAACATCATCCAGGATACGAGAACTACGTATCCGGCGATTAGTAACCAGTCAGCTACGCTCGATCCCGTGGGCCGCGGCAGGTATCTGCCAGGGACAAAAGTGTTGGGACTGTCGTCCTGAGCGCGCTTTATGACTTTGTGTTTCCACCTGTTCCACGACAGCACGGCGATCGCTGCGATGCCGAACAAGAGATTACCCCATAAAAGCGGCTTCGCCGTCCATGCGAATGCGAGTCCAGCCAAATAGGTGAACCACGAACTGACTAGCAGCCCGACGAGCACCGCTGCTCCACAGCGATGTGCCACGGATGCGAACCGGTAAAAGCGCCGGCAAAGGAAATCCCCTACAGCCAGGGCCAATCCCAAATATATTAAAGCCAGCATACCCAAATCATCGGTATTTTAGTTTCAGCTCCCGTATTCGCACTACCTCTCGACGCGGCGGGCGCAGGCGCAAACCGTAAACGCATGATTTCTCCCGTCAAACACTCCGCAATTGTCGACTGCGCAGGCGAAACGGACGGGTGCGATCATGATCTACAGCGTTATTCTCCTTGGATCTGGTCAGTCCAGAGGAATAGCCACATGGCCAGTGCATTCATCGCAACGGAGACGGTGAAAAGCGATATTTCAATCATAGTTAATCTCGGCGGGCCGTTGCCCGTCAGTAGCAGAAACATCCAGGGAAGCAGAATCATGGCATAGCGGTACGAAAACTGCCAACTTCCGGGATTTCCGTGACACCAAAGGACGAGCGTCAAAACGGCGATCGCCATCCAAGCAGCGATCTTGTATTTTCCGCCCTCGCGAAAAAGGAGACACAGAAAGGGGCTGGCAAGGAATATTGAGCAGCCAAACCCGTTTGGCTCGATGTATGGAAAGTAGGAAAGACTTGCAAATCCCTGAAATAGCATCGTGTAGATGTTCCAGGGAATAGCCTGGATCGAAAAAAGACCGTGCTCGTACCACGGTTCTTCGTGCACTTCGGGAATGTGAGTGTAGCCAAAATCGAAAATGGAATGAAATCGCGCAAAGTTATAGGCTGCTGTAAGAATGGCGAGGCATGCTGGCACACTTAGAAAACGGATGGCCATGGGTCCGTTTTTCCACAGTTCCTGTTTGATCATGCTACGGGACCAAAGCGCTGCGGTTCGATCCGAGCGTTGCCAGAAAAAATAAAGATACAGAGGCGCGGTTATAAGCAGCTCGGTGCGATTTCCATAAGCCAGCGCGAAGAACGTTCCCGCGACCAAAGGAGAAGGTCGCACGAGGGTCAAATAAAGTGCGGCAGTTTGCCCAAGCAACGCGAGGCCCAGCGCGATCTGCCAGGCGCCGCCGAACCCGAGGTTGCACCACGTCCACG
>Ga0137418_10003650_pt1 | contig 14142 bp, 13 predicted proteins | sample CZODoug3_1_2_16f_FD_122242 | JGI IMG/M metagenome (GOLD analysis project Ga0137418, IMG submission 122242) | Vadose zone soil fungal communities from Angelo Coast Range Reserve, California, USA - CZODoug3_1_2_16fungal (Hybrid Assembly) | ecosystem: Environmental > Terrestrial > Soil > Vadose...
CGCTGCGGCGCTCGGCGACATCGGCCGGCATTTCCCGGACAGCGATCCGCAATGGAAAGATGCCGCCAGCCTGCAACTCCTCGCGCGCGTCGTTTGGCTGGCACACGAACGTAACATTCACATTGTAAATGTTGACGCGACGATCATGCTCGAAGCGCCACATTTGCGGCCCTACATTCTTTCGATGCGCGAACGCATCGCAGAAACTCTGGCTGTTGAGGTCGGCTGCGTCAGTGTTAAGGCAAAGACGGGTGAGGGTGTTGATGCGGTGGGAAAAGGACTCGCCGTTTCTGCGCAGGCCATCGTACTTATTGAATCGTAAAGCAAACTGTTAGTTTGCGGCAGGCGGAAAGAATCAACTGAGTGCCAATTCGGGGTAGTGTCCTAATTTCAGTTCTCTCTGTGTGTCCTCACAAAGGTTGCACAGAGATTAATTCAAACTAAGACACTACCCCAATTCGCAGTAGCAGTTTTTGAGTCACACAAGCTAAGAGGAAACGATTGAGACCGCAGGACGTCATTCGAAAAAAACGCGACGGCGCGCAGCTTTCGCGCGAAGAGATCCTCTTCTTCATCGACGGCGTTACGCGCGGCACTATCGCCGATTATCAAATCAGCGCGCTGTTGATGGCCATTTACCTCAACGGCATGAACGATGGTGAACAGGAAATCCTCACCGAGGCGATGCTGCGCTCGGGGAACATTCTCGACTTCTCATCGATAGCAAAACCAAAAGCAGATAAACACTCGACCGGCGGCGTTGGCGACAAGACCTCGTTGCTGATTGCACCGATGGTTGCTGCGTCCGGAGTTTGTGTGCCGATGATTTCGGGCCGCGGCCTGGGCCACACCGGCGGCACACTGGATAAGCTGGAATCGATCCCCGGCTATCGTGTGAATCTCAGCGCTTCTGAATTTGAAAACGTTCTACAAACAGTTGGCTATGCCATGTCCGGTCAAACCACCGAGCTGGCGCCCGCAGATAAAAAGATGTACGCGCTGCGCGATGCGACCGCAACGGTGGAAGCGATTCCACTGATTGTCGCGTCGATTATTTCCAAAAAGGGCGCGGCTGGACTAGACGCCATGGTCATCGATGTAAAGGTTGGTTCCGGCGCTTTCATGCGCAATGAAATGCGCGCCCAGGCGCTTGCTCACGCGCTGGTGAAGACGGGAAACTCATGTGGCATTCGCACGCGTGCTTTACTTACCGACATGAATCAACCGCTGGGTCGCGCCGTGGGAAATTCGCTTGAAGTAAAAGAATGCGTTGAGTTGTTACGCGGCGAGATTGATGATGGCACGCGTCCTGTTTTGGATCTTTCAATAGAACTGTCAGCGCACATGCTGGTGCTGTCGCACGTTGATGACTCGTTGGCTGCCGCTCGCAAGCGACTCCATGACATTCTGTCGTCGGGCAAGGCGTTGGAAAGTTTTCGCGCCAACGTTGCAGCGCAGGGCGGGGATGCGCGCGTGTGCGATGAGCCTGCTAAGTTTCTTCCTTTGGCGGCAGAATCGTTTAAGGTAGAATCGCCGCGTTCAGGTTTCGTCACCAAAGTTAATACGACGGACGTCGGCCATGCCATTGCGGCAATCGGCGGGGGACGCGTACGCATCGACGACCAGATAGATCCGTCAGTAGGCTTCGTCACAGACGTCAAAATTGGAGATCGCATCGACGCAGGCGGCAGCATCGGCGCCGTTTTCTGTCCCGATGAAGCGAAGGCGAACGAAGCGGTGCAAGCCATTCAAGCCGCCTACGAAATCGGCGCAGCACCTTTGGAGAAACTATTGTTAGTGAAGGAAGTAATAAACGAATGAAGCTGGTGTTCGTGTCCATGGCTTCGATCCTGTTATTGCTGGCGGTGTTTGCCTCCGGCTGCAACCGCACGAGTTATAGCGCCGACGACAAATCGAAAATTCACGTTGGCATCGTCTTCGATATCGGCGGCAAAGACGATCGTTCATTCAACGCGGCTGCTTTCGCCGGCGTAAAATGCGCCGAAACTGGTAATTGGCCCGATGGGACGCCCTGTGGCAAGCAAGCACTGAACATCGTGCTGCGAGATATTGAACCCGGTACGCCAAATTCTATTGAACCTGCCATGCACGCGTTTGCCGAGCGTGGTTACGATTTAATTATAGGCGTTGGCTTTGCGCAGGCGCCGATCATGGAGCGCGTGGCGAAAGAATACCCCAACATTCATTTCGCAATTGTTGATGGCGTTAGTGAGCTTCCAAATGTCGCTTCGCTGGTCTTCAAGGAACACGAAGGTTCGTATCTGGTCGGCATGCTCGCCGCGAAAAAGTCCCAGACCGGCACCATAGGATTTTTGGGTGGAATGGACATTGGTCTTATTCATCGGTTTGAAGGCGGTTACGAGGAAGGCGCGCGGGCAGTCAATCCTAATATCCGCGTACTTCAAAATTATGTTGGTGTGACGGATTCGGCCTGGAACAATCCGGGCAAGGGAAAGGAACTTGCGCTCGCGCAAATCGGCAAGGGCGCCGATGTGATTTTTACTGCCGCCGGTAATTCCGGGCTGGGCGCTTTCGACGCCGTTGAGCAGGCCGGCAAACAAAATGGTCGCGCCATGCACTTCGTGATCGGCGTAGATTCAAATCAGAACATGGTCAAACCGGGCTTTGTGCTCACCAGCATGGTCAAGCGTGTTGACAACGCCGTCTATGCAATCGTCGATGACGTGGTGAAGGAAAGGTTTCAGGCCGGCTTTCACGTTTATGGACTCGACAAAGACGGCGTCGGTTATGCAATGGACGAGAACAACAAAGACCTGGTTACTCCGGAAATGATTCAGCAAGTGGAAGAAGCGAAGAAGAAGATCATCGCTGGCGAGATTAAGGTTACGGATAAAATGGCTAAATGAAATATGTCAGTCGCTAGTAGTCAGTAGTCAGTTGCTTGTTTCACCCTTAGGAGACTCATTATGGCTCGGACCAATTTTGAGAATTTAAGGGTGTATAAGTTGTCGGAAGAACTTTCCGATTTGATTTGGATCGTAGTGCTTGCATGGAGCCCTTTTGCCCGGGACACCGTGGGCAAACAACTTGTGAGATCTGTTGATAGCATCGGGGCAAACATTGCAGAAGGCACCGGCCGCGGCACTTTCGCAGACAACAAACGCTTTGTGCGAATTGCAAGAGGTTCACTGAACGAGTCAAAACACTGGTTGAGACGTGCCTTCAAACGCGATTTGTTAACCGCCAAACAAGTCAGAGATCTAAAGCCGCTCATTGATGAACTGGGGCCAAAATTAAATGCCTATCTGAATTCCATCGGCCGGGACAGTCGACTTCGAATTCGTCAGGAACCAGCAACTAACAACTGACAACTAACGACTGACAATGAACAAGTGCTCGAGTTAAGAAACATAACAAAGCGATTTGGAGACGTGCTGGCGAACGACAACGTAAATATCGTCGTTAAGCCCGGGACTATCCATGCCATCGTGGGCGAGAACGGTGCCGGCAAGTCTACCGCGATGCGCATCGCTTACGGTTTTTACAAAGCCGATAGCGGCGAGGTTATCGTCGACGGCCAGGCGAGAGAGATCAACAGTCCTCATGATGCGATCGCGCTCGGCATTGGCATGGTGCATCAACACTTCATGCTCGTCAGCACCATGACCGTTGCAGAAAATATTGTGCTTGGCGCCGAGCCGGGTAGCGAGGTTGCACTAGACCTCAACAAAGCGGCTGCCGACATTCAAAAGCTTTCAGAGGAATTCAAGCTTGCCGTCAATCCGCATGCAGTTATTGAGCATCTTTCGGTGGGCCAGCAACAGCGCGTCGAGCTGTTGAAGGCTTTGTATCGTCATGCCCGGGTTTTGATTTTGGATGAGCCTACAGCAGTGCTCGCGCCGCAGGAGGTTGATGAGTTTTTCGCCATCCTGCGCGGCATGAGGCGGCAGGGCAAAACTGTCGTCATCATCACCCACAAGCTCTCTGAAGTTTTGGCCATCTCCGATGAAGTAACTGTAATGCGCGACGGCCGCGTCGTCGGTCGCTTGCAGACGAAGGAGACGAACGCAGCGGAGCTGGCACGATTAATGGTCGGCCGCGAAGTTTTGCTGCGAGTTGAAAAGCCGGAAGCAGATTTAGGCACAACCGAGCTGTTAGTAAAAAGTCTTTCTGTGTCCAGCAGCGATGGTACAAAGCGCGTGAATGGAGTTTCCTTTGAAGTGCGTAAAGGCGAAATCCTGGGTATTGCGGGGGTCGAGGGTAACGGCCAAACGGAATTGATTGAGGCGCTCGCGGGATTAGTGCCGGCAGCGCATCTCGCCGGCGAAATTCAGTTGGAAGGGCGCGACATTACGCGCGTTGATGCGCGTTCGCGGCGCGAACTTGGCATTGCGCACATTCCGGAAGACCGGCACCGGCGCGGCCTCTTGCTGGATTTTAGTCTCGCCGAGAATTCAATTTTAGGCGTGCACTACCGCAAGCCGGTTGTGTCCACCGCCGGAGTATTTCTCGACAACCAGGCCATTCGCAAGCGTGCTGCGGAAATTATTGAACGGTTTGATGTGCGCCCCGCTAACCAGGAATTGCCGGCGCGCTCTCTCTCGGGCGGCAACCAGCAAAAGTTGATCATAGGTCGCGAGTTTGACCTTCATCCGAAGCTGTTGCTCGTTTCACAGCCGACGCGCGGTGTTGATATCGGCGCGATCGAGTTTATCCATCGCAAGCTCGTGGCTTTGCGCGATGCCGGTTGCGCGGTGTTGCTGGTTTCCGCCGAACTGGAAGAAGTGACTGCGCTCGCCGATCGCTTGCTGATCATTCACGAGGGCCGCATAGTCGGCGATGTCGATCCGAAAGTTGCGACGATTGAAGAGATAGGTTTGTTGATGACGGGCGGGCACTGATTTTGGGTCTTTGGTCTTTGCGTTTTTTGCCTAAGCTGAATGGTTTCTCAGGTTGCTGCTAGTGCCCCAAAACCAAAGGCCAAAGGCCAAAGACCAAAAACCAACTAATAAGATCTCAGACTAATGTCTGATCACAAATGAAACTACTTCGCGAACTCTTGTTTCCACTGATCGCTGTAATCGCGGCTTTCATCATTGGTGGAATCCTGATTCTGATCATCGGCGATGATCCAATCGTTGCGTACAAACTGCTGCTTGGCAGCGCCTTGTCGTGGCCGGATGGCATTGGCTACACGCTGTTCTATGCAACTCCTTTGATCTTCACGGGGCTGGCGGTGCTGGTTGCTTTTCGCTGCGGCCTTCTCAACATTGGTGCGGAAGGTCAGTTGTACGTGGCGGCGTTTGCTACAGCCTGGGTCGGCATCACCTTTGCGCATATGTCTGGCTGGGTCCTTCTACCGCTTTGTTTTGTGGCTGCGATTATTGCCGGCGGCGCCTGGGGCGCTATTCCGGGAGTGTTGAAGGCGCGTTTTGGTTCACATGAAGTCATCAATACCATCATGCTGAACTTCATCGCGGTCGCGCTGGTCAGTTACTTCACGCAGTATCACTACAAAACGCCGGGCGACCCGATTATGGAAACTACCGAGATTAGCGGCGGCGCACACATCGCGCGTATCGGAAGAATTCTGCCGGGGTTTCCTGAACGCATTCCCTTGAATCTGGCATTTATTTTGGCGCTGGTCTGCTGTGTGCTCGTCTATCTGTTTCTCTGGCGCACAAAGTGGGGTTACGAGTTGCGCGCTACGGGGTCGAATCCGACCGCGGCCGAATATGGCGGTATCTCGATCCGTAAGCAGATAATAATTGCGATGACGATTTCAGGCTCGCTGGCAGGCATGGTCGGCATTAACGAAGTGCTGGGCTATCGTTATCGTTACTACGATGGCTTTTCTGCCAGCTATGGATTTACGGGCATTGCCGTGGCGTTGCTTGGGCGCAATCATCCGGTGGGAGTTCTATTATCCGCGATCCTGTTTGGCATGCTGATACGTGGCGGCATCTTTGTTGACGCCTTCACAAACAACGTAACCAAGGATCTCGTGGACGTGCTTCAGGGCATTGTTATTCTTTTCGTGGCCGCGGAAGCATTATTTCGTGGTCCCTTCAGCAGGTTTGGTTTACTCAAACGCTCTAAGGTGTAACTCAAATGCGAGACCTTTTCACCATTGCTTTGATTTGGTCAACAGTACGGTTGGCGACGCCTTTGATTCTGGCGGCGCTCGGCGGTTTGTTTTCTGAACGCTCTGGCATCATCAACATCGCCCTCGAAGGGAAGATGTTGGCTGGCGCCTTTACGGCGGCGGCGGTGACTTACGCGGCCGATTCCAAACTGCATCTTGGCGCGGCAAGTCCCTGGATCGGTTTGCTTGCCGGCATGAGCGCGGGAATTTTGATTGCCGCGATTTATGCAATCGTTTGTATTCGTTACAAGGCAGATCAGGTAGTTAGCGGCACCGCGATCAATATTCTAATGTTTGGGCTACCGGCTTTTCTGAGTGGCGCTTTATTTCTTTCGTCCGGATCAACACCACAAATCCCGCGAGATCGGTTGATACCTTTCACGCCATTTGTTATTGCTCTTCTGCTGGGACTGCTTACCGCCATTTGCTGGTACGTCCTTTATCGAACACCCTTCGGACTACGGCTCCGCTCAGTTGGCGAAAACCCGGAAGCTGCGGACGCAGCCGGCGTGAGTGTCTCGCGCATTCGCTATTCAGGAGTTTTGATTGCCGGAGCGCTGGCTGGAATTGGCGGTGCGTATCTTTCAATCGGTCAGTCATCTTTGTTTACGCGAAACATGACTTCGGGCCGCGGCTTCATTGCTTTGGCGGCGCTGATCTTCGGCAAGTGGCGGCCGGTGCAGACGTTGCTCGCCTGTCTGTTGTTTGGTTTCACCGAGGCCGTTTCGATTCAGATGCAGGGCGCAATCAAACTGCCGGCGTTCTTTGCGACCTTGCTGCGGCAGACCCCGGGTGATGATATTCCCATCCAGTTTATTCAGATGGTCCCCTACCTTTTGACAATTATTGTGCTCGCCGGCTTCATTGGCTCTTCGCGGCCGCCGCGAGCGCTGGGCATTCCTTACCAAAAGGAGAAATAGTCGCACGACATTTCAATAAGTGAACTGATGAGTGGCAAAGTGTCTGAAGCGATGACTCAAACTGACCTGTATGCGCGTGCCGAGCGCGCGGCAAGCACAATTCGCGCGCGCTGCAGTAAGCAGTGTCGTGTTGCGCTCGTGCTGGGCAGCGGTCTCGGCGGTTTTGCAGACGAGTTTGCAGACGCCGTTGCAATTCCTTACCCGGACATTCCCGGTTTTGCATCTTCAACTGCCGAGGGACATGCCGGCCGTCTGGTCATTGGCAAGGTCGAACAAAATAACGTAGTGGCAATGCAGGGACGTGTTCATTTTTACGAAGGCTACTCGCTCGAGCAAGTTACCTTTCCCATCAGGACTTTCAAGCTGCTGGGTATCGACACGTTGATACTGACGAACGCGTCGGGTGGAGTTAATGTGCAACTTAATCAGGGCGCCTTGATGGTCATCAGCGATCATCTGAACCTGATGGGAGTAAACCCCTTGCGCGGCGCGAATGACGAACGTTTTGGTCCGCGTTTTCCTGACATGTCGGAAGTTTACTCGCGCGAGTTGCAGGAACTGGCAATTGATGAAGCGCGCGAATTGGGTGTTACTCTTCGTCGCGGAATCTACGCGGGACTGGCCGGACCGAGTTATGAAACGCCCGCCGAGATACACATGTTGCGCGCGTTTGGCGCCGATGCCGTCGGAATGAGCACGGTGCCCGAAGCAATCGTGGCGCGGCATATGGGTATCAACGTGCTTGGCATTTCCTGCATTACAAACATGGCCGCCGGCATCAGTGAACAACCAATAAACCACGCAGAAGTGATGGAGACTGGCGAGCGCGTACGAGCAACATTTGCGCACCTGTTGCGACGAATTATTGCCAAAGTGCCGTCGTAGCACAGACTTTAGTCTGTGTATCAACTGGCGAAAGATGCACAGACTAAAGTCTATGCTACTGGAGAAGAGTTTTTGTGAGTCTAATCATCGGCATTTCCGGCGGCACCGGCTCTGGCAAAACGACGGTGGCGAATCGCATCTTAGAGACGGTGCGAGCGAGTGAAGTAGTTTTCATTCAGCAGGATTCCTACTATCGCAATTTAAAGGATCTGCCGCTCGACTACCGGCAACTTGCAAACTTTGATCATCCCGACGCAATTGATAACGACCTGTTGGTCAATCACGTGCGCAAACTGAGGGCTGGTGAACCGATCGACCTGCCGATTTACGATTTCCGCACGCACAACCGCTTAAACGAAACGCGCGCAGTCGATCCAAAACCGATCGTGATTGTTGAAGGTATTTTGATCTTTGCTGATCCGCGATTGCTGGAACAGTTGGACATCAAGGTTTTCGTTGATACGCCTGACGACATTCGTTTTATTCGACGTTTGCGACGCGACATTGCCGAGCGGGGCCGCACAGTTGAATCGGTTATCGAACAATACATCGGCACGGTTCGGCCCATGCACATGCAGTTCGTCGAGCCTTCAAAACGCTATGCCGACGTCATCATTCCGGAAGGTGGACACAATGTGGTGAGCATTGATTTGATAAGTGGAAAAATTCGTGAGAGGTTGGCGGGCGCCTTAACCTCGGTTGGAGGCCAATCTTGAGCGAGAAGAGTTTGCAGGAACTGATTGAAATAGCGAAGCAGGCAAGGCTGCATTCCGTTGCACCCTTTTCAAACTTCCTGGTTGGCGCTGCGGCGCGAACCGCGGATGGAAAAGTTTATACCGGCTGCAATGTCGAAAGCGCCAGTTATGGTTTGACTGTTTGCGGTGAACGCGTTGCCATCTGGAAGGCGTTGTCAGAAGGCGAACGTGACTTTACTGAACTTGCGATTGTCGCGGATACGGAATCGCTGACACCGCCCTGCGGCACTTGCCGGCAAATCATTTGGGAGTTTTGCAAGAACGCGACGATCGTGCTGGCGAATCTCGACGGCGAAACCCAGCAATGTTCGATAAAGGAATTGTTGCCTCGTGCTTTCGATGCCCGCTTTCTTGCCGGCGTTCATAAGGATTAGCAATAGTTTACGGTTCACCTCCATTGCGTTTAGTCATATGCCAAAGAAACTCATTGTCATCGTCACGCTCGCTGCCGTCGTACTTGGGTATGCGCTGCCTGCCAGCGCCCAGCGAAAGGGACGTCGCATGAAGCAAGTCGATCTGCTGGTGTTGGGTGGCACCCTCGTCTCAATGGATAAAGAGCGCCGGATTATTCCAGACGCCGGCCTAGCCGTGCTCGGGGGGAGAATCATCGCGGTGGGATCGCGTGGCGATATCTCGGGAAACTACAGTGCGCCGCAAACGATTAATGCGGCCGGCCGCCTCATCGTTCCCGGACTTATTAATGGCCACACTCATATTCCGATGACTTTATTTCGCGGTCTCGCGGACGATCTCGATCTCCAGGACTGGCTGACGAAATACATCTTCCCCGCCGAAGCGAAAAACGTGTCTGAAGAGTTTGTGCGCGCGGGCACGCGTTTGGGTCTGGCGGAAATGATTCGTGGCGGCACCACGACCTACTGCGATATGTACTACTTCGAAGACGCGATTGCAGATGAAACTGCTAAAGCGGGCGTGCGCGGTGTGCTGGGTGAAACGATTATTGATTTCCCGGTGGCAGACAACAAGACCAACGCCGAGGCTATGGCTTACGCCGAGAAATTCGTTAAGCACTGGCAGGGAAATGAGCTAATTATTCCAGCCATTGCGCCACACGCGCCCTACACTGTTTCTGAAGAACACCTAAAGGCCATCCGCGCTTTTTCCGATCGTACTGGCGCGCCTATCGTTACCCATATCTCGGAAACGAAGCGAGAGGTCGACAACAGCATCAAGGCCCACGGCGCAAGTCCCATCGATTATCTGGCGCGTATTGGCTTTCTCAGCAACAAAGTAATCGCGGCGCACGTTGTTTGGCCAAGCGAAGAAGAACTCGGGATCTTGCAAAAGATTGGCGTCGGCGTGGTCCACAACCCGCAGTCAAACATGAAACTTGCTTCCGGTGTGGCGCCAGTTCCTGAAATGTTAAAGCGCGGCTTGCTGGTTGGGCTGGGAACAGATGGGGCGGCCTCGAATAATGACCTGAACATGTGGGAAGAGATGGACACAGCCGCCAAGCTGCACAAAGTCTTTAGTGGCGATCCTAAGGTACTGTCGGCGGAAGAGGCTTTTGAATTGGCGACTATTCGCAGTGCGCAGGCGCTGCATTTGGAAAACGAGATTGGCTCGATAGAAAACGGAAAACGCGCGGATATCGTGATTGTCGAACGTGATTCGCTCAACCAAATACCGCTCTACAACGTCTATTCCGATCTTGTTTATGCCACTAAAGCAAACGATGTAGAAACCGTAATAATCAATGGCCGCATCGTGATGCGCGACCGGCGGCTTTTGACGTTGAACGAGGAGGAAATTAAAGCCAGCGCGCGACGATTCCGCGATCAAGTGGCCAGAAGCCTGGGGACCCTTGGGCCGAAGCCATAGATTGCATGGTGACTTGCCATCTCGACCTGATCTGATCATAATAACCACGAAAATTTTGATGAACTGGTAAGCGAGCGTTTTACGCTCGCTTTTGCATTTATAATAGGAGTCAATTAGTGAAGCTAATCATGCCCTCCGCCCCTCGGGCCATGCGAACTGTCCCGATCCTGATAGTTTTTCTTCTCTGCTGTGCCGGCCTACATGCCCAATCCTTCATTGACGCCGCAAAGTCTGCGGAAATGGATCAGGGACGCATCGAGCGCGCCAAAGCGCTGCTGGCAGCGCACCAGTTGGAGACAGCAGCAACTGAACTGGAATCGGTTAGAGCTGCGACCAAAGAGCCCGCGCTCCGCAACATAACGTCAGTCATGCTCATGAATGTTTATTTGGAGGCAGGGAACTACACTCGCGCCGAGGCGTTGCTGGATGAGAGTTTTCAATCCGACGCGGCCCGCAATGAAGATTCGCTGCGGACCTATTTTGCGCTTGCGGGTCAGGCCGTAAACGGCGCGCGCGGTCACCTGGCGCGCTATCGTAGTTTCGGCATCAACATCATGGATGCGAACCTTCAGCCTGAGGCGGCGAACGACTTGAACCGTTTGCGAGCGCTCGTCGAACGCATGGTTGTGCAGGCCAAAACCGTCTCCGCCAACCGCAAGGCGTACGACTCGTTGTCGTTGTTAGAAGACGTTCTGGGATTGCGCCTGGCGCTTGCAAAAGACCTGGACGATCAAGCTGCCTGGTCATCAGAATATTCGAGCGTACGCGAAGTCCTGGCATCTTCGGAAACGCAGGTTGCTTCGCTCGGCGCCATGCCAGTCCTGCCGGCGAGGAAGGAGATATGGCTCGCAGATAATAAACCGACATCCGCGACAAGCACGAAAACAGATCCAGTTGGGCAGTCGCAAAGTCAATCCAATCATGCCGCCGATAACACGCCAAGTGTACCGCAACCCGAACGAGTCGTTGCCGGACCTAATCTCAGCTCGACCTCAGCCACTTCAACGGACATTGCGAAACCCGTCGATAAAGGTTCACTAAACTCGATCGCAACCAGAAGAGTATTGCCCCACTATCCACCGGTCGCCAGACAGATGGGAATGGCCGGCATGGTCCGCGTCTACGTTATCCTTGACGAGAATGGCAAGGTGATCGAAGTGCCGAAATCAGATGGACCGGCGCTGCTCTGCACCGCTGCTGAAGCCGCGGCCAGGCAGTGGGTTTTTGGGCCTTCGTTGAGCGAAGGACGGCCCGTTCGCGTCAGTGGCTACATCGACTTCAACTTCACGCTTTAGCCCCAGTATATGACCGAGAGCGCCAGCGCATCTTCAGCATTTAGAGGCGCTTAACCAATGTTGACTTTAAAGTAAGGATTGGTTAAACTGCCTCAGTTTCTAATGAACAAGAGATGAAGATATCCGCACAAGAAGAATATGGATTGCGCTGCCTGCTGCAGCTCGCGCGTGCTGATGCACACGGCGAATCGCTGACGTTGGCGCAAATCGCCCGGCTGGAAGGGATCTCGGGAGCGAATGCCGGCAAGCTGATGTGGATTCTGAACAAGGCCGGCCTGGTCCAATCGCAACGGGGAACCAAAGGTGGCTATCGACTTGCACGAGCGGCTGCCGATATTCATCTCAACGAAGTTATCAGCGTGCTCGACGATGAACGCGTCGAAACGCATTGCAAGAGTTATACAGGCGTTTTGGATTCATGTGTGCATACCGGTGATTGCGGCATTCGACCTGTCATCGTTGAGTTGCATCAGATTGTTGATAATGCGTTGTCTGACATCACGCTTTCGCAACTCCTGGGCACCGAAGCGAACGTAGATGCTGTCCTGCACAAAATTCAAAGTACAAGACAAAAATTGGAGAACAGTCGCGTGCAAGCGTGACGGGCCGATTGAAGCGGTCATAATACAAATGAGCACAGTAGAGCTACTAGGTCAGCAGGAATACAAATACGGTTTCGTAACCGACATCGAATCAGATGTTATCCCTCGTGGTTTGTCGGAAGACACGATTCGGCTAATCGTCGCGAAGAAAAATGAACCTGACTGGATGTTGGAGTTTCGGCTGAAGGCTTACCGGCATTGGTTGACAATGACCGAGCCGAAGCACTGGCCGAACATCTCTTATCCGGAAATCAACTATCAGGATGTTATCTACTACAGCGCGCCGAAGCAGAAGGCGACCAAAGCCAGCCTCGATGAAGTAGATCCAGAGTTGTTGCGTACGTTTGAAAAGCTGGGCATTCCCTTAACCGAACAGAAACAACTTGCCGGCGTGGCCGTGGACGCTGTGTTTGACTCGGTTTCAGTAGCTACAACCTACAAAGAAAAGCTGAAGAAGCACGGAGTAATCTTCTGCTCGTTTACGGAAGCAATTCGCGACTATCCCGATCTGGTTAAGAAGTATTTGGGATCGGTAGTGCCGACGAACGACAACTTTTTTGCAGCGCTTAACAGTGCGGTTTTTTCCGACGGCTCGTTCTGCTTCATTCCCAAAGGCGTGCGCTGTCCGATGGAACTCTCCACTTATTTCAGGATCAATAATTCAGAGTCCGGACAGTTTGAAAGAACGCTGATAGTTGCCGAAGAGGGTTCGCACGTCTCCTATCTCGAAGGTTGTACTGCTCCGAAGTTTGATAAGAACCAGTTGCATGCGGCGGTCGTGGAGTTGGTGGCGCTCGACGACGCGCAAATCAAATATTCAACTGTGCAGAACTGGTATGCGGGGGACGAGGAAGGCGTCGGCGGTATCTACAACTTCGTGACCAAGCGCGGCAAGTGTGCCGGGCGCAACTCGAAAATCTCCTGGACGCAAGTTGAGACGGGTTCAGCGATCACCTGGAAGTATCCTTCGTGCATCCTCCAGGGCGATAATTCAATCGGCGAGTTTTATTCGGTGGCGTTAACCAATCACGCACAGCAGGCCGACACCGGCACCAAGATGATCCATCTCGGCAAGAACACGCACTCGACGATCATCTCGAAGGGAATTGCCGCCGGCAAATCAAATAACAGCTATCGCGGTTTAGTGAAGGTGATGCCGAAAGCGGAAGGCGCGCGCAACTACACGCAGTGTGATTCGATGTTGATTGGGTCGAATTGTGGCGCGAATACGTTTCCGTACATTGAGGTAATGAACAACAGCTCGAGCGTTGAGCATGAAGCTTCAACCTCGAAGATTAGTGAAGAGCAATTGTTCTATCTCCAGCAGCGCGGTATCTCCCAGGAAGACGCCGTTTCGCTAATCATTAATGGCTTTTGCAAGGACGTGTTTTTGCAGTTGCCAATGGAATTTGCGGTCGAAGCTCAGCGGTTGCTTGGTTTGAAGCTCGAAGGCAGCGTTGGATAAAGGAAGGTAGCGGGTGTCGGGTGTCAGGTGCCGGAGGATTGCTTGACCGGCACCTGACACCCGATACCTATGACCAAAGAATTTACGGAGTAAATTATTTTCATGTTGGAAATCAAAAACTTATATGCGGGCATCGATGGCAATGAGATCCTGAAAGGGATCAATCTCACAGTGAAGAAGGGTGAGATTCACGCCATCATGGGGCCAAACGGCTCAGGAAAATCGACGCTGGCGAAAGTGCTGGCAGGACA